>Ga0065721_10004812_pt1 | contig 19917 bp, 22 predicted proteins | sample Mesricmetagenome_FD_59108 | JGI IMG/M metagenome (GOLD analysis project Ga0065721, IMG submission 59108) | Mesophilic microbial community from rice straw/compost enrichment Sample: eDNA_1 v2 (version 2) | ecosystem: Engineered > Solid waste > Grass > Composting > Bioreactor | place: USA: Davis... | reverse complement strand
CTGCTGGGCGCAGCGAGTGATGACTAAGTTTTATTAATTTTTCGAGAAGCCCCGCCATGACGGGGCTTTTTTTATTATCTCACTATGATTTTTTCCTTAGCTGTTTATTCACCACCCTACTCCTCACAAGCCAGTGAAAGCGCCTACAGATTTGCCGAGGCACTACTGGCAGAGGGGCACTCTCTGTACAGAATCTTTTTTTATCAGGACGGGGTACATAACAGCAGCCAGCTGCTGACTCCCCCTCAGGATGAAACGGATTTTACTTCCAGATGGCGCGAGCTTTCAGAACGGCATCATATCGACCTTGTAGTCTGTATTGCAGCAGCCCTGAAACGAGGCATCCTTGACGAAGAGGAAGCAAATCGTTACGAAAAGCCCGCTCACAACCTGCATGAAGGCTTTGCTCTCAGCGGCTTGGGCCAGCTCGTGGATGCGGCGTTGATGTCAGATCGACTGGTAACTTTTGGTGGGTAGTATGCGCAAGAAAATTCTGTTTATCAGCCGTCACGCGCCTTATGGTTCCTCTATCGCCAAAGAGGCACTTGACGCAGTACTGACAGCCGCAGCTTATGATCAGGATTTAAGCCTATTGTTTATGGATGATGGGATCTTTCAACTGCTCCCAAACCAACAAGCCAATGCCATTGGACAAAAGAGCTTTGCATCCATGCTGCCCGCACTGCCTCTGTACGATGTGGAGAATATTTTTGTACACTTGGAGTCGCTGCAAGCGCGCGGCATATCAAAGAATGAACTTCTTTTCGACAGTGTCCAGACTCTTGACAGTACTGCTGTCAGCGCCTTACTGGCGCAGCAAGATCACCTGCTGAGCTTCTAATCACGATGAGTACACTGCATACCGTTAACAAGTCCCCCTTTACTCATGGCACCCTGGCCTCCTGTCTCTCTATCTGTACAGACAGTGACGGGGTTCTGCTACTCGAAGATGGCGTCTTCGGTGCAATGACTACCACCCCTTGTGCAACCCGGCTTACGGAGCTGATTGAACAGGGAGTGAGGGTTTATGCTCTCATTGATGACGTGAAAGCACGGGGATTGGAAAAAATGCTGATGAGCAATATCGAGCTGACCGACTATGTCGGTTTTGTTCAGTTGAGCACCCAGCACCGTTGCGTACAGAGCTGGTATTAACCATGCCTGCAAATATCGATGGCCATCTGATCATCACAGATAAAGATGGTCACTTAAAAAATCTCCAGGACTGGTCCGAGAATGTTGCCCGATATCTTGCCGCCCAGGAAAATATTGTCCTGAGTGATAAGCATTGGGAAATCATCTATTTATTGCGGGAATTTTATAGCGAGTTCGAACTGGCTCCGGCCATGCGTGCATTAGTCAAACGAGTGGGACAACAGCTGGGCGAGGAAAAAGGTCGCAGCGTTTACCTCATGCAACTCTTTCCCCCCAGTCCGGCCAGGGTTGCTGCCAAGATTGCTGGCTTACCCCGCCCCGCTAACTGTCTTTAAGACGCCTTTGCAGCAGCCCTGTTAGCAAAGTAAGACTTGGTCAGACCCAGCACCACCGGACTGAGCAAAATCAAGGCGATCAGATTCGGAATCGCCATCAGACCATTTAAAATATCAGCGATTGACCACACAAGCTCCAGCTGTGCCGTAGCTCCCCAATAGACCACAATCACCCAGAAAATCCGGAACGGCAGAATTGTCTTGATACCTAAGAGATAACTCCAGCACCGCTCACCGATATAGCTCCAGCCAAGGATGGTGGTGAAGGTGAACAACAGGAGCGAGCAAGTTAAGATATGTCCGCCAACCCCTGGCAGCGCTGATTCGAAAGCCGCTATAGACAACGCCGCTCCGCGTTCACCACTATCCCAGACACCCGACGTGATGATCGCTAAACCGGTCATGGTGCAGACGATGATAGTGTCGATGAACGTGCCCATCATCCCGATCAAGCCAGATCTGACCGGATTATCACTCGTGCCGGCCGCCTGAGCGATACCCGCTGTACCCAGTCCGGCTTCATTGGAAAATATCCCGCGAGCTACGCCGTACTGAATTGCCACCATGACCGCTGCGCCGGCAAACCCACCCGTTGCAGCAGCGGGTGTAAATGCATGAGCAAAGATCAAGGAGAAGGCCGCTGGAATTTCGGAGAAATTGACAATCAGAACGGCCAGTGCAGCTAATACATATACCACACACATGAGGGGCACAAGCGATGCGGCAACCTTACCGATCCGTCTTATTCCCCCAAGGATAACCACAGCAACAACCAGCATGGTTATAAAGCCGGTCAGTCGCACATCCACCGCAAAATTGGATTCAAGCGCTTGGGCCATGCTGTTCGCCTGCACCATATTTCCGATGCCGAAGCCAGCAAGACCACCGAGAAGAGCAAAGAGCGCAGCCAGCCAGGTCCAGCGTGGCCCCAGGCCATTCTTGATGGCGTACATGGGACCGCCAACCGGCTCACCATTCTTGTCACGTTCGCGGTAGTGAACCGCCAATACCACTTCCGAATATTTAGTGGCCATACCAACCAAAGCGGTACACCACATCCAGAACAGTGCACCCGGCCCACCCCAGAAGATGGCCGTCGCTACTCCGGCGATATTGCCGGTTCCCACCGTAGAAGCCAGACAAGTCATCAGCGCCTGAAAAGGACTGATAATGCCTGTACTGGGGTCACCCTTTTTCCTCCCGTGCCATACCGATGTCATCCCCTCTTTGAGGCGTAACAGCGGCATAAACTTCAATCGCACCATCAGAAAACAGCCGGTTCCGAGGATCAGTATCAACATTGGTGGCCCCCAAACCAGATCGCTGAGGATTTTCACCAGATTGTTGATAGCGTCCATGGATCAGCCCTTCTTTTGAAATGATTGTTATATGGAGTTAACGTTGCCGAGACAACCAGGACGGAAGATAACAAAATTCAAGCGGGGCGGTATAGATTAATCGCCGCGAGATACCATCAATTGATGGAAAGCAGGGAAAGAGCAGCAGGTGAGACGGGGGGAGTTGGGGGCGGAAATGCGCCGCCCCTAGGTCTATCGCTTATTCTTTAGCTGCGTCGATAGACTTGATAGTGCCTTTAGGAAGCACTGCGTGCACAGCAACTTTCTGAAATTTCAGTTCAATATTATTGCCAGTCTCCAACACAATATAGTTTTCATCAACCTTTACCACCTTGCCCAGCATACCGCTGGTCATAATGACTTCGTCACCTTTAGCCAGGGATGAAACAAGAGCTGTATGCTCTTTCTGACGCTTGCGCTGTGGACGGATGATGAACAGGTACATGAACACAAACAAACCGCCGAACATCAACAAGGTAACCATCGGATTACCCTGGGGGGCGGCGCCAGTCTGTGCTTGTGCCATAGCGGAGGAAACAAAGAAACTCATGAACTAACCCCTGTAACGTGGAAAAGCGCTAACTCTACCCTGTTTGCTCAGAGCAGGCAATTAGCGCTTCCTCCTGATGATTCAGGGAATCATCACCGTAGAGTTAGTCGCAAGAGCCAGGCTCTTGCGTAGCGATCAGGCGTAATCGCGGAAAAGTTTGCGGAACACACTGGGAGAAAGGCCCGTCCAGCGCTTAAAGGCGTTGGTGAAGCTGGTGCGATCAGAAAAATCCAGTGCCTTGGATACTGTATCAACACTCATATGTTCATCAATCAAGTATTTGATTGCATAATGAAAACGCATGTTATCCCGCAACTGGGCAAAATTGGCTTGCTGCTGTTGCAGGCGGCGCTGCAGCGTCCTTTTAGAAAGATTGATGTCTTCAGCTATCTTGTCTATCGATAGCTCAGCGTGACCAACACGCTGTTGCAGTGCATCCATGACACGCGCAGACACCCCTTCACAAGGAGGTATTTTTGCCATCTCCAAATACTCTTCATATGAGCGGATATGGGATCCGTCAAAAGCATTATCAGATGCGGCATCGTTGTTGCGGTAAATACGTTGTAACTGAATCATACAGGCCTCTCCTTCTGCCAAACTAAGCTGGGCATTTATTATCGAAAAAGTGTTTGCACACCGTTTGAGAGAAACAAAAATTTAAACTTCGATTCCTCCCTGCACAAACCTAAGCCTACGTTCCGTGTGCACTCATTATAGGCCAATACTGGCATATACAAAGTCCATCTCGCACAAATTTCCTATTTAAAAAGCTGCATAAGATCACACAATTCTAAATCCGTTTTTTAAAAGTGCTCAGCGATGTAAGCAATGACTTCCTGATCGTGTGTCTTGGTGTTGACCTTATCCATGATATAACGCAAATGGCCGTTCTTATCGACCAGAAAGGAAGTCCGGAATATACCCATATACTCCCTTCCCATAAATTTCTTCAGGCCCCACACACCGTATTTTTCTGCAACAGCGTGGTCTTCATCGGCCAGCAAATCAAAATTGAGATCGTATTTATCAATAAACTTTTGAAGCTTTTTTGGTGCATCAGGGCTAATTCCCAGCACGACGGTATCAAGTCTTTCGAACTCGGCTTTCGAGTCACGAATACCACAAGCCTGTGTCGTACAGCCCGGAGTGGCAGCCTTCGGGTAAAAGTAAATAACAACGTTCTTTTTACCCTTGAAATCTTTTAAAGAAACTTTTTCACCGGCTTGGTTTAACAATGTAAAGGCCGGAGCCATATTACCTATCTTGGGGAAAGTCATGGGCACTCCAGAAATTCAATTATGCATCCCTGGCAACTACGGTATCTCCGCTCAGCCCACATTCCCATTCCCACTGGGTTTACCAACGGTGAAATTACAATGCGCTTATCAGCATCTGTACATGTGACTGCGCTGAGCGTGTTCGCATGATACATTGCTCGATCTATTTAACGCAAAATCTCTCCGCTTCGCTCTATATTTGGCACATCCCGATTATCGTTTTAACGCTGACCAGTAAAGAATTCCGTTGAAGCTTTAACTTTCCCACTTGCTTAAAGGAGTGATCAAAATCAATCATCCAGCGGTAAAACTTCGCACTTTTGGTCAATAGCTGCGTTCGGAACAGCCTGGTTGCCCAGTTATTGGGTCGTAGTTTGCCAACCCCTTTGCTTTTCCTTCTGTACGCTTCCGCTCAATAGGTCAAAAAACAACGACCGGTACTGCGATCCAGCTCGCTCGAACTCGGGTTAACCTTATAACTTTATGGAATCATTTTTACGCAAATCGCCACGCCGCCTAAAATATAAACTTTCTTATAACGGGTATAATAAGTTTATAAAAATTGTGTCATACGTGAATTTTGTTAGTTTCTTCACATAACTTCTGCGAGCAAGGTCCCCATCGGCTTGATGATCTACCATAACAATGAAGAGGCTGCTGGGAAACCTACTGGTATAAGCTGTGTTTCGCGGGGACCTGGCGTCCGTCAGTGAGCAATTCAACTGGAAACATTCTGGACAGGGGATAGCTGTTGACTGATCTCCATTACGCATCCTTGCGCTTGAGATTCAGAAAAAGTAAGGAACGCTTAATCGCGGAAGATCTTTAAGAGGTCTCCGTAATGGTCGATACGACGGTCACGCAGATAAGGCCATATTCTTCGGACGTGTTCGCTGCGCTCCATATCCACTGAGACCACCTGGGTGGCTTCGCGATCAGTCTCGGCCTGGTATAAGAACTCGCCTTGAGGACCGGTTACGAAGCTGTTGCCCCAGAAGTTGATCCCGGGTCCGCCAGCGGGGTCGGCCTCATGGCCTACCCGGTTCACGCTGACAACAGGCACACCGTTTGCGATCGCGTGACCTCGCTGAACGGTGATCCAGGCTTCCCGTTGACGTTCCTGCTCTGCCGCATCGTCTTCCGGGTCCCAACCGATCGCTGTGGGATAGATCAGTAACTCTGCACCGGCCATTGCCATCAGTCGAGCAGCCTCAGGGAACCACTGGTCCCAGCAGACCAGTACACCGAGCTTGCCCGCTGAGGTCTCCACCGGATGAAAACCCAGATCGCCCGGTGTGAAATAAAATTTTTCGTAGAACCCCGGATCATCCGGGATGTGCATCTTGCGATATTTGCCTGCAATGCTGCCGTCTTTTTCGAGAACGACAGCCGTGTTGTGATGAAGGCCCGTCGCGCGCTTTTCAAATAATGAAGCAACAATGACCACACCCAGCTCCTTGGCCAGCTCGCCGAGCGCCTGTGTGCTGGGCCCTGGAATAGGCTCGGCCAGATCAAAGGCCTCTACCCTTTCCTGCTGGCAGAAGTACAGGCCGCGATGCAGTTCCTGCAGAACAATCAGTTGAGCTCCCTGCGCCGCAGCCTGACGGATTTCCGTCATACTTTTCTGCATGTTAGCAGCAGTGTCGGCGCTGCAGCTGTGTTGGATAACCCCTACTTTTAACTCTTTCATAGCGGTTCGAGAACTCCTTCAGGTAGTTGCATGGTGATGCAGTGCAGACTCCCACCCTGTTCAATCAGGGTGGAACATGGAATGCCCAGGACATCGTAGCCGGGAAACGCCTGGGAAATCTGACCCAACGCATCCTCATCGCTCAGGCAGTCGTAGATGGGTACCAGCACGGCCTCATTGAGGATAAGGAAGTTGGCGTAGGTTGCGGGCAGACGCTGATCTTCATCGTTATAAACGGCCTGGGGCCACGGCAGCGGGATCAGTTTGTAGGGCTGACCGTCTGCATCAGTCATTTCGGCCAGCTCCGCTTCCATTTTTTTCAGCTCTGCGTAGTGTTCATCCTCCGGATCTTCGCAGGCAACATAGACGATTACATTGTTGGGACAGAGGCGGGCCAGCGTATCGATATGGCTGTCTGTGTCATCGCCGGCGAGGTGCCCGTGATGCAACCAATTGATCTTCCGCACACCGAAGGCCTCTTTTAAGCGCGCCTCTATCTGCTCCTTCGTTAAATGAGGATTGCGGTTGGGATTGAGCAGACAGGAGGCGGTTGTCAGTAAGGTGCCCTTGCCGTCCGTCTCGATGGAACCTCCTTCCAACACCCAGTCCTGTACTTCATAGCTTGCCGCTGCAAAAGCGCCCTGGTCGAAGAGATTGCGGGTAATCCGGTTATCAAGCTCATGACCGAACTTGTTGCCCCAGCCATTAAACTGAAAATCCAGCAGTTTCATACCTTCGGCGGTTTCTACTGTAAGAGGTCCGAAATCCCTCGCCCAGGTATCGTTAGTAGGCGTTGGGTAGAGGTAGATGTACTCCATAGGAGCATCCATGGCTGTCAGGCGCGCGCGGATGTTGTCCAGCTCTTCTGCTGGTGCCGCAATAACCAGATCTGAATAATCACAGATAACCGTGGCCAGAGCTTCATAGAGCTGGGTCACATCTTCAAGAATCCAGTCCCAATCCGTATTTTTGTGGGGCCAGGAGAGCAGTACCGCATCCTGGGGTTCCCACTCAGCTAAAAGGCGTTGGCCAGCCATAGTCATACCTCAACGATATATAAAGAAGCGGGTGCCACACTGGCACCCGCGGAGGGGCGGGCATTATAGCCCAGAATGCGGAAGAGACAGGATATGGATGAGAAGATTTATCATTTAAACCGCGGATCAGTGCTGGATGATCGTTTCACTGGCTGGCAGGCGAATCACATCCCCCGGATCAGCAGCTTTCTGGCGTCCTGTTTCCGTCCTACCATCATCCCCAACCTGGACAATTGCCGAAAGCGCTCTTGCGGTACGGCGCCCCTGCTGGTCTACCGTGATCTGCATCTGGATGTAATACCGTCCCGGCTCGCTTGCCAGCAAACGAAGCGGCAGCGGATATTCATTGCGCTGGGTCAGAGGAAATGTGTAGTGTGTCTCTCCTTCCAGGATGTGAAGCCCTTCACTGCCAGTGAGGCTCACCGTCATCAATCCCTCTTGATAATCAGCCGTCAGCGTAGGAACCACCTCGGCTGCTACCCCTGGCTCAAGGCGGTGCACAACATTCTCCAGCAGTTTGACATCGGCCCCCGGTTTGCCACGGTGGGTCTTGTCGTGATCAGTCGGGCGCTTTTGATGATCAGAGGGCTGCTCCACCACCGGCACGTTGTCCAATGATGGCTTGGTTGATGCCGCTTCATTGCTGCAGCCCCCTATAAGAAGGACGCTGAGCAGCAGGCAAGAAAAAATTTCCATCTTCCGAAACATAGTTACCTCATGCTCTCGTGCGAGCGATCACAGGTTATTGGCGTGTGACAAGAACGTTAAAACAGGTAGTGGCATTGCTTGAGCTGCCCGTAAGCGCGTAATCGGTGACTTCAACAATGTAATTGCCCGATTGGAGGGACACCGTACCCAGCTCCACGTTATCGGTGTTGGAGTCTCCCTTTTCCACCAGAATCCCGCGCTGGTATATATAGAAATCAGGATCACTTTGCCTGACAAAGTCTCCTCCCATGCGCTCAACTCTTACCGCGTAATTTCCGCTCTGGGTGATCGATAAACGCATAAACTGATTAACACCCAGTTTGTTGTATCCGCCATTCAATGAGGTGCTGCATACATTAAGCGGCCTGCCAAGAGAAAGGCTTTTATAGACCGGCAAGTTTATCTCATTGTTGCCACTGTTGATCTCACCTTCTCCGTACTGACGGGTGCTGTTGATGTCCTGCTCATAAAGGAGGCTTTCAAATAAATCCCGGTGCGCCGGGTAGCGGGCAACAAGGCGTTCTGCGAAGAGAAATATCGAGACGAGACTTTCTGCGCTGTAATAAGAACTGTCGGTCAAGGTGGTCAAGAACGGGGAAAAATCTTTAGCCGTCTTGTTGTTACTGCTGATGAAATAGTTGTAGAGCACGGATTCAATTGATGACTCACTGTACCACCCGCGGACCGAATGATTGGTCTCGCTGACATCGTACATAAAACTGTAGGACTGATTGAAGCCACTGCTGTCGCGGTAGATGGGATCATCCAGCATCATTGCGGCAAAGGCATTGCCAAATCCTTCAGAAAAGGCAACGCGCATATCGAGATAATCCCTATACTCATGGGATCCGCCGATGGAATCGGAACGTGCCAGGTTATCTTCAATATAATGGGCCCACTCGTGAACTATTACGTGAGTGTCGAATTCATCCGTATCCTGGTCTGCCTCGCCAAGAAGGTAGATGGCTCCGTCTTCGTAAAAACTGGTACCAATTTCTCCCCGGGACAGATCTCCGTTGGCTCCGTTGTTTTTAACACTCCAGCGAACCTCCAGAGNNCGAAAATTTCCGCGGTAGCCAGCCTGAACNAACTGCTGAAGCCCGGTGTAAATGGTATCGAGAATGGCAAATGGCGCTGCGGGGCGAGANTCNGCGTAGGTCCCTTCATACCAGCCTGAGGGCGCATGCAAGTTGCGTTGTGAATTACCGTTACCAACATTGGCTTCACTGCCGATCAGGGCATATAAGCGGTTCCCGTCCGTGTTGTCATTGACCGTGAAATTCCATGCGGGTGCCGCATCACGTTTTAATTGCGCTTTTACCTGGACGCGCAGCACAGAACCAGCTTCCACTGTTGCGGTGTAAAAACCCTCATCATTGGTAAAAGTCGTGGCGACGGCTCGGTTCCGGCGATCCACCAATTCCACCACAGCTCCGCGAACCGGTCGAACTTCTATAGCTGTATAGTCAAGCCCAACATAATCCCTGTGATAGGGAACAAAATCGTAAGTAACTGTGCCGCTGACAGTGACCGGATTTTTGATCCCTGATGATCCACTGCTACCACCCCCACACGCATTCAACAACAGCATCAGCAAACATGACAATAAAACAGAACGCAGCCTGATAACGCTGCTGTTAACACCGAGACGCATAGCCAGCCTCTGCAGAAATGAGGGAAAATTGATCTTTTATTAGTCGCCCGCGAGCATAGCGAAAAATGCCGTGGAAGCCTAATAAATAATTGGTATGTGGATGACAGTGAGACGCCGGTCAACCCGTCAATGCTTCACGTAAATGAGCCGATCGGTGGCGAACCCGAGACCCTCGGCAGCCCTGACCAGATCGTTCAACACTGAGGAGTCCAGGTCTGGTGTACGGGCCAATATCCAAAGATAGGATCGATCCGGTCCGCATACCATGGCATATTGATAGGCTTCGTCCAAAGCGATGATGTTGTAACCACCGTAAAACGGTCCGAAGAACGAGACCTTTAACTGGCCAATATTTTCATCGCCGACAAAATAGGCTTTCCCGGTGGCTTCTTTCCAGGCCTGTTTTCTGGTGTTAAATCCGCGATTGACAACCTTCACACCCCCATCGTCCCTCAGGGAATACTCTGCGGTCACCTGCTCCAGCCCGCGCTCAAAAGAATGATTCAGGCGTGCAATTTCATACCAGGTGCCAAGATAGCGATTGAGTTCAAAGTCGGATACCGGCTTGATGTTTTNCGGCAGATGGCTGCAGGCCTGGAGAAAAACAACACCTACAACCAAGAGGGCTGTCATTATTTTTTTCATAGNAAGGTCCTTGAGGCAGCTCGTTATTCGGGTACCGCAGCCNGCAGTTAACCGGGGTGGCAGCAGACAGTTCGACCGTCTTTTGCAATAGACCTGCACAATCAGATTGGTTCCACCTTTACTATGGGTAGGTTCGCTCCGTATCAGAATGGCGCATAGCTGCAAAAGTCACCGGAGCACCGCTATAATCCCCGCTCATGATCGCAACCACAGGCTGGCTTGATGCTACAAAGTATTTTGTTAATTCTGTTGATAATCGGGGCTTTCTGGGGTTATCAGAAATTTAAACGACTGGGGCCGAAGGAGCGTCGTAAAATTCTGCTCCGCAGCGCCATTGGGGGCCTGCTGCTCATGATGATCATGATGGCCGTTACCGGACGGATGCACTGGCTGTTTGCATTGATTGGCGCCCTCCTTCCATTTATGCGTGGTCTGCTGGGCGTTGGAATACAACTGCTGCCCTTTTGGCTTAAACGCAAAAATCAGCAGCACACTGGCGAGCAGCAGCAATCCCATCATCCGGTGCAGCAATCCGCGATGGACGTCCGGGAAGCACAGGACATCCTCGGGCTTAAAGGCAGTCTCAGTGACATTACTGTGGAGATGGTCAATGATGCCCATCGCCGCCTTATTCAGAAGCTGCACCCGGACCGTGGTGGGAATGATTACCTCGCCTCGCGGGTCAACCTGGCCCGGGATCTGTTGTTAAAGCGTATTGAAAAACAGTAGATCTCCGATGTTGCGCTAGCGGGTTACATCTCTCGCCAGTACGTGAATATAACGCCCGAGGGAGCGGTAGGGTTCCTGCCGGGAAAATCTCAGTTCCAAAGTAATCAAATCTTCCGGTGCCCGCTCGCGCAGCTCCCCATCCAGAATATAATCGTGAAACACCCTTATACCGCTGCGTGCTGCCACTGACAGCGGCAAATCACTCAACCACGCATCTACCTGGTCCGGCTCCAGCGGATTAATAGGGGTGAGACTGCCTTTGGCTCCCCGGAAATCCTGCGCGATGATTTTTTTGAAATTCGCGCGCAGTAAATTTTTGAAGATCAGTGAGTGGCGGTTGTAATAGGTGAGCGACAGCCAGCCGCCGGGTTTGATGTAACGATGCAGGCATGGCAGGAGTGACTGCGGCTCCGCCATCCACTCCATCACCGCGTGACACAACACNAGATCGAATTGATCATCAGCAATATGANTCGTGAGNTCCTGGATNGCGCAATGTACCAGACTCACGCTCTGNGAGAGACCTGCCTCCTCCACCTGCTCACGGGCTAGCTTTANCATCTCAGCAGAAATATCACACAGCACTACCTGGTGCCCCGCTTGTGCCAGCCTCAATGAAAACTGCCCTTGTCCGCCGCCCGCGTCGAGAATTCGCAGAGGTTTATCGGGCATCAGTAGTTCGGGGATGGCTTCGGTAAAATCCCGCTGCAGGACCGCAAGCCGTACAGCCCCCTTTAAGCCCCCATATATGTTCTTTTTAAACCGCCCGGCGAGATCATCAAAGTTGCGATCTTGCGCAGCATCTTGTTTAGCCATGGATTACGACTACCTTTCAATTAACGCGCTGCGTTCTTATCAATTTTTTCATCAACAGCGACTGACATATCAATGTCGAGTCGCCTGCATAACTCGGTGAGATACATCACAATATCTGCAACCTCATCCGCGACACGCTGCTTGTCTTCCACGCTGTCTTTAATCTGTTGCGCCTGCTCATCGGTCAACCATTGAAAAATTTCCAGCAATTCGGCGGCCTCCACGGCAACCGCCGCGGCGAGGTTTTTGGGGGTATGGTATGCTTCCCAGCCTTTGAGGGCTGCACGCTGGCGAAATGCCTGGTTTATCTGAGTCAGATTCAATGTGTGCTGGTTCATGGACATTCTCACCTTAACCGCGAAGACATCTTGTTGATCCAATGACCTGTGAATTAATAGCCGAGAGCAGCTGGTGGGTTTACATGATTCGCAGCTCCGATGATCAGCTGTACACTGGTATCACCACCAACATCCGGCGCCGGTGGCGCGAGCATAGCACCGGCAAGGCTGGAGCGCGGTACTTTCGTGGACGTAAACCGGTACGTTTATGCCTGCTGGAACCCTACCCGGATCGCAGCACCGCAAGCAAACGGGAAGCGGCACTTAAGCAGTTATCCCGCCGCGCCAAGGAGCAACTCTTGCTGCAGCAATCCCTTGAGCAGCGCCTCCATCTGGATGAACTCAATCTCGTCTTCCATCATGACTGCCAAAGCTGAACGTTCCTACTGCCTCCGCTGTCAGCGACCGCAGCGCACATGCCTGTGCCAGTGGGTGGTATCTGTACCTAACCGGGTCGAAGTGCTCATCCTGCAGCATCCCCTGGAGACAGCCAACGCAAAGAATACCGCACGTCTGCTGCAGTTGAGCCTGCGCAACAGCGCCATCATCGAGGGAGAAGACTTTTCCGATGATTTTTTAACCAGCCTGCTGGCGCGGGACCACAAGATCAACCTTCTGCTTTATCCACCTACACCGGATGATACTCTCTCTGTTGCACAGCCAGCACCAGTACCACCCCTCCCCGTCCCGGAAAAGCTTCGCCTGATCGTAATAGACGGCACCTGGCGTAAGAGCCGCAAGATGCTGTACCTGAATCCGGTTTTGCAAACACTCCCCCGCTTATCGTTGTCAGAGTGTCCACCTACAGCCTATTCCATTCGTAAGGCGCATAAAGACAATCAGCTTTCCACACTGGAAGCAAGTTGTTACGCTTTACGGCAATTGGAAGATGCCCAGGTGGATTACGCTCCGCTGTTAGATGCTTTTAAAGGATTTGTGCGACAGCAGCTGGCGTTTATGCCGCCTCGTTGACATGGGCTGCTTCCCAACCGTCTTTACCTACAGGATCTCGAGCGTTTTATGACTATTGCCCACCCAAGTTTTGAGTTACTGCGCAGCCAACATATTGATGCCCTGAAGATTCGGGTAGAAGAATATCGCCATAAGGTTACTGGCGCCCAGCACATCCACCTTGGCCGCGGACAATAACGAGAACGTCTTCCTGGTTGCCCTGCGTACCGTACCCCATGATTCCACCGGCGTGGCCCATATTCTTGAGCACACGGCACTGTGCGGCAGTGAGCGTTATCCGGTCCGCGATCCTTTCTTTATGATGGTCCGTCGTTCTCTGAATACGTTTATGAATGCCTTCACCAGTTCTGACTGGACCGCGTACCCCTTTGCCAGTCAGAACCTCAAGGACTTTAACAATCTGTTGGATGTTTACCTCGACGCGGTGTTTTTCTCGCGCCTTGACGAGCTGGATTTTGCCCAGGAAGGCCATCGCATTGAATTCGCTGAGACCGATAACCCGGACTCAGAGCTGGTGTTCAAAGGTGTGGTCTATAACGAGATGAAAGGGGCGATGAGCTCCGTCACCTCTCAGCTGTGGCACACACTCTGTAAATACCTGTATCCCAGCACCACCTATCACTACAACAGTGGCGGCTCGCCGGAACATATTCCGGACCTGACCTATGAGCAGCTCAAGCATTTCTACAAGACTCACTATCATCCCAGCAATGCCATCTTCATGACCTATGGGGATATTCCGGCGGCCACCCATCAAGCCCGCTTTGAGGCCCAGGCCCTGTCGCGCTTTGAACGACTGGACAGTGTTATCAGTGTGCCGGCTGAGAAGCGCTACCACTCACCCATCAAGGTAGAAGAAGCCTATCCGCTGGATGAGAGCGAGGGAGAGGACCTGAGCCACAAGACTCATGTGGTCATGGCCTGGTTGCTGGGCAAAACCACCAACCTGGCGGAAAGCCTGGAGGCCCACCTGCTCTCCAACGTCCTGCTGGACAACAGCGCCTCGCCACTGCAGCAGGCCCTGGAAACCACGGATCTGGGTCAAGCGCCCTCGCCCCTGTGCGGGATGGATGATTCCCAGCATGAAATTGCGTTTGTCTGCGGCCTCGAAGGCTGTGCACTGGAAGACGTGGACAAGATCGAACAGTTGATCCTCGATACCCTGCGCCGGGTGGCAGATGAAGGTGTACCCCAGCAGCTGCTCGAGGCCTCTCTGCATCAACTGGAACTGCAACAACGTGAAGTCGGTGGTGACGGCTATCCCTATGGCCTGCAGCTGATCATGACCAGCCTTACCGCCGCTACCCATCGTGGAGACCCAATCGCGCTGCTCGACTTGGACACAGCACTGACTGACCTGAGAAACAAGATTCAGCAGCCGGATTTTATTCAGAAGCTGGCGCGTAAACTTCTGCTCGACAATCCCCACCAGGTCCGTCTGACGCTCCGTCCCGACCCGGAGATGAACCAGCGTATCAAGGAAGCCGAACTCGCCCGCCTCGCGGACCTGAAGAGTCAGCTGAGCGACGCCGATAAGCAGGCCATCATTGAACGAAGCCATGCCCTCCAGGCCCGGCAGTTGCGGAAAGACGATGAGAGCATTCTGCCGAAAGTGGGCCTCGAAGATATCCCCCCGCAGCTGCACTACATCGGCGGCAGCCACGAGACCTTCAATGGCTACCCCCTGCGCCGGTACAGTGCCGGTACCAACGGCCTGGTTTACCAGCAGATCACCTGCAAGATGCCAGCCCTGGATGAAGAACTGAAGTCTTTATTGCCGTTGTATTGCATGGCTGTAACCGAGCTGGGCGTCGGTGATAAAGATTATCTGGCCACGCAGCGCTGGCAGGCAGAAGTGGTAGGTTCCATCAATGCATTCAGCAGTGTGCGCGGCAGCGGTGACGACGTGCAGGCGATAGACGCCTATCTGACCCTCTCTGCCAAAGCACTTACCCGCAACAGCGGCGCCATGAGCGACCTTATGCACGCCACCCTCACCCAGGTCCGCTTTGATGAATTGAGCCGCCTGCGGGAACTGGTGGCCCAGGCACGGGCGCGGCGCGAACAAAGTGTCACCGGCAATGGACACAGCCTGGCCATGGCTGCTGCCTGCGCCGGGATGAGCCCCGCAGCAAGATTGACACACGAATTAAGCGGACTGGCAGGTATTCAGGCATTGAAGGCACTGGACAACAGCCTCGACGACGAGCGCCAGCTGGAAGCCTATGCGAGCAAACTCTCCCGGATCCATCAATTGATACTGGAGGCTCCCAGACAATTTCTGCTGGTCGGCGAACAGGAGCATCTTGACGATTATCTGGTTGATCTCCAGCAGCGCTGGCCGGCCCATATACCACCCGCTGACTTCAAACCCTTCGTCCTGCCGCCGGTGAACGAGCAGATCCAGGAAGCCTGGCTTACTAATACTCAGGTAAATTTCTGTGTAAAAGCCTACCCCACTGTACCGGCTGATCACCCGGATGCCGCAGTGCTGACCGTGTTGGGAGGGTTCCTGCGTAACGGGTTCCTGCATCGCACGATTCGCGAGCAGGGTGGCGCCTACGGCGGAGGAGCCAATCAAGATAATCACAGTGCTGCATTCCGTTTCTACTCTTACCGGGATCCGCGCCTGACCGACACATTGAATGATTTTGATGCGGTGCTCGACTGGCTTCAAAGCGGCTCGCACGACTGGCAGTCCGTTGAAGAAGCAATCCTCGGGGTCATCGGCAGTATTGATAAGCCCGGTTCACCGGCTGGTGAGGCAAAGAGTACCTACCATGCGGAACTCTTTGGTCGCACCCGCGAGAAGCGGGAACAGTTCCGCAATCGAGTACTGGCGGTGACCTTGGCCGATCTTCAGCGGGTCGCAGCCACCTACCTGCGGCCTGAGAAGGCCAGCGTCGCGGTGGTGAGCCACAACGGGGAACGGACGACCCTCGATAATTTAGGCCTGGTCCTCAAAACCCTGTGATGCAAGCGCTGAAAATCATGGTCACATGGTTTTCGGTATTAAAGTCAACTATATTGCTTCAGGCTATAACAACTGGTCGCTGTGAGAGATTGTCGAATGTTCATAGCGCCACCAGCGGCCGATAACTGTATCCCTGATCGAGACCCAGCATTGACGCTCACTTTATGATACCTACTCGTCCGCTCAACTTCAGCGCCGTCACCCATCCCGGACTCGCGCGCGATAATAATGAAGATTGTTATCTGAGCCTGCCGGAATACGGCATATGGCTGGTAGCGGACGGGATGGGCGGCCATGAGGCCGGTGAAGTAGCCAGCGCAATCGTGCGCGATACAGTCCGGGAAACCCGTCAGAAACACGCCCACACCTCCCTTAGCGAGAGCATTCAGGCATCCCATCGCGCGGTGCTTGAGGCTGCTGCACGGGGTATCGGCGCTCTCGGCATGGGATCAACGGTGGTGGCGCTTTACAGCCATCACAATGAATATGAAATTGCCTGGGTGGGCGACAGTCGCGCTTACCTGTGGACCAGCACCGCCGAAGGCGGACGCCTGGAACAGCTTACGACGGACCACTCCTACGTCCAGATGCTGCTTGACTCCGGTGCAATCACCGCTGAGGAGCTGGAGAATCACCCGGAGAAGAACATCATTACCCAGTGCATTGGCTCCCAGGAGCTGGTGGATGTCAGGGTGGATATGGTCCATGGACAATGGCAGCGGAACCAATGGATTTTGCTGTGCAGCGATGGTCTGAGCGATGAGCTGGATGATAAAGGCATAGCGCAGGTACTCTGCGATGCCAAGGATACCCAGACCGCCGCCGATCAACTGTTGCACGCGGCGCTGACCAATGGCGGTCACGATAACATTACCGTGCAGATCATCGAGTCACCATTCACGCGTCGCCACCCTTTGGCTTCCGTATGGCAATGGATTCCCTATCTCACCGGCCACCGCCGATGGGACGCGCTGATCTATGGTGCCGCAGTCGTGTCGCTGCTGGTATTGCTCTATTCGATCGTGAAATAAGGCACGTTACGCAGTTTATGCAAATACCCGGATATCGCATTATTCGAAAAATTGCCCAGGGAGGCATGTCCACCGTTTACCTCGCGATCCAGATCAGCGTGGGGCGCGTTGTCGCGCTCAAAGTTATGTCCCCGACCCTGAACGGTGATCCGGCCTTCAGCGAACGCTTCCAGCGGGAAGCCAACATCGTGGGGCAATTGTCCCATCCCAACATCGTCTCCATTTACGACATCGGGCAGCACGATAATCTGAACTATATCGCCATGGATTATCTTCCCGGCGGCTCAGTCCATGACCGGATGATGACTGGCCTGACGGCGGAGGAAGCCCTGCGCGTGACCCGTGAAATTGCCAGTGCGCTTGATCACGCCCACGAGAAAGGCTACATCCATCGCGATATCAAACCGGAAAATATTCTGTTTCGCGCGGACCATTCTGCAGTGCTGTCGGACTTCGGCGTAGCGAAAGGCATCATCGGTGTTTCGCGCATGACCAACGTGGGCCAGGTGGTGGGCACGCCCCACTACATGAGTCCCGAACAGACGCGGGGCAAGCCGGTAGATGGGCGGTCTGATCTCTACAGCCTGGGTGTAGTCTTCTACGAAATGCTGACCGGCAGTGTCCCCTTTCAAGGCGAAGACGCCGTAGCCATTGCCATCAAGCATCTGAGCGCACCAGTGCCCCGCTTGCCCGTGCATTATCAGGGCTATCAAAAGATCGTCGACCGTCTGCTTGAGAAAGACCCGGATAAACGGTTCCAGAGCGGGCGGGAACTGGTGATTGCCATAGAGATGCTCGAAGCCCCGACTCGAGGCGGCTACATCACGACTGCCAACCCCACTGAACTCAGTACCCTGGCATTGTTGAAAGCGCTGGTTGCAGCCACAGGGGCGGCGCTGAACCGCCAGATGGAGAAGTTCCTGCACCTGCGCTGGACACCCCAGCGCGGAGTCTATCGCCACCCGGAAACCCGGGTCACTGAGATTCTTATCACCGCGCAGAATGAGGATGAGCGCTCGACTGAAGTATCTACCCGGGTTCATCAGGCGACCCATCTGCAACTGGTACACAATGCCCGGCGCGGCTGGATATCAAGGGTGCTGCTGGGCACCCTGCTGCTGGGCATCATTGGCTTCGGGGTTAAAGCCCTGGTCAACACCGACAAAACCAACCTCACCTCCGCCGCCAGTGCCGATTACCGGTCGTCCGCTGCCGCGAGTTCGTCTTCCCCTGCAGCGGATGTCGCTGTCAGTCCGGCAACTCCGGTCGCGTTGGAGCAACCCCTTTCTCTGCCCGTGACCACAGAAACCGCGACGGCATCCCAGGCCGCCTCCTCGGTTGCCCTGGTTCCTCCGTTAATCAAAGCAGAGCCCACACCACGTTATGCTTTGACGGTGGATACCATACCGAGCAACGCACGGGTCCGGATCATGAACATCCCCGAGCGCTATCAGCACGGCATCCTGCTGGAGCCGGGCCGTTACCATATCGAAGTCAGTCATCCGGGCTTTAAGACACTCTATGAGTGGATCGAAATCACGGACAAAAACTTCCAGCCCAGCTACATCCTTGAGCGGGTGATTCCGCCCAGCACCAACTTCGTCAGCAACCTTGGCGGCACACTGCGCGGCCCCGAAATGGTGCGCATTCCCGTAGGCAGTTTTTTGATGGGGAATAAGAATGACAGCACTTGTATACCAGTTCATAATGTTGTCATCAGCAAGCCATTTGCCATCAGCAAGTATGAAGTCAGCTTTGATGAATACGATCTGTTTGCAAAGGCCACCAATCGTGCCCTCCCCGGAGACAACCGCTGGGGCCGCGACAACCGTCCGGTAATCAATGTCAGCTGGGAAGACGCGCGTGCCTATACCCGCTGGCTCAGCAAGATGAGTGGTGAAACTTATCGCCTGCCGACGGAATCGGAATGGGAATATGTCGCCCGTGCCGGCAGCCGTACGCTGTACTGGTGGGGTGACAACGACAGAGATGCAATGGACCGGGCCAACTGCCGCCGCGGTTGCTACAGCAGCTACTCCGGTTTATTTGGCAGTAGAACTGCACCCGTAGGCAGTTACCCTGCGAATGATTTTGGCGTGTATGACACCGCAGGCAATGTGGCTGAATGGGTACAGGATTGCTACGCTGATAATTACAACAATAAGCCTAAGGATGGCCGGGCTTACGACACTGCCGAATGTGCGCGGCGCGTAGTACGCGGAGGCTCATCCAAGAATAATGTGGAACAAATTGCTTCACACGTGCGCGAGTCTTACGCGCCCGATGCCTATGACGAGAACCTGGGTTTCAGAGTCGTGATGGAGCTGAAATAGTTTTTCGCTACAACAACCAGTAAGGCGGTTCTTCTGTGTTACCGGTTTCGCTTCACTTTAATAATTAATAATAAGGAAAACGCTATGACCTTACTCACTGTTGATGAACTCAAACATCAGCCCGAATACCAGGCCCTGACCCGCGCTCGCGCTCGCATAACCTGGATATTNTCGGCCGCTGTNATCCTCGTTTACTTTGCGCTGATCCTGCTGATTGCCTTTACACCGGAATCACTTGGACGCCCTTTGGGTGATGGCGTCACGTCCATTGGCATTGCCCTTGGCCTGGGTGTCATTCTCTTCTGTTTTGTC
>Ga0065721_10050472_pt1 | contig 19925 bp, 18 predicted proteins | sample Mesricmetagenome_FD_59108 | JGI IMG/M metagenome (GOLD analysis project Ga0065721, IMG submission 59108) | Mesophilic microbial community from rice straw/compost enrichment Sample: eDNA_1 v2 (version 2) | ecosystem: Engineered > Solid waste > Grass > Composting > Bioreactor | place: USA: Davis... | reverse complement strand
TCAGGAATTTCAAAATAGAATTTGTCATCTACTTTGTGTGTGATCAACAATCCGCGCGATGTTTTAGCTTTTGCGGTGATCACTTCTGAATAGGGTTTGGGACCAGAGTTACGTCCACCGTTGGATGGACCTGCCGGAGGAGCCGGATTTTGAGCCATTAATTGGGTAGAAAAAAACAGGCTGCCGACGAGGGTGGCAGCTAGCCGGAAATTCATGTGCATTTGTTTAGGATTAAAAAACACGGTCGGAAAGCCGGAAAATTACTAAAGAAGTCGGTACGTCTGAAGATAAAGTTGCAGGCTGTCCTGTATTATTAACATCGGCTTTAGGCACATATAAGTGGAAGCATGTATATGTGTCAACCGAGTGCCACATCAAGGATCATCATCACTAAAAACCCTCCAATGAAGCCGAGTGTAGAACGGTCGGTGTATTTGTCTCGCTGTGTTTCCGGGATCACCTCCTCGATCACCACATAGATCATTGCGCCAGCAGCAAACGCGAGGGCAAAAGGCAGGATCGGTTGCATATAAATCACTGCCAGTGCGCCAGCCACACCTGCAATGGGTTCCACAATGGCAGAGAGTTGTCCGTACCAGAAACTTTTCATTCGGGTAACGCCGTGTCTTCGCAGCGGCATCGCTACTGCAATGCCTTCCGGGAAGTTTTGTATGCCGATACCAAGTGCAAGCGCCATCGCTCCCGCGATACTGGCTTCAGGCATGCCCTGCGCAGCCGCACCAAACAGTACACCTACCGCAAGTCCTTCCGGAATATTATGAAGTGTGATGGCCAGAACCAGCAGTGTAGTGCGGTGCAAATGTGTTTTAACGCCTTCCTTTTCTTCCACACCAAAATTGATATGCAGGTGAGGTGTGAATCGATCCAACACAAAAATGAACATCGAGCCCAGTAAAAAGCCTACTGCGGCAGGCATCCAGCTCATGCCAGGATAAAGGCGTTCAGACCATTCAATGGAAGGGTTGAGGAGCGACCAGAAACTAGCAGCCACCATTACACCTCCCGTAAAACCAAGCATGGGATCCAGAATACCACGATTTAAAGTGCGAAAAAAGAATACAAAAGATGCCCCCAGCGCAGTTACCAGCCAGGTAAAAGTTGTGGCAATCAAAGCTGAATACACAGGGCCGATCTCCATAAAGAATTTTTCTAACTGTTCCATGCTATTTTCTTTTTACATAAATGGATGTTGCCAGCTGGCGTGATATGGTAAATACCTGACCTTTTACTTTTATTTCCATTGAACCATCAAATCCGAACCGCTTTTTTACTTCCACTTTGGATCCGATTTCAATCTGCCGGTGTTGCAGCAGTTCCAGCATTTCTTCAGTTTGATTGGTTACGTGACACACTTCAGCGGGTTCCTGCAATGCAAGATCTGAAAGTGGCAATTTGCTCATGGTGCGAATTTTTCCTTTGCTGTTGGGAATGGGATCACCATGAGGATCGAAAGCGGGGTAGTTGAGAAATGCATCCAAACGATCGGTGAGTTCCCTGCTACTCACGTGTTCGAGTTCTTCTGCCAGCGAATGCACTTCGTTCCATCCAAAATGAAGTTTTTCCGCAAGGAAATATTCCCACAGTCTGTGCCGGCGAATGATGTGTAAAGCAATGCGTTTTCCTTCCGCACTAAGCGTAAAACCATAATAGGGTTTATAGTGCAGCAGTTTTTTGGCACTGAGTTTTTTCATCATGTCAGTGACCGACGCCGCTCTCGCCTGCAGGTCTTTGGCCAGGGCATTGGTTGTTACCGTACCGTGTTTTTCCTGCAGGTGAAAAATTGCCTTCAGATAATTCTCTTCACTCGTGGTAAAATTCAAGCCTGTCTAATTTAAAATTTAGACAAAGCTAAAAAAATATTTTAAATCGGTTTCATCTGTCCGGGTTGGCCGGATTTTTTTAGCTTAGTGCCAAATCCCCGCTATGATTAGAACTGGTTTTGTTATTCTGTGCACGATTTTGATAGCTTGCGGCAGCCGGAAGGAGAAAGAACAGGAGGATGAGTCGGGTTTTTCTTTTCAAAGCTTTTCAAAAAAATTCAGGGAGATCACTCCGCCATATCAGTTGTCGGATACGGGATTTTTAAAAAATGCTGATACGGCAACCATTCGTTCTGAAGGGTTTGCAGCTTTTATTTCTGATAGTTTGAAAACTGCATGGTTTGGGAAGAACAGCAAACCCAAATACATCGCGATGGTTTCAATGAAACCCTCCGATAAAACGCAGCTCTTTTTCATTAAAGCCATTCAGGGTAATAAAAAAATCGCGCTGGTTTGCGCTTTCGACGACCAGAGATTTAGTGCAGTCTTTCCTTTTCTCATTCCTGACAATGATGCTACAACTTCTCAATTGAGTTATATCGACAGATCTTTTGTGATCACAAAAACAGTAATCCAAAGAAAACAGGGTATTACAACCGGCGAGGGAAAAGAAGTATATGATTATGACGCAACGGCAAAAGCTTTTTCGTTAATCCTCACCAATCCGCTGAATGCAACAAACGAAGTGATTAATCCTATTGATACACTGCCCCGCACCCATAAGTTTGCAGGCGATTATGTAAAAAGCAAAAGAAATTATATTTCAGTGAGGGATGGAAGATCCTCCAGCCAGCTGCTTGTGTTCATTCATATTGATCAGAAAAATGGCAGCTGCACGGGAGAACTGAAAGGCGAGATTCTGATGACTTCCGCAACAACTGGTGTCTATCGGCAGGCAGGTGATCCATGCGGAATGTCGTTCCGGTTTTCCCCTTCTTCTGTCATTGTAAAAGAAGACCAGGGCTGCGGTTCCCATAGAGGACTCGAATGCGTTTTCAATGGCACCTATCCGAAGAAAAAGGAAACCGAACCTAAAGGTTCCACTAAAAAGAGCGCGAAATAGGGTTAAAATTATTGTGTCGATAATACACATTATCTTTATTTTCTTAATTTGACAGCCAAAAAAAAGAGCACAGATGAATTTTCAGTCCTTTAAAGTCCCGTATCCCGTTAACGAACGCTATGAAAAAAGAGTGGCTTATTTCTCCATGGAGTTTGCCATTCACCAGCCCCTGAAGATATACAGCGGAGGTCTGGGTTTCCTCTCCGGATCACACCTTCGCAGTGCATACGAACTGCGCCAAAACCTGGTAGGCATCGGTATTTTATGGAAATATGGTTACTACGATCAGACCCGCAATCAGGATCAGACACTCCAGGTGACCTGGATGGAAAAGATTTACAGTTTCCTGGAAGACACAGGCATTCAGTTTCAGATTACCATTCACGAACATCCGGTTTGGGTAAAGGCCATGTACCTGCCTCCGCATGTGTTTAACAGTGCGCCTTTATTCCTTCTCACAACCGATGTAGCTGAAAACGATTATATCTCGCAAACAATCACACATCGTCTTTATGATGCCAACGTTGCTACCAAGGTGGCGCAATTCATCTTGTTGGGTGTGGGCGGAGCAAAACTTCTCGATGAAATTGGATTTAAGCCTGAAGTCTATCATTTGAATGAAGCGCACGGACTGCCTGCTGCTTTTTACCTGTATAATAAATTCAATCGCAATATTGAAGAAGTCAGAAAACGACTGGTGTTCACAACCCATACTCCCGAAGAAGCAGGAAATGAAAAACATGATATCTATCTCTGTCACAAAATGAGTTATTTCTGTGGTCTTTCCGTTGAAGAAACAAAGCACGTAACAGGAATGACGGATGATCAGTTCAATCATTCACTTGCGGCATTGCGTTTCGCGCGTGTGGCAAATGGTGTGTCCAAACTTCACGGTGAAGTATCACGACACATGTGGGGCAAGTATGATAACATCTGTCCAATTCTTTCTGTTACCAATGCGCAAAACTGGAGATACTGGGCCGATAAACAATTGTATCGTGCACGCGAAGAAGGAAATGATCTGGCTTTTGACGACAGAAAGAAATGGATGAAAAAACGAGCATTTGAAATTGTTGCTGACCAGACAGGAAAGATCTTTGATCCCAACGTATTTACAATTGTATGGGCAAGGAGATTTGCCGGCTACAAGCGCGCTGGTTTGATCACAACCGATAAAGAACGTTTTGAAGCGCTGGTGAACAACACCAAATATCCGGTGCAAATTATTTGGGCAGGAAAACCCTATCCTGTTGACTATCCTGCAATTTCAGAATTTAATCACCTTGTACATCTTAGCAAAAACTATCGCAACGTTGCTGTGCTGATTGGATATGAACTCGCTCTTTCGAAACGTCTGAAACAGGCAGCAGATTGCTGGCTCAATAACCCGCGCGTACCAAGAGAAGCTTCTGGTACCAGTGGTATGACCGCTGCGATGAATGGCGCCGTAAACTTCTCTACCAATGATGGATGGATTCCCGAATTTATTCATCATGGCAATAACGGTTTTGTTGTACCACCAATTGACTATTCAAAAGTTTCAGTGCAGGAGCAGGATCAATACGATCTTGATAAAATCTATGAGCTGCTCAACAAACAAATCCTGCCATTGTACTATGACGACTACAACACCTGGCGTCAGATTGTGAAGAATGGAATGCGTGATGTGATGGTGCAATTCGACAGCAACAGGATGGCGGAAGAATACTATGAACTGCTATACAACCGCGCTTACTCGCCTGCTGAAAGAAGACATGCGGTAGCCGGTGATCTGGCTCATTAAAACCGGGCGATCAAAGATTCAATTGAACGACTGGCTGGATAAAATCCGGCCAGTTTTTTTATCACTCCTTCTACCAATGCATCAGGACATGACGCACCGCTGGTAATGAGAATGGTAGCTTCTTCCAATGGCAGAAAATTCTGGGTGGTTTTTTCAATGCCTTGATGGAAATCGTAGTGGATGATGGTTGTTGGAGAAAGAATTTTATCCTCACTATTGATAAAATAGGTCGGTAGTTGTTCTTCACAAAGTTCTACCAGATGTGAAGTGTTGGAAGAATTATATCCGCCCACAACAATTGCGAGATCTGCTTTTGTCTTCAACATTCCCTGTACAGCAGTCTGATTGTCGTTTGTTGCGTAACAAAGTGTGTCGCGCGTATCTGCAAATCTTTCTTTGACCGAATTTTCATCAAGACCATATTTGTTCAGCATTACGCTTTTCAGATGATCTGCAATAGCCTGTGTATCGCTGGCCAGCATTGTAGTTTGATTCACAACACCAATGCGTTGAAGATCTCGTGAGGGATCAAATCCTTCAGAATACTGACCCTTAAATTCTTCGAAGAATGTTTCAGGATTTTTTGATCCGATGATGTATTCACCCAAAGCTTTTGCCTGTTCCATGTCGCGCACTACCACTGCGGGAGCACTGGCCGCAGCATGTGAGAAAGTAGCGCGTGTTTCTTCATGATTGGGTTTGCCATGAATCACGATGGTGTATTGGTTTTTAGCGATGGCTTCGCTGCGATTCCATACTTTTTCAACAAAGGGGCAGGTGGTGTTGTATTGTTCCACCTGAATACCGATGGATTTGAGTTGCGCTTCAATGGCAAGTGTGGTTCCAAATGCAGGAATCAGTACAATATCATCTTTGGTAAGAGAATCGAAAGGAATCAATTGTTTGCCGGAGTTATCCTGAAGAAATTGTACACCGCTTGCTTTCAGATCGGCATTTACCTGAGGGTTGTGGATCATTTCGCTAAGCAAAAAGATTCGTTTTCCCGGGTTTTCCTCCACCGTTCGAAAGGCAATATCAATTGCGTTCTCCACACCGTAACAAAATCCAAAATGCCGCGCGAGATAAATCTTCAAAGGACCGAAGTCGAGGAGGGTAGGTGAGAAATCCTTCTTCATACGGTCGGCCTCTTTACGTTTTTTCTTGATCGCGGAGATCAGCGGGCTTCTGTACACGATGGGAACGTCGAACTGCTTCATTGCCTGCAAATTTAAGATCTGTCGTGCGAGTTGGGAGAGATCACGCAGAAGTTAACAACTTCATCGGAACTTCTCTCATTTCCTCTTAGTTTTAAGCCATGAGCGTATCGAAAAACTGGATCTATCGCACCAATATCTATGAGGTCAACCTGCGACAATACACGCCGGAAGGGAGTTTTAACGCATTCTCCAACCACCTTCACCGCCTTCGTGATATGGGTGTCGAAACACTCTGGTTCATGCCGCTGACGCCGATTTCACAAAAAGAAAAAAAGGGATCATTGGGAAGCTATTATGCCTGCTCGGACTATACTTCCATCAATCCCGAGTTTGGTACGGCAGAAGAATTTCGCATGCTGGTAAAAAAAGCGAAGGATATGGGCTTCAGAATCCTCATCGACTGGGTGGCCAATCACACAGGCTGGGATCATGTATGGACCCGTGAACACCCGGAATGGTATGAGAAAGATCCAGAAGGAAATTTTCGGAAAGCGTCTGGTATGGATGATATCATTGAACTCGATTTCAATAATCGCGATATGCGCGAAGCAATGATCAATGCCATGTCTTTCTGGGTTCGCGAATTTGATATTGATGGTTTTCGCTGTGATCTTGCATTTTGGGTAACACTTGATTTCTGGAAAGAAGCCATACCGCGATTGAATGCAATCAGGCCATTGTTCTGGCTCGCAGAAATGGATCCTTTGGAATATCCGGATTATATGCAGGTGTTTGATGCTGCGTACAGCTGGAAGTGGATGCATCAGACGGCATCCTGGTATCGCGAACAACTTCCGCTTGCAACCTTACATCGTGTACTGAATGCTTATGATGTTGTGCCTGGCATCAAAGCATGGTTTACTTCCAATCATGATGAGAATAGCTGGAATGGTACCGAATATGAAAAATATGGAGATGCTGCATTGCCACTGGCTGTACATAGTTGTACGTGGCCGGGAATCCCTTTGATTTATAGCGGACAGGAAATTCCGAATCACAAGCGATTGCTTTTTTTCGACAAGGATGTGCTGCAATGGCCTGAACAACCTGCGTTACATGAATTCTATAAAACATTGTTGCGGTTGCATCATTCACATCCTGCGCTGGATGCAGGAGCTGAATTGTATCGGCTTGCTGTTTCAGCAGATGCACATATTCTGTGTTATTTGCGTAAACAGCAAGAGCACGAAGTATTGGTGATGTTGAATCTCTCTCCGCATCGTACAAAATTTGTTTTGTTGTCGAATTGGGTGAATGGCGTTTTCACAGAAGTTTTTTCAGGAACCCAACACGATTTTTCTCATGGTCGTGAATTTGAGTTGCAATCATGGGAATATCGCGTGTATGCAAAATGACACCAAAAGAAGAACCCTTCGTTACCGAAGGGCCTTCCTGCTTTGTAAGAGAGAGAGAAAACTATTGTTCCAAATTTAGTGGATAAGTGTAAGATTCCCCATAATCCGGATAAATTCCCCGAATTCGGATAGTCTTATCTGTTACCGTCTGAAGTAAATTGTTCAAATCCTCAACGGAAGTGATCTCCTGCTCACCGCGGCTGGTGATCACTGAAATGATGATAAAACCGGGTTGAACTCTTGCGTTTTTCAGAATACCGCCGTCCAGCACTTTATTCACCATCACACCTCCCGGAAGCTCGTACGAAGATGCCAGTTTTGCACTGATCGTGGTCAGTTCACCGCCAAGGCGTGTGGCCGCGTTGGCTGTAACCACATCGTTACGCTTTCTCAGGGTCACCTGCACCGTATATTCCTTACCGTTGCGAACATAGGTAACAGGAACCTTGTCGCCCGGACGGTAGCCTGCAATTTGCGCACTCATTTGAATCCCGCTGTATACGGGAACTCCGTTCACTTTGGTAATCACATCGCCTTTTTTGATGCCGGCGGCCAGTGCGCCTCCCTCGGGAGTGACACCGGAAACATATACACCGTTCAAATCGGTAGGAATGCCCATTCTCTTCAGGTCCTCTTCGGAAAGATCTTCAGCAGTACTGAAATAGGTGATACCGAGATAACCTCTTTGAACATCACCAAACTGAATGATATCACTCACGATCTTTTTCACGATGTTCACGGGAATGGCAAAAGAATACCCGGCATAAGTACCATTTGGCGCCAGAATGGCTGAATTAATGCCAATCAGTTGTCCGGCAGTATTAATCAGCGCACCGCCACTATTTCCCTGATTTACAGCGGCATCGGTCTGAATAAACGACTCCACAGGAGTGTCATTGCCTTTCACCTGGCGTCTGTTAATTCCTATGCTGCGACCGGTAGCCGATACGATACCTGCAGTTACTGTTGTTTCCAGAGAAAGCGGATATCCAACAGCCAGCACCCATTGACCCAGTTTGATTTCGTCTGAATTGCCATAGATCATGTAGGGCAACTTATCGGCATCGATCTTCAGCACGGCAAGGTCGCTGTTGGGGTCGCGGCCCAAAACACGGGCTTTAAAAGTGCGACGGTCACTGAGTGTCACATTGATTTCGTCGGCCACGCCTCCCTGATTATTGGAGATCACATGGTTGTTCGTCACAATGTAACCATCTTCACTAATGATGACGCCGCTGCCCGATGCACGTTGTTCGGGGATGATATAGGGGCTGAAACCCGGTCCAAAGAAGAATTCGAAAATGTCGTCTTCCTGACGTCCCCTGAGATTGTTGGTGATCTTTCTGGCCGGTACTTTGGTTTTGATGTGTACCACTGCAGGAACCGCAGCGCTGGCAGCCTTGGTAAAGTCTACCGGCTCACCGGCTTTTTCCTGACCTTCGATGAAGTGAGCATAATTTACAGGAAGCTCACCTTCGTGGGTCAGTCCTCCGACATATTCAGTTTTGTCGTTTTTTTCGAACAGTTTATTGTAAAGCGCCACACTTCCAAAAGCAGAAGCGGAGCTGAGCAGGATAATGAGAAAAACCTGTTTCATTTTCATGGTCTATCGGTTTGAATGATAATTTCTGTTGCGTCAAATTGTGTGCCTTGCCATACAAAATAACACAATGACAGTTTGAATCGCCAACCGTACGGCCAGTTTAACATTAAATTTACTAAGGTTTTCGTACTTCTTTTTCAGATGTTAATTTCATGAGGAAATCCATGGTGTCAACACCATCTGCGAAATTACAGATCCCGGGGTGTTGTGCATCACCAAAACCTGTTTCTCCGTCATTCACAATGCACTGCACCTGGTCATTTTGCTGCAGGTGCCGGCGTAAATCCTCACGATTGGCATAGTACTGATAGTGCACCTGGCTGATAGGGGAAAAAAGGGCTTCATCTTCCACCAAAAGAATGCTGCCATTCGTCATATAGAACTTCTTGTTCAGAATATGGGCGGCCAGGTTGTAGTCGTAATTGTTTTTGTATTTGTTGTGATTGATCAGATAGTCGTATTTGCGAAACGCGTTCAGGAGCGGAACAAAATCGTATCCTTCCGGAACATAGATCTTGCTGACGTTACGGCAACCCAGACCAAAATACAGGTACACATCATCAGCCAGTTTTTCAAGATCTGCTTTTTCTTCTTCTCCCGTCAGAATGGCAACAGAGGTTCTGTTCTTTCGAATGATGTTGGGAAATTTTCCAAAATAATAATCGAAATATCTCGAAGTATTGTTGCTTCCCGTGGCAATGTATGCATCGCAGTTTTTCAATCTTTCCTCAAGGCGGATAAAGGATTTGGTTTCGGGTTCCCACTCATGAAACAACGAAACGATGTGTCTGATCAAAGCCTCATCTTTTGTTGAGGGTTTGATCCAGGCCTGATGACCTGTAATGAACACGCAAAGGAAATCATGAAAACCAACGAGTGGAATGTTGCCCGCCATCACAATACCTACTTTCTGAGGCGATGTATTGTTTTGCGGAATATGATAACGACGGGAGAGTTCGTCGAGCTGTGATGGCTGCAAAAATTCATTTGCAATTGATTCAACAGATTTTTCTATGAATTCAGGAATGAACCATTGATTGTCGAGAAATGCTTTTTCCTTAGCCCTTTGCCATGATGGATCATTGCTGGTGAGACAGGTCCCTAATCTTTGAAGTAAATCTTTTCTTTGTTGTAAATTCATGGCAGCGTTAAATTTGTCTCGCAAAATTAACCCCTATAAACCAACTGAGTTATGGCAATCAAGATTACAGAAGAGTGTATTAATTGCGGAGCCTGCGAACCGGAGTGTCCGAATAATGCAATTTACGAAGGGGGAGTGGAATGGGCCATCGCTGATGGCACCAATGTGAAAGGTTCTTATACGCTGGTAGATGGCACCGTTGTGGACGCCGCCCAGCGCAATGCACCGATCGCCGTGGATACTTACTATATCGTTCCCAGCAAATGCACAGAATGTCAGGGATTTCATGAGGAACCCCAGTGTGCAGCTGTTTGTCCTGTGGATTGCTGCGTTCCCGATGAAATGTATCGCGAGACCGTTGAAGAACTTCTCAGCAAAAAAGAACGCCTTCACTTATAACCGGTTTGAAATTTTTATGAGACAGGTGAGGCGGAAACGCTTCACCTTTTTTTATCAATTGTATCATGTATTCAAAGCAGGAAGCTTCCCGACTCAGACAGGAATTCTGGACCGCCTTTGGCCAGTATATGCTTCCCATTCCATCGGCAGATGGTGAACGTGTGAACTGGATCAACTACAAAACAGGAGAGAAGCATATTGCATTCCGTATGGATGCTGACAACAAAAAAGCTTCCATCGCCATTGAATTATCACACAAAGACGAAGGTATCCGTCAATTATACTTCGAACAGTTTCATGTATTTCGCAACCTGCTGCACCAAACGGCTAATGAAGAATGGATTTGGGAACCACAGGGCACAACATCCGATGGAAGATCTGTTAGCAGGATCTTTCAACAGCTGGACGGTGTCAGTGTTTTTAAGAAAGAGGACTGGCCTTCTCTCATTGCATTTTTCAAATCAGGATTGCAGACGCTCGATGCTTTCTGGTCGCAGATAAAATACAGCTTTGAAGCATTGCGATAATTAACGCCATTTGTTCCTTCTCAAATCCCAGGTTGTTAAACCAACTTTGAACTGCACCGGGTTTGCAAATTGGTTTGCAGCGGAAGTTACAACGTACACACCCAGTTTAAATTTGGTAAGCGGATTGAATGGCCATTTGAAAACGCGTTCGATCCCGGCAAACATTTCAACATAGCGCAAATCTCTTTCAGGTGCTACGAGGAAACCACCACCGGCGATCTCGCGCAATTCCAGTTTTTTCAAAAATGGAATTTTATTCAATAAAGCTCCATTGAATTCATGCACGAAATGTCCGAGATACACGCGATCGAATACAGGGAATGTTGAATCCAAAGCCTGGAACGCTTCATCAGGGTTCATAAAAAGGAAAGGATCGCCTCTTCGCATGAAGTTATAGTCAAGTAATCGCAGATCTTTTTTATTCAGAAAATCACCTGTTTTTACATTATACCGCAGATTACCCAGAATTCCGAAGTTGATGACCTGCTGGATGCCGAGTTCTACGAAATCAAAATCAGCATCGCTGCCCAAAATGTCGGGTAAACCTTTACGCCAGGTTGCATAAAATGTAGGCCATTTGGATCCGAGGATAATCTTTTCTTTCGGTTCCCTGATATAACGTTGCTTTGGTGTAAAACTTAAAGTGATCTTGCTATACGCCGCATTGTAAGGTTCGAAGGCAATGGGCTGGTTGTTGTCAAGAAAATCGCCAAAAAGACTGTCGGTGAGCGGATTTACTTTGTATCCCGCTACCGATCTGCGCAGCGCGTAATCTACTTCAGTGTAAATATTCAAACCATTGGCAACCTCAAGACCGTGTCCCAGCGCAGCATAGTTGTTCAGAAAATAACTGCTTCGTTTGATCTGATTGATCCATGCATCTCCTTTGTAAATCCGGTCGAAGTCGCGGTTGATATCAACCACATAAAACCCGCGACTGAACGGATTGTACATCCTTTTCAAATACACACTTCCATTTACATCACGGTTTCTGATACCATAGCTAACATCGGCAATAAGTTTGATATCTTTTCTTGATGCGTATTTTTTATAGTAATACAATTTTGGGTGAATACGTCCACCGCCAAACTGGAATGGTTCGTACAATGCGATCAATGGTGGTAATACCCATGTTCTTTCGCTGGAGCGTTTGTAAAAAGTTTGTCCGGTGATCAACAGTTTCTTCCACGTAACCCTGTTGGTTTCACGATCAACAGAATCAAGATAAGCAGGAGAGTGAGTTACTTCATAAATGCTATCGCGATAGCGCACATAGCGAATTTCTTTGTCACTAAGCGGATGTGTTCTTACAGTTTTCCAGAAGCTGCTATCCTGTTCATACGCTTTTTGAGCGGTGGTGCTCAGCTCCATTCCAAAATGGTTTCTTGGAAACTGTTTGTTTAACTCGTAATCTGAATACAGCACGAGCGTGTTCCCCATCACCTTCTTTTTGGAAGATTTAGTGTAGTAGTTGAATTGCTGACGTGTGATCATCCATGCGGTGTCATCCACAACACCATAATCCTGTATGACTTCAAAAAAATCGTATTCAGGAAGATGATAACTGGGAAATACAAATCTTGTATGCAAAATAGCCCATGAACTATCGGTGATGGTGATCTCACCTTCAACCGTTGCATTGCTTAACTGGCGCGGCTTTACAGAGATTGTATAGATGCGATGATCTCCACGTTTTTCGCGTTTGATGGTTTTGAAACGATAAGCCATCAGGCCGCTATAACTCACAGGTGAAAGGAAAGGAATTTGCGAAATCGCAGGGACCTTCACCAGATTGTTGTAAAAATTGAAATTACCCTGAGTGGTGCTGAGATAAAAAAAATCTCTGGGGTTGCCATGATGTTTTACACCGAGACGTTGTTCGCGGATCTTTTCATCAGAAGCATAATCAAGTTGGAGTACAACTTCCGTCATGTCCATTCCTTCAAAATCGGCATTGGGATCCATGAAAGTATCTTCTTCACGGTCGCGATCTTTTTTCCGAAGCACTGAATCCTGTTGAATTGCTTTGATATAGAGTTTGACGGAGTAGTTTCCTGAGGCGGCCATGATGGCTTCTTTATTACGGATCACATTGCGCATGTATTCTTCCGCACGATCCTTGGCTTTTACCCTGATTACCACATCTTCCAGTGTGTTGCGCGCATCTTCTTCCAGCACCCAGTTTTGTTCAAGATCTTTTGTTACAACAACGTTGGCAATCTGGGTTTGATATCCAACTACACTTACTTCCAGATTGTATCGTCCCACTTCGAGGTTCAGCTGGTAAGTACCATCTTCTTTGGCATTTGTGCCCACACCAGTTTCTTTTACGATCACGCTGGCAAAGGGCAAAGGCTCTCCCTGATTGTTGGTGATTTTTCCGTACACCCTGAATGACTGGGCGTGAACGGACAAAGCCATAAAAAAGGAGAGCATGAGTAAAAACGGCTTCATATACACGGAAAAACAGGTTGTAAAAATGCACCGAATCCCTCTAAAATCATTGCGTCTCTGTCAAATTTCCAAGGATTTAACAGAAAGGGCTGCGGCTGGTTTCATCTGTATAACGCCTCAACATGCACATACCCCCACAATTGTTTGTGATGTTTAGACTTTTTAACAATCTTCCCATTCTTATTTATATATTTTTAACTCGTTTGCTGAAAAAAGATTGTCTGATGATGGTTTCATGCAGGCAACCAGCTATCGCTTTTTTCACTCTTAATTTTGCGGCTGCATGAGCCATTATTAAAATACGCTGACATGAAAAAGATTGTTTTCATTTTATTGCTGGCATTTCCTTTCCTTACAAAGGCGCAGGATTCCTGCAAACTGAAAAAAAGTACAGACCCTTATACCAAGGAAACCCGTGTGACCACAGGATTTGTTCCTTTTAATTCCGACGGTGTGCAATTCTCTATTTCAATTGAGATTACCAAAACGGAGATCGATTTTTTCCTTTGGATTAAGGATGATTCGAAGTGCTTCGACAATAATTCGGATGTGCAGGTGACCTATTCTGGTGAGCGCATTAAAACAACATACAAAAATACCGGGTCTGTGAACTGCGACGGTGCTTTTCATTTCACGTTCAGAAATTCTTCCTCAATTCCTTCAAATTTGAAGCGACTGATGGAAAAGAAAGTAGCATCAATGAAGTTCAAAGGCAGGGGTGGCGAGGAAACGCAAATTACTTTTACAGAGGAGCAGATGGAAAAATTGCAGCAAATGACATCCTGCGCGGTGAATGAAGCGAGGGCTTTACAGAAGAAATAGGAACTGATCTAACGGATATGAATAAGCGATGGATGAACCATCGCTTATTTTTTTAGAAACACTTTCACAGTGGTGTGGTAGTGATGATGTTCATCTTCTTCTTCGCCAACAACATCATAGTTGTAAATGCGAAAGCCTTCCCGGTAGAGATCCTCGAGGCCGGGATTGTTGCGAAAAAGTTTTCCTTCTTTGCACGCGCGGGTCAAACCTTCTTCTCCCTGCACATTTTCAAGCAGCACTGTTAATTCTTTTTCCATATTCAGGGTTTTAGTTGATTAAGTTACGGAGATTATCAGACTTCAATAAACGCCGTTAAAAAAGGCCCCACGCGAACGTGAGGCCTTTTTTTTCAATCAGACGTCTATGTTATCTCAAAATCGTTACGTTTCCTTTGTAGTAAGCCTTTTTACCATTAATCAGTTCGAGGGTTACTACATAGTAGTAAGTGCCATCGGGGAGAGGTTTACCCTTGTAAGTACCATCCCAGTTGTTGGCATAGTTGCGGCTTTCAAACACTTTTCCACCGTAGCGGTTAAACACCTGAACGATCGCTGTGCGATAGCATGAACTCATGTTCACGATCCAGTAATCGTTAATACCATCGCCGTTTGGTGTGAAGGCCTGCATTGGATCTACGCAATTCATAACTGTTACAGTTACTGTATCAGTTGATACGCAGCCCTCAGGTGTGGTTGCTGTCAATGTATATGTTGTTGTCTGAGACGGCGCGGCGAATGGATTCAGCACGCTGGCATCAGACAGACCCGCTGACGGGCTCCAGGAATATGTACCAGGACCTGCAGTTGCATTCAACTGGCCGGTACCGCCATTGGGGATAGTGATAGGATTACCAGCATCGATCGAAGGACCAGGTGTAACCGTTACATTGATTGTAGCAGTTGCCACGCAGGGACCAGAATATGCGCTTACAACGTACTGTCCGGAAGTGGTTGCGGTAATGGTTGGTTGCGCAATTGTCGCGTCATCAATATTGCCTGTTGGTGTCCAGGAATAAGAGTCAGCCACTGAAGTTACCGTTGGAACGAAAGTAGCTCCTTCGCACAAGGTTGTATCGAGTGGTGATACCGTGAGTGCGAGGTCATTCGTCAGACCAACATTGGCCACTACGTTGTGGATACAGCCATTGGCATCCTGTACAGACACCAGCGTTGATCCGGTCGGCAGACCTGTAAATGTATTACTGCTTTGGAAAGGACCACCGTTCAATGAATAGGTATACGGTGCGTCACCATTTCCTGCAGGAACGTCCAGCGTGATTGTGCCAGTGTTAGAGGCACAAGCCGAAGGTGTTACGGTTGATGTAGCTGTCAGTTGGTCTCTTACGAGGATCGTAATACTATCCGCATAGAATCCGGACGTTGATCCGCAGGAACCGAACGTGACATAAATCTTGAAGGTTTCATCGCCTTCCACAACATTATCCGCGATCGGATAGATTGGAACAGTGACAATGGAGTCTCCAGCGGGAATCACCACCTGAGAAGGCATAATCTGAATGTCTGTACCATTGTTGGCAGTTCCAACATAAGTCAGGTTAACAGGCTGAGGAATAGACAGCTTTTGCTGACGTGCGATTTTGATAGAACCGGCTGTACAACCTTCAATTACATAAGGTGTACCAGTGCCGGTGGTGGGGTTTCCATTGATGATCTTCAACGGTGTTGAAGTCAAGCTTTGTGCTTCGATAAATACGCCGCTGTCATACACACCATCGAATACGTCTGAAATGGCGATTTTCAGGTGGTAGGTCTGACAGGGTTGAACAATTGCCTCAGCAACCAGCACAACGGTATGTCCATTGTGAGAGAAGTTAGGGTTGTTCAGGTTGTCGATGTAATACATTGTAAATGGAGAGCCGGGGCCCATACCACTACAATATCCATCCGGATCGGAGTCACCGCCATTAATAGAGTTAATGGCAACCGGGATGTTGGTGCCCGGAACAAGAGCAATGTTTTTCTTGGGTGAAATGCCAGGTCCACTAATAAAGAATGCAAATACATCATTGAAATCGGAACATGCGAAAGAGGGATACTCTTCCGAACTAAATACGTAACGGAAGCGGACGGTATCACCAACCGGCACGAAATCGAATTCAAGGATAACGGCATCCTCGAGTTCCGAGAGAGGCTGACCTACGAGCGCTGCGAGATCAGGATCGCCGGCAGTACCATTATCAGTACTTGCGTGATCGATCTGAGTGGCATCCATACCATATTGATACGTACCGGGCGGCGGACTTTTTACAAGACCGGTAGACAATACGATACCACTGTCGAGGCCAATCATGGTTCCACCCAGATTCTTGAAGAAACCTGTTGCAGAGGGAGATCCGTTCAGCGTAACGTTGCTGATTGTGATACCCGTACCAACAAGCTTTTCTGCAAGCTTCTGAGCATTTGTCTCGGGAGTAATAACTAATTGGGCTTGGCTAAGGAATGCAATAAAGCTGAATACGACGACTAATACAGTCTTCTTTTTTAGAGCAGTTAACATGGCAGTCCAGTAAGTTTGTTTGCTATGAAGATAAGGACTATTGCGCATCTGTTAAAAAAATGAAAAATAAATTTTCTAACAGAGTTTTATTGATTGATTTTCATAGCACTATGAAGGCTGCTTCGATAATTGGGTCAACCAAAACGGTCCCCGACCCCCGAAAACCACCCGCAAAACTGCATTTCTGCATCGCTCCAAAAACATCAAAAAATCAGAGCATCTTCACCACAAATCGGTCCAAATGCAGTCCTGGCGCGGGTTGTAACGGAATGGCTGCGCGATTTTAGAATTTTACCTTACGGGCAAATGCTATTTTCCCCGGCAAGTCATGATCATTTGTTTATGAAGACAATTCGGCAGATTTTGAGAGATCAATCCTTCACCACATAACCAAAATATGTGATAGGCTGCTTGTTCGTGCTATTCACAAACAAACGTGCATTACCATTTGAATACAAAGTAAAATTCATTTGTCGCACACCCTCTCCATCCTTTGGACGAATTGATAACTCCCATGTCTTTTTCTTTCCTTTTTTCCATTTGTATTCAAAAGATGTTGAGATAAAATCAATGCCTGCTTCGTCCGGTAAAATCGGAGCGTTGGCTCTTCCAAAATATGGGAGATAAGCTTCCAGTGAATCGCCCGACAACTTTACGCGATAATCAGAAATCACCTGCCGGCTCCCTCCGGAAACAGGCATCACTGACTGAGGAACAAAACTGAATTTTCGCGATGCGAGAAGTTCCTGTATGTCGACAGGATTCTGAGCGTGCACAACAGCCCAGCCACACAATGAAAATATCAGAACAACAAACTTTTTCATGATTCTGACTTTACCTTTTGATGTTCAAAGTATGTACCAGCATGCCACTGCGATTGCTGAAGAAGACGATTATCAGGTTAAATTTTTTGCTGATACATCACACTTCAAGAAAATACACACCATCAGGATAACCCTGCATTTGAAGAATGGGTTTTGCAACATTGTACACCTGAATACCATCCGTCGTTTTTCCTTCGATGGTTCCAATATGCGCATGCCCGTGAAAAGCTGCTGTGACTTTGTGACGATTCAATGGTTCTGCAAGTCTCGAACATCCCAGAAAAGGAAAAATCGCTTCGGGTTCACCAACCACCGTATCACGAATTGGCGCGTAGTGAAGCACCGCAATTTTTTTGATGTCGCGTTGTTCTGCATCAAGTCGCGAAAGTGCACGATCAAGATGCAAAGCTTCATCTACCGCTTCCTGAACAAAAGCTTTCATGGCACCTTCTCCAAAAAAAGAGAGCATGTGTCTGTCGAAACCACCGCCAAAACCTTTTACACCTGCAAATCCCACATCCTGAATGATCACCGATTCACCATCCAGCAAATGAACACCCTGTTTGAGAAGAATTTGACGAATTAGTTTATGTCTTCCTTTTTCATAATCGTGATTGCCTAATACGGCCACCACAGGAATGCTGCACATTTTCAGTTCTTCAGCAAGTACTTCAGCTTCCTGTTCATCTCCGGTGTCGGTAAGATCGCCGGCAATCACCAGCACATCTGCATTCACGGATACCATTTTGAAATAATCGCCCCATTTTCCTTTATCACTTTCCTTAAAATGTATATCACCAACGGCTGCAATGCGTGTTTTTTTGGGTATCTGTTCCATAACCTAAACGGTTTTGATGGTGTAGGTCTTATAGTTCCACTCTTTGATATCAACCTCGTATTGTGTCTGGTCAATCATGGGTCCGCGACAAACTTTTTCATATGCGGGAGGAAGATCATATTGTTCTTTCGCACGCTTCATTAATTCATCAAACAACCATTGTGGAATGATATCATGGTATTCTGAAGGGTACACAAACTGGAATTGCAATATTTGAGCAAGCAGTAAATGCCAGTGAGGATCGAGGCGGGACAGTAAACGTTTCCAGTCGATATCTTTTCCGGCTTTTAATAAAATGTGATTCACATCGGCGCCATCATAACGCTCGCGGTTTTGAACATAAATCTTGCAGAATACCAGTTCTTCCGGAGCGAGCAGGCTCACATCATGTTCAACAAACCTGGCCCTGGGTGCATATTGTAACCAGCTGTCATCTACACGACAGATGTTATTGACGGTATCAAAAATGAGATCAATAAAATATTCACCTTTGTAGATCTTGCACAACCATCTCACATCATAGAGATCGGTTTTGTAACCTTTGGAAGCAAAAAATTTAAGAATCGCCGGATAGTCGCTCGGCTTGCAAAATATATCGAGATCCTTGGTATCGCGGTAGATGCCCGTGTAATGGAACATGGCGAATGCGCCACCGAGCATGAATGGTACGCCGGATTCCTCGAGAATGTCTAAGGCTTCACTGTAAAAAATAAATGCCTCCCTTCTTTGTTCTTCTGTAACGATCATAAAAACTCCTTGATTTCCAGTCGTGGGCTACTGCCATGTAACAGGTAAAAAGAACGTGCCAGATGCCGTTCGGGGAGGAATCGGGGAGTGCAGGAGTGAGGGCTGCGGAAGGGGCGATGGGGTTAGGCCGGACTGGTAATCAGAACATAGAGTACCAGGGCATAAACAGCAAGGAAAATAACGGAGAAAAACAGACCACGGAGGATGGTGGCTTTTTTCAGGGCGCTGATTTTTTTCAGAGCGGACTTCATGGCTTTCGATTTAGAATTGGATAATGACAGCTTCAAGATAGAAGCAAATATTGATAAAAACAACGAAAGCCCTCAGTTTTTATCGCAGGGTTTTTTCCAAATCCTTTGTCTTTCTGTAAATGCTCTACGAGATTGTACTTACCCGAGATTCTTTGCGAGCTTTTTCGTGGGGATCTTGCCGTAAGACATTTGTTCTTTTTCCTTCACCAGCTGAAACTTTTTCGTCCGCGCCTTCATGACTGCAATGGCTTCTTCGGAACTCTTAAACATGCCGCCAATATTCACAAGGTTTTGTTCGAGTTTGTCGTATCGGCGCGTCATCAGGTAAATAAAAATATGCAGGTAATGAATGCCTTCGAACACGAGGGTTTTATTTTTCGCAAGTGGGTCCTGCAGCTTTAAAAATTCAAGAGGAAGATCAGTATAATGCAGTCCGGGTCGCAAATGGTGAATGGTATGATATCCGTCATTCCAACAGATTTTGTTGTACGGAGTATTGATGCAGATGATGGAATTTGTAAACACATTGTCGGGATTTTCTCT
>Ga0065721_10004833_pt1 | contig 19925 bp, 28 predicted proteins | sample Mesricmetagenome_FD_59108 | JGI IMG/M metagenome (GOLD analysis project Ga0065721, IMG submission 59108) | Mesophilic microbial community from rice straw/compost enrichment Sample: eDNA_1 v2 (version 2) | ecosystem: Engineered > Solid waste > Grass > Composting > Bioreactor | place: USA: Davis... | reverse complement strand
CCATCATGCCTTTGATCTACACAGAGAGGTCTTCTGCTCTACGGGCGCTCTCCAGTGTTTGTCGATCCTTCTACCACATCTTCCACCCTCTTCTCTGGGATCGATTTGAAGTGTGCTTCCCTTCCAACAACGAGGTTGTCCCATTTCACATTGCTGTAGGCGAGGCGATGCTCAGGAAGTGCCGAGGGTTGCTGGAAAACCCTGGACTGGGACCGTGCGTCAGGTATGAGTGCCTCACGCTGTCCTCGCGTTGTTTTCCTTCAGATAGCTGACACCAGCAAATATTTTGTCCCTTCTCAATTTAGGACGGTCAACGTAGTGCTCACTCGATTCAACATGGAAAAGACCTTGGCCCTGCTGACAGCCTGTCTATCCCTCATGCCAAACCTGCACACGTTGCACGTTCTGGATGCGAATCCCCAAATGACCAATATCATAAAATGTGCGTTTGATGGTCTGGTCCTTTCCAATGTCCGCACCGTGATCATCCCAGCGACGTGTCATGAACTCTTGAAGTCGTGTCCCAACGTCGAACGTGTGTGGTGCACGCAGGGATCTGGGAGCAAGCTGGTCACGGTTATCAACAAGTTCTGCCGCTATGTTACAGAGGTCAGAGGATTCCGGTGCGAAGAATGTCCCACAACAATGCAGCGTAAGTCCCCGTTTCTGCAGAGCGAGAGGGAGATCCTTGACGCCATACGTAGGCCTTCTGAAAGGTATATGTCAGCTACGGGTACTTGAGGTCAATGCGCCATGTTCAAAGGTACGCAACGCCGACCCCATATGTCCCAACCGCTTCAAACTTATGGTTCAAACTCTGACTGTCTAGAGCGCCCTCGACTGCCTCCAGGTACACGGGGAATTATTACAGATCGATGTACGGGTTCCCACAGAGGGAGCAGAGCTTGAGGACGCCGAGGTAAAGGAAACAATTGACAAGATTCGTCACGTATGGCTACAGGGCAGCTCTACAAAAGAACGATACCTTCGCATTGTCCATTCCTCCCCTCGAAAAGTAGCCCTCAAGGTTGAATAGTGACCTTGTGGGTTCGGGCACTCATAAATTGTTCGGAATTATCGATCCCGATACAACACGAGGACTTTTCCGGTGCTGTGGATATCATGACTCTATCTCTTTTGCGAGGTCTTCATCAGACAAGACGCAATCTTCGTAGTCCTGTTGGGAGATGGCATGTGATCAAGGAGGCACTCAGGTAGAGACCGGAGCACATACATCGAAATTGATCTCTTCTGGCTGGACGGGGACGAGAGGGGGTAAAGCGTATATCACACGGACTGGATAGTGTTCTGCATCCTCGGAGCTTGATGTGAGTGCCCGATGTTCACCAGGGTTCGCCACTTGCGTTGTGGACGAAGTGGAGGCCATCCGCAAAGCGGCAGCTGGGCTCTTTGTCTGAAAATCTGGCGGCGGCTTCCCAGTCAATGCAGCCTCAGTCATGGCTGTTCGCTTCACGTTTTTCTCTGCTGATTTGACATGGAAGGAGCGGGTGGGTGACGATCCCGCATCCTTCCTGGACGAAGATCCGATGACAAGGAATCCTTCACGAGGTGGTGTCTTTTGACGCTTCGCTGCTGGCTTGGCTTCTGAAGCCAGAGAAGGGGATGTAAATGTGGCCTGGGCGGCTCGGATGGCGGCCAGCCGTTCTTGTCTGCCCTTGGAGGAAGGCCTGTTTGGGGATGTGAAGGAGGTTGTGGCTACTTCGGCATCTTTCACTGGGGATCTTGAGCGCTTCCGTTTGGTTGGTTCGATAGTATCTTCAGATATAGTTCCAACTGGGGGTGGAAGAGGTGTGGCTAACAATGCCTCAAGCTCTGCCGCCCAATCTCTCTCTGGAACTTCCCCGAGCATTGCACCCATGTTCGCCTGCATGTCTGCACCGTCATTTCCGATGTCACCACTGTGGCCCTTGACGTATTCCAGCTCAACTCTTTGGCCCCAGCGTCCTCTCCGGGCGAGGTGGGCGTCTATTAGTTGAATGATGCCAACATTCTTCACTGGTTGATTGCTTGAACTTGTCCAATTTGACCGCTTCCATTTTCCAATCCATTTTCCGAAGCCTGACGCGCGTAAATTGGTTAGAGCTAGTTGGGGAAAGAGCCAAGTGTGAGGCATCGTACAATCAATGGAGTACCGGGAATCCGTCTTAATTTTGAGAGGTGTCTTTGAGTATGGGGCTGTTTCAAGAACCCTTAGGATAGCCTGGGAGACTCTCAGATTTTAGAAATGAGGGTAACGGAGCAAGGAAACCGGACAAACGATCAGCTCTGCCCTGTTGTTCGTTTGGTCCCCTGGACAACGTTCTGCTATGTTCCTTGAAGCTTATCAACGAGAGTATTGGAAAAAGGAGGCTCAACATTCTTCACCTGGAATCGCCAGGACCCCACCAGACGCCAACGCCTGCGATCGATCCCTCTTGTCCGTTGCCTTTACATGCCCCGTCACTGTACACGACATCCCACCCTGGTTCTTCCACTGGTCGCAACGAGCTGCTGGCCACTGCTCCAGATGTAGACGCAACTGGAGGATGGTCGACGGCAGTGGCGACGCCATCTTCACCTGCCAGGAAAGCTTGGGCTTGAGCCAGCGATGGGAACTTTTTGTACTGTGCGTTGATGAAACCCTTCGTTTGTGACTCGCATTCAGTCCTTGTGTCGAAAGAGGTTACAGAAAGGATTGTATGAAGTCACGAGAAGCCTACCATGTTTTGTATACACCAGGTTGACGACCCTTCCTGACGGCGTAGAATGAAGTGGACTTTGGTGCCATTGCGCTGTTCGCTCGCTTCCCCAACACGGCCGGGCTCTGCTTGGTGATGAGATTCGAGCTTGGCAATCTGACGACGCGCAGGAGGTTGGCTATGGAGGGAGCCAGGGTCGGCGTATAGCGGAAGCTTAATGACGCAAGAAGGTTGATGTACTGCGAGCGTGATGGCAGCTGTAAGGGAAGAGCCGACTTGACGTCAAACGCAAGCGCGGTGTCAATTGCGGTCGCGTCCAAGCAACGCAACGCGTCGCGCCAGGTTCTCAGCCAAAGCGTGCCGATATTGAAATGGGATAGATGTTCCGTATGTACAATGCTAATACACCAAAAATTGTCAATAAACACTAGATAGAATGGTATTCGAAATAGAATGGTTAGATAGGATCTGAGGAATCCCCGAACATGATCTTGAGGTTTTGAATACTCTCCGGATCTGACCTGGACGAGGCCTGAGTTCCCCTGAATGCTTCCCTGGCAATGGCAGTTTTTCGTTTCTGGATCTGCAATATGCGCCCCTCTATCGTATGCTCGATGATAAAGTGCTTCACGTAGACAGTTTTCTCCTGTCCGATGCGATGCACCCGATCCACAGCTGTTAGAGAAACACGAATCAGAACGAGGGATCGTTCAAGTTTCAAAGGTATACCTTGATTCTCTGTGGCTGCATTCCACCAGCAGTCCATCATAAAAACGTGGTTTGCAACTGTCAAATTCAGGCCGACTCCGCCCGCCTTCAAGCTGATCACAAGAATCTTGGGACTCTGCGACGGTGCCTTGAATTCAGAGATTGCAGCAGTCCTCGTCTTGACGTCCATAGATCCGTCGAAGCGGTAGTGCATGAATCCATCACGCTCGAGCGCTATCTGAATCAAGTCCATGAAGGTCGTGAACTGGGAGAAAACTACGGCCCGGAAACCAGGGTCTTGCTCTCGCAAGCGCCCTAAACACATCGTGACTTGCAATTAAGACTCCAGAGCGAAGAACACTCACGAAGGTTTTGCAGCAGGGCGTCTATCTTGGTTGAAGATTGGAAATCATTCCTCCGGAGTACGACTGATTGCTTCGGCGACTGGGAGCTGGAACTAGCTCCTGCCTTTGCTCGCATGACTTCAATAAGTTTGCTCGCCTGAAGCTGGCCGGTTGCACAGCTCGGGCAAGTCGGAACTTGTCCCCGCTCTTCGCAGATGCCGATATGCCCGAGAATGCACTCTTTGCAACTAAAACAAGTCAGACCTAGGAGGTCACGCAGATCAACTCGATGGACATACAATTGGTGCATACACTCAGGAATCAGCATGGCGTTTTCTATCTCGCCAAAGCAGATTGGACACTCCGCAACCTCTTCACTCGATAACTTCTCCAAGAAGCTCTCAGCAAACGCGCTAGGTTTGAAATCTCCGTCCTCGCTTTTCGCAAGCTGGTGCATCAGGTCGTTGATTTCAACCACGCCGTCTCCAACGGCTGGCGAGAGAGCACGCTCATCGTCTTCGGTTAGGACAAGTTTTGGATGCAGAACCGCTCTCCGAAGGCTGCAAAGGACATCAGTTGGAACCAGGAATGAAGGAGGAGTAAACTGTACCGCATGAGCATGGCCAATATTGAGGTATAGTTCTTGCCTATCAGGCCTTTGGACTCCAGCGTCTCGAAGTTGCGCTTAGCTGTGTGGTAAATGGAGTCGTAGAATCTTCTTTCCAGGGGGCTGAATTCAAGATATTCAAAGGTTTCCTGAAGGAAGGTGAGCAGCAGTATCTGTCAAACAGCGAGTACTACAGACCTCTTTAGGAGGTAAGTCCACGATCTTGTTCCCTTCCACGTCTCTCATGTTCTTGTCACGTCGAAGCAGTATACTTTCGAGGATGACCTGGACGATTTCAATGGCCTTGGGGTCGCGGGCAAGGAAGGGGAGTGTAATAAATCTGAAGCAAAGGTGGTAAGGATGCAGGTTGAGGATGATCTGAAGACATCTCACGATCGGAAGAAGGCATAGTCGGACCAAGGCTTGAAGTCGAGGAAGCGACTTGGGAAAGAAACGCGTCAGTTTTAGCCGGGGGAACACAGGAAGACGCCCACAGTAATGAATATAGGTCTTCCAGTCGATTAATGATTGGTGTTCCCGTAACAGCCCAGCGCCTGCGAGCAGAAAGCGCATAAACTGCTCTCGCAGTCTTGCTCGTTCGAGACTTGCACGCATGTGCTTCGTCAAGGACTACACGAAGCCACTCAACTAAGACGGATAAGCACAAGTGACTCTAAATCTGTGGGTTGGGACTCACTCTCAAAGATAGGAGACCTCGACCTTTCCGACTTGGCGTGTTCGGAAGCAAGGGTTCCATACGATGTGATAACAACCTTCATGCGAGATTTCGTCTCTTCTCCGTCATGGTCTTCGTCAACCATCGCATCTAGGTCAAGCCGACCTGTTCCATGCCAGATGGTGATATCCATGGTGCCTTTCTTGCTGGACCTCTGAAGCTCCTCGGCCCATTGAGCCATGAGCGAGGTGGGCGCGACAATGAGAGTCGCAGAGGGTGGCTTCCGGGGACCCTGCTTTCGCGTTATTGCTTTGAACGTACTGTCAAGGCGGAGCTGCTTTGCGCCTTTCCTCGACGATTCGTTCGGGATATCCGACTCGTTCGGCGGACTGCTCTGAATTAAAGCTGACAACATGATGGTCTTGCCCATTCCCACTGGGAAGCTGTCAGAACGGCATATTGGAATGGCAGGAACAGACCTACTCTCTGAGGGTCATCAGGTCGTCCGATTAGTCACTGGAAGGTGTTGATTAGGGACAGACGTACCATCACTAAGAGAGAGGTCAGTATACAACTGTTGGAGGTGGTCAGAAAGGACGCACGCTAATATGCCGCCTCGGCAACTCCTCTCGGCCTTTGGGAATTCAAGAGAAAGCTCTCCCGAGTATGGATTGAAGTAGAAGTGTTTCTCATCAGCAGTCAGGTCAATGACGTCGTTCACACCGGGCTCATGCGGGAACGCGTATCTAGTCAGAGGCGACAGAAGTTAGCAGAGAATGTGTGTTTTGGTCTCGAAGGGCTCACTGGCTCCACAGAGGGTGCATTGAGTTGGATTCACGGGCGTCCATTGCACCTGACTCGAGACCATGCATCCACCTGGAAACCGATCAGCTGTCGAGATAACCATTGATACCATAGGTCATCTACTTCAGTGCCTGCTTCTGATATGACCGAAGTGTTAGAGCGAAACTGTCGTTAGGCTCCATCTGGCCCATCGTCTTATCGTTGTGTTGAGCCCTTGCGCGGATTTATCAGTAAGATTGCTCCAAGGGGCATCGCAGGAGAAAGCCCACTTCTTGTAGATATTGCTAAGGTCCGACTCGGTCAGCTCCTCCCCTTCATCAACCTCGACTTCCTCTCCTTCACCAACAAGTTCAGTCTTTTTTTTTGTTGGACGGGAGGCCATCTTCTTTAATGCTTCATGTGTAACTGCTTCGCTTTTGCCTCTCTTGTGGTTGACACCCGCCTGAGGCCTTAGCCCCAGGGTCTCAAATAACATCACAATTGCGCTCTTTCTTTCTCGCAAGTGTCTGACAGCCAATTAAGCGCGATCCGGTGACCAAAAGGACTAACACTTACTCTTCTTCTTGAGTCTCAGCTCCTTCATTGAACATATGTCGTGGGGCGAGATCGTCGGGGACGGCAGAGGTGCTTGGATGGGAGAAGGCAGAGGGAAGGAGATAGAATTTGAGGGTCACGACAAGACCAATCCCAGTGGTCAATTTCTCTGGACAGTCTGTCATAATCCCATCGATTCGAACAGCACCTAGAAAAGAATCAGCCTCGCTTTCAACGTCCGTTCGCCAGATATTCTCACCGAGTTCCAGAAGTTTGTACAACCACCAAGAGTGTTCCGTGGGGAGCCGACCAAATTCTGCACAAGGGCATAGATTGGCCGTTGTGGAAATATCGAATCTGAGGGTACATACCGAAGCCCTTTTTATTGACAAGACGGACAATGGTGTCACGTTTCTTCTTCTTCACGACTTTGGTAGGAGCTGCTTGTTGGAAAGACAGTTTTGTCTGCTTCTTGCTGCTGCCTTTCTTGTCGCTTGTAGTCTTTGTCGGTTTAGACTTCGAAGACGTTATTGGTGGAGGATTGTCGTCTTCGGTGTCACGTCTGATGTCGATCGGGTCATTCACTTTGACGTAGCCCTTGCCTGAGACGTTACTCCAGGCGTTGGTTATTATCGTTTCCCCAAGATACATAGGCGTGGTTATTAAAGTAGGCTGTTGTTGTGTAGAGGTTCGAGAGGGTCCAGCATCTGCAGACGAGAACTTGCGCTTCAGAGTTGGGCTTGGATCCTCGACCTCGACAGCCGGCGGTGGCTCTATGATATGGATATCGTCATCTGCTGCGTAGTCCGAGAGACTCTTCGTAGTATCGATGTTCATCTCTTCGTCCTCATCATCCTCAAGAAATAATTTCTCTTCAGGTGAGGACGAGGCACGGGAAGACTGACGCGGACTGGTCATAGGAGTGAGGCCCGGAGCCTCCCCGTTGTCGTCGACAAGCATAGGATCTTCATTTAGTTCTTCGTCAGAGGATGCAAAGAAGGTGCCCGGGGGAGGGCCGACGGAGCTTGGTGGAGGTGAGCCCATGGCCTGCGCGTAGATGGACGTGACGGCTTCAGTAACGAGGACGCGACCGACCTTGAAACGCGTCAAATGCCGTTGGTCAACAAAGCCAAACGGAACCATTACACTCTCAAAGATGATCTTTGAGTCTTCAGTGACGCTCATCCCTTCATAGTTACTTCAAAATGCAGCGAGGTCTCCCGATGGTACGTATCCCCGTGGATAATAGTCTGTTTCTTCTCTTACATGTCCGTTTTTTCCAGCAACCGACCGTCGTGCTCCTCCGTGAGGGTACTGACACCTCCCAGGGCAATCCCCAATTGCTCTCCAACATCTCCGCATGTCTGGCCATCGCACAGACTCTCTCATCCACCCTCGGGCCGAGGGGAATGGATAAGCTCATCGTCAACGAGCGTGGACAGGCTCAGATTACCAACGATGGTGCTACAATCTTGAAGCTTCTCGATATCGTTCACCCTGCCGCGCGTACGCTTGTTGACATCGCCAGGGCCCAGGATGCGGAGATTGGAGACGGAACGACAAGCGTTGTGCTTCTTGCCGCACAATTGTTGAAGGAGGTCCGACAGTACATCGAGGAGGGTGTAAGTCCCCACATCATCATGAAGGGCTTCCGCCAAGCTACCAAGCTCGTGAGTCCAAGAAGTATGTGCACCGCGTTCGCGTCTCATATACTCTACAGGCCATCGACCGCATCAAAGAATTGCAAGTGACTGTCGACAAGACCAACAGAGAGTGCGATCTTGTTCAAATGTGCCTATGACCTTTCTGATCTTGCTTTAGGCAGTTCCGATCCCTCCTCCTCAAATGCGCATCCACGTCCATGTCCTCGAAGCTCATCCACTCAGAAAAACCTTTCTTCTCTGAGATGGTTGTCTCTGCCATTGAATGCCTTGACCCCGACGATCTTGACGAGTCTCTGATCGGTGTGAAGAAGGTTGCCGGTGGTGGTCTCCAGGACTCGATGCTCATCAAGGGCGTCTCCTTCAAGAAAACTTTTACCTATGCTGGCGCTGAGCAGCAGCCCAAATACTTCGAGAACCCCCTCATTCTTTGCTTGAACGTCGAATTGGAGCTAAAGGCAGAGAAGGATAACGCTGAAGTTCGCGTGGAAGCCGTCTCCGATTACCAGGCTATCGTCGACGCGGAGTGGGAGATAATCTACAGGAAGCTTCAAGCCATTGAGAAGACAGGCGCCAAAATCGTTTTGAGCAAACTCCCTATCGGTGACTTGGCCACTCAGTGGTTCGCCGATCGCAATATCTTCTGTGCAGGTCGTGTTGCGGCGGGTGACCTCCGCAGGGTTGTTCAAGCAACCGGTGGCTCCATTCAATCAACATGCAGCGATATTACCCGCGAGCACCTGGGCACCTGCGGCGTCTTCCAGGAGCGACAGATCGGAGGTGAACGATACAATATTTTCGAAGGCTGCCCCAAAGCGAAGACCTGCACGTTGATCCTTCGTGGCGGCGCAGAGCAGTTTATTGAGGAGGTCGAGAGAAGTCTTCACGATGCACTAATGGTCGTAAAGCGCGCGATCAAGAACGGAGAGGTCGTCGCAGGAGGAGGCGCTATCGAGGTAAGCCTTCGCACACTCATTCACCGACTCCGCTCATCAGAGCACACCGACCCTTATGTAGATGGAACTCTCCGCCTATATTCGCAAGCATGCCCTGACTATTCCTGGAAAACAACAATTGATCCTCTCGGCATTCGCCAAGGCCCTGGAAATTATTCCCCGACAGATTTGCGATAATGCTGGGTTGGATTCAACTGATGTCCTGAACAAGTTGCGTATGAAGCACGCCACCGATGGCAAATGGTTCGGCGTTGATGTCGATGGCACCACTGGTATCCGCGATAACATGGAGGCTTTTGTCTGGGAGCCTAGTCTGGTGAAAGTTAATGCGATTAGCAGCGCGTCGGAAGCCGCCTGCCTCATCTTGAGTGTTGACGAGACAATCCGCAATCCTCAAAGCCAACAGGTGAGCACACTTTTGTGAGGATGGAATCATTCTTAACCTCTCGAATTGTAGGCCAATCCTGGGCCAAAGGCTCCACCTGGCACTGCCCAGCGCGCTTTGAGGGGGCGTGGACGTGGAGTGGGACGTCGATAGTCGTAGCCGTTCGCTGTTGTGTTCAAGATTTCACCGGAAATCAATATCATCATCAATATCAAATCCACTGAGCCCACATGGTCAGTTTACGGAACCCCTGATGGAGCCCCTGTATATAGAAACCACAGCACTCGAAATGGGGTATGGCGACATACCCCTTGGATTTTGCGCTTCAGGTGTAAACGTCTTCGCCATCATCACTGTTTCCCCTCCGCTCCAATAGCCGTACGCCTCAATCTCCCCGTTAAAAAGGATGAGGGCTCACAGCGAGCGTTCTTTGTCTCCCCATCTCGTGTTATGTCGACCGTTCTTGTATCCGAAAAGCAGCGTCTGGACGACTCTACCTCGTCTATCGACGAGAAGAGCTCCAAAACCGCGGTATCTGTGGACGATGTCAAGATTCCTCCTCTTGGTGCGCCTATGGAAGGGAATGCCGGAAACCCCTTCCTCTCTGCATTCAAGCCCAACAAGCGAATCGACCAGGACGCCATTGCCACCCAACCTTCGGTATTTGATGACCCTGTCAGCTTGGAGGTCTATCGCCCTCCCCCACAATTCGAAAATTCCCACCGCTTTGACCCCCTAGCTCGTTGGACATGGCGCGAGGAAAATGTGAGTCCGATTCGTCATTTTGAACAGTCCGAATACTCAAGCAGTTGCTATTCGACAGGCAGTCGTTCGCAAAATTGACCTTCGTATTATGATCTGGGCCGCTATCATGTTCTTCGCGCTTGACTTGGATCGCAGCAACATCTCTCAAGCCAACTCCGACAACTTTTTAAAGGACATCAATCTTACCACCAATGACTTCAACTTGGGAAATACCCTGTTCCGAGCATCTTTCCTTGCTGCTGGTACGCATGCTTATACTCCTCTTTGAGCCGTTTCACAGACTGTTTGCACAGAACTCCCTTCTCAACTTATCTCAAAGCGCATAGGCCCTGATGTATGGATCCCTTGTCAAGTGTGTTCGTTGCTACTCTCCCATGCGATTAAGCTGACTGCGTGTAGATGGTCATATGGAGCGCAGTCTCTCTTTCTCAATTTTGGCTCACTGGTCGGGCCTCATTCTTGACCTGCCGCTTCCTCTTGGGTTTTGCTCAAGGTGGATTCATCCCCGACATTGTGCTTTACCTGTCATACTTTTACACAAGCAGAGAATGTGAGTGCTTCCCCAGGATTGTGAAAGACCCAGTAGCTTATGCTGTACGCCATGCAGTGCCCATCCGCATGGCCTATTTCTGGTTGTCCAACTACGTCGCAGATATCATCAGTGCGTTCATGGGCGCTGGAATCCTGAAGATGCGAGGCGTGGGCGGCAAGGAGGGTTGGCGGTACCTATTCCTCATCGAGGGTTGCCTTACCTTGCTCGTCGGTATCGTCTCCTTTTGGCTCATGCCTGCTGGCCCAACTCAGACGAGGAATTGGTTTAATGAGAGGTATGCCCTGATTCGACTTCCCCTATTCAGACTGGACTGACTAAGCTACTCAGAGAAGAAGTCATCATGGTTAACCGAGTGCTGCGCGATGATCCTTCCAAATCGGATATGCACAATCGCGAGGGTCTGTCAGTCAAGATGCTCTGGACTGCTGCTACAGACTGGAGGATGTGGCCCGTTTATGCCCTCGGCCTCGTTCACATGAGTGCGTCCGGTTTCGAAATCGATGAGCGTTCACTATCCTAACTGTCTGCCTAGTGCCCGTTGGACCTCCTCAACTGTATCTTACCCTCTCCCTCAGGAACCTCGGATTCAATACCACAGAAACCAACCTCCTCACCATACCTTCTGTCATCATTGGTGCCTCCATGCTGCTGACCACGGCCTACTTCAGCGAGAGGGTCAACAGTCGCGCTGCTGCTACTGTCGTCCTGCAGATCTGGGCACTCCCCCTTCTCATCGCTCTCTACACATTCGACCAGAGCACCTCGCAGTGGGCATACTTTGCCGTGGTCACTCTAGTCACTGGTTTCCCATATGTCCATCCAATTCAAGTAGCATGGGCGTCGAGGAACTCGAATAGCGTGCGGACTCGTACAGTGTCTGCATCGTTGTACAACATGTGTGTCCAAGCAGGCGCTATTGTGTATGCGAACATCTATCGCAAGGATGATGCCCCCACTTGTAAGTTCTTCGTTCTCATTATTGCTTTCAGGGCTTAACGGTTAATCCAGATAAACGCGGTAACAAGCAACTGATTGCAATCTGCTGTATGAATATCGTTCTCTATGCCCTAACTGTGTTGTTCTACTGGTACCTCAATCGCCGTCGCGAGAGAATCTGGCAATCATGGTCTCAGAAGGTAAGGGCGCCCATCTTTACCTGCGTCCTACATGCTGACGTTTTCATCAGGAGCGCGAGGACTACCTTGCCAACACGAAAGACGTTGGAAACTCCCGCATGGACTTCCGCTTCGCCTATTAGATCATTGGAGTTCTCATATCCCCCTTTTTTTTTGACGACACTCACCCGGTTTTGCATGACATACACACACGTTACTCCGCCTATATCATCTTTTTTTCACAGTACATATTTTCCGTCATTTCAACGATTATCATGGTTTCCAAAGCATCATCATGGACACTGTACTCAAGCAATGTGACGTTTTATCCTAGTGGCTGTCTCGTCGTGGACTAGAACAATTCGAAAGCCTTCCAAACAGGGAGTTCCGTCCCCTTCAAATCAATGTCTATCCAATGCTTTTGTCCTTCATGCATGTTTCCCATTGGATCAGGATTTCCGAATGCCTTCTCCCATCCCAGCCCAATCGCGGCGAGTCGGCCAAAGTTGGAGCTGCAAGCCGAGCGTGAGAAACTCGATCCAAAGGCGTTTGCTAGAAGCGCACCTTGCTGTGCAAATGACAGTGTCGAGGTGTGGTTCTTCTCTCGACGCCCAAAGTCCAGTCACCAGTGCCAAATCGACAAGTGCACCCTTTGTCGCCCGATGTCGCTCCTCAAATGGAAGGTTGTTAAATTCCACTTGAAAATATGCATTGCGACTGGCGATGTCCCTGAGCAATGGGTTGTTTGAGACCGAGAGACTGAACGATGGCCCCTTGTACACCTTGCTCAGTGCCTCGATGTCCTGAGGAGAGTCTGACGCGATGTACACAGTCGTTGGGGATGGTCTCGACTCTGATAGACCATCTGTCGGCTTGTACGTGGTCCGATTTTCTAGCGCGTCGATATACTCCTGGAGGGGAATGGGTTGGTGGTGGTGCATCCAGCCGTGTGGGACCCTATCCCCTCGTCGGATGTGAACAGAGAGATAGGACGCGTCATTGCTGGTATGGCTGTCCATAGTCGGTGTCTTGTCAATTCCAGGTATTTTCTCAAGAAGTTCTTGTTTTGCCACGTTAATGAGGTGGGTCATTTGATGGTTCGGTCGAATCGTTGAGGAGAAGGATTCTCTGGCGAACTCGAAGATGGGTTTGGCTCGATTAAGCTCGTGGGCGTACCTTGTCGCTGGTCAGTCAATCCGCTGGTAAGAAGATGAGAAAGAAACCTTACGAATCTTCGTAATGATTTTCGAATTCGTGGCCGAGATGGTACTTTGCGGAAAGCGAATTGATGACCTTTTCAGAGATGAGCTGGTGGGTCAAGGATGAGTCGGTAAAGCTTTACCCAATGCCTATCCAAAGTTCATTATCACCGCTGAAGTAGGATGTCGAGGTGATAACTTACCGTGCATGCCTTGGGCAGGCGACAAGTTCTGGGCCGGTGGTCAATGCTTGTTGCCTGTACCAGTGCGATCGACGAAAATACCTTCAGGCGGAGGAGGTAGGCAGCCAGGCTCAGGTCCTGGTTGGAGGGTTCTCACATCCTCGAAGTAATCGATCCATTTCCCTCTGTTCCAATACGTATCATCGACGAAGAAGGTTCGATTTCGCTAGACACCTCGTGAGTATATGAAGGGCAGAATTCAAGCCGGCGCACCTCTCGAGCGATGGCTGCAGCTTGAGCCATTAACGCGAGGTCTGCGGCCAGGCCAACCCGTCCATCGAGAAGATAAGTGAGGGTCTTATTGCATATTCTGTGGTTCGGGTCAGCGACATGCTCGACGTCCATCGGATGGGAGCTGTGAAGCGGCATGTCCCAGTAGTCTCCATGGGACATGTACCCCGGCATTTGCTTCTGGCACTCTAGGAGGTATTGCACGCCTGTCAAGGGAAACGAGGTGTAGTTTTCATATGAGATGGTGCTGTGGGGAGTATGGGCGGTTGAATTGGAGGAGTGGGCGGGATGTGCCTGCTGTTGGATGCCTGATACATAGTCTTCGAGACCAAAGTATCGATAGAAGGGGCCGGGCCAGTTGTAAGAGACGATGATGAGAAGAAGGAGCACAGCAGCTACCGCAAGGCCGAGAACCAGCAGGGCACGAGTAGTGCGAGAGTGTTGCTCTCGAGGAGGGGTCGGTTTTGGTTTCGAAGGCAGTGGCACAAAGTCGAAATGATCCGTCTGTGCGGATGCGAGGAGTGGTTCCCTCTGTTGCGTGATGAACAAATCCTGGCCGGACTGAGAGAGGTGGTGGTCCTGCAGCTGCGCAAAGCCTCCTTCCAGTCGGGCCGTTCGCGAGTGTGGTGTCCTTGGGGTCAATGAGGCATTGTCGTCGGTAAAACTGATCGCAGAAGATAAGTTGTTGAGCGGTCGAGGGCGTGACATAAAGGCAAGAAAGAATTGTCCATTCCGTCTCCCGTCGCGACGATCACAGAGCGAGCGGTGTCGCGGGAGAAAGGGGTAAGGCTGTTTGCCATCACTGACCACCACAAACAGCTCTTTCACTGACGCTCAAGGCCCTTCGGCACATCCACGTACACTTTGCCTATACCCCACACTCTGCCTCAACTATGGATTCCGAACTCGTTCGCATATGGCAGCTCATCAGCGAGCTCAGCGAACAGCTCTCGCACAACCAAAAAATGGCCCTGTCGCTCAATTCTCAAGCACAAGCCTTGAAGGTTTGTTGCGCTTCGTCTGTCCACCCGTGACAGTGTGTTCTCACCCAGAGCGACAGGAAGAAGCAGACCATGTCAGTGCTGGATTCACCCTGCGGAGATATAATACCGACATCTCCCAAGGTTTGCACACGTCTTCCCTGTCCGTCGCGTTGCTGAAGCCTACGCTTTCCAGAGACTTTTGATTCCGAGCTCGAGCGAACCAACGCGCAAACAATCATTGAAAACCAAACCCTTCTGCAAGAAAACAAGCAATTAGAACTTCTGCTGAAAGAATACGAATCAACGTTGGAAACCATTATGACCAAGTTTCGAACTCACGCGGTACGCCATTCCCTCTTGCCCCTTCTGCCAGATTCCCTTATTCGCATCTTCAGCTCGCAGCTCAGCAACACGAATCGACCCTTACGCGACACTATGAGGCTCTTCTCCAGTCTCGGGACATTAGCTCACTCTCAACCGATCTAACGACCTCCACGAACGTCAATCAATCTCTGCAACGGCTCGCACATCACCTCCGTGGCCTGCTCCGATCAATGGCAGGGGAAGATGCAGAAGACCCTCGTTTCCAAAACATGGATCCAGATTACGATGGGTCGCCGTTTAGCCTTCAAGATCTCCATGAGTTGGAATCATTGCTTGACTCATTGGACGACGGGACATCTGGTTATGCTGGGCTCAACGGACGGCAAGATTGGGCGGTTGAGCGGGAAGCAGAAATTTCGCGACTGGAGAAGGAAAACCAGGAGTTGCGTCAAATTTTGGGAATTGACGAGTTGACAATGGCCGAGAAGGGTGTCACGCTGGACTTGGACCGTATCGAAAGCGGCCGAACCCTTCTGTCCCGAAGGCAAACTGCAGAGAACTACCAACGGCCATCGTATTGGGACAGTTCTCCTGGACAAGGCAGTCATCTGCAACGCCCACTCGACCTTCAAACTGGAATGCGCTCAGGACAGCCAAGAAGGGGGAATGGAATGTTCGGTCCCCCTCAACCTCAGTCTCAGCGACCCTTCATGGGAGGTGGCGGACGCGGAGTCTCCCAGGTGCTGGGCATGGGTGGCCCACATACAGGCGGCCCCATATCACCTTGGCAGAACCAACCGCCGTCACCAGCACCACCCGTGGTCGAGAGGTCATGGCAGCCGCCGACGGCTGGTGGGATGGATATTGGGCGATGACAGTAGTGCACTTATCCCTTTCTTGAATTATTTCGCGGACACTTGTAGCTATATTTCCTCCTGGGGTTTCTCTCCTGTAGTACTCTAGATGTAACATAATTAGCTTTACTCGACTTTGTCATTCCGGGTCTGGCTCAAGTCAGTGGCATCAATTTGCGTGCGGACCGGCGTTTGAATTCACTGTCTCCTTTCTTTCCTTCACCCCACTGGTTATGTTCTCGCGTCTCCCTGGAGAGCTCTACTCGGCCATTATCCAGCATCTGCCCGATGACGAAGTCCAGTATACGATCTGGTCTCTCACTCGCGTGCTGCCATATGCCCCAATTTCTCAGCATCATCTGTTCGAATGCGTTCGGCTGAAGTTGTCCAAGCAAGCCCTCCTCTTCTATCGAAGGTTGCGACAGCCAACTGGCTCGCTTCCTGGGCCTGACGCTTGCGCTTGGGTCCGCGCGATCTTCATCGAGAACTGGACTGTCGACGCGGACATCGTCGTCAACATAGTCAAGCTATTGCCAAACCTAGAGGTCCTCAACCTTTGGATTGGTGCCCGGAATTTTTCCCCAGAACATTTGGAGGATATGTTCGCCAGGCCTCTCCCTCACTTGGAGAATCTGAGTCTCCGTTTCCGACCGTAGTGAGTCGCTAGACATTCTACACTTCAGAAGGTTGAGCGAGGTTCATTCTAGTGTCGCACAAGCGACGTACTACCAATTCCATGCGGTCCGTTGCGATATCTCACTGTTCTGCATTCCACTCTGAATATTCAACAGGGTACCTACTTTGATTCAACCCTCCAGACACTCTCGAGGTGGACAGAAAATCGGGTTCCCATTCTCTCAATTGTGCAGGATCCTATTAGTCCCTCTTCACTGGAAGCTGTCACAAGGCCAGCCTTTGCACAACCACTCGTCTTCCACCAGCTAGACTCTGGTATGGCTCAATTGCTACAGTCTCAAATGCTGGTGGACTCCCTCACTGCCTTTCGACTTCGCATTCCGAGCCGTCCTGTATTCCGATCCCTTTGTTTGCCCGCAGCGGCACAAATGCACATAACTGAACCCAGACATCGAATGCCAGCCATCGAAATTCTGGACCTTTCGACATGCGGGGTGCTAGAAGGCGAAGTCGACATGATTATAGCTCAATTCAATTCTCTAAAACACATCATTCTTGACGATTGCCCAATCCTACGTGGGGAGGTCCATGAAGGAGAGTGGGTGTCAATGGGGAAGCGACTGGCGCTCGCCGGGGTGCGAAGGGCGAAGGAGAGGGAGAAAACGATCAAGGTGTCACTCGAAAGTTTGGCCCTTCCACCAACACGAGAAGGGGATTCAATTGCTCACCGGTCTTCTCGTGGACGACGACTACCATCAACTTCAGGCGCCTCTGTCCGCGACCACACATTGGGCCACAGCGCGTCGATCTTACACTCTCGTGAACCACCGCGTGCCCGGTTTCCCAAAACCCGCCTCTTGCCGCCTCTGCCTACCCTCAAGACGATATGCGTCACAGTCTCACCTCAGATCAGCACTGATACCCACTCATCAATACGAACCGAGTTCGAGGCTGGGTGGTCGGAAGGGGTCGCAGTACTTGCCGTTACGCGTGCAAGACTTAGGGAAAGCGCAAGACACGGCGTTCAGATCGTGCGGTTTGCTGAGCCAGGTTCGGAAGCCTACTACTCTGAAGATAGGTCGGAGAATGAAGATGGGGAGGGACCTCGCCTCATGGACCTTCCGATGATGCAGGGGCTGGAGAAGGTCAGCAAGCACGACATTGACGCATTCGCGGTTCCTGCTAGTACCGATCTCGCCGCTCCCGTTCTGTGTTTTGCAGGACCTTCAGACGTCATAGAACACCAACCAGGATGCGGCCACTCTGTTGCACAAACGATTTGGAGGGATTGATCCCCAGTGATTGAGGACACTGCATGACGGCGCCTGATATGAATGTGGCAGTTCCATGATGCATGATGCATGACATCAGACCAGCACGACTTGTGCAGACCCAATTATCTTTTCTCTGCACATCCATTGTCCTACCTTGTCTATCCAACTTCTCTCCGAAAATTGATAACGCCTCACAATATGACCATTACCGAGTCCTCTTTACCCGCCAAGTCGTCTTCACTTCCCACTGCGAAGCTAACGGCCATCGCCCGCTTCAAATCAGCAACAGGATCCCTTCTGGACACGATGAAAACTCGAAAGAAAGAACCAAAGGTTACATTCCCGCCGCCTTCCTGGAACATCGAGGACTTGTCACCTCCGCCAATCGCTCCGTCCCCAGAACCGGAACCCACGGCGCAGCAGCCTTTACCTGCCGAAAGCTCTGCGTCGCTGGAGTCGTCTGGCGAGTCAACTCCCCAGCAGGCAGTGGAGCCAGTCACATTCGCAATGAAACTCAGATCCATGATTGAATCCCTGCCAATTCCCGGGGGCTTGATTGGTCCAACGGATGGCAGGAGGGACGGAGGAGGTAGCGCTGAGCAACTCTCAACATCGCCTGTTCCTCCTAATATCGATCCAGAACTGGTCAAAATGCTATCGTCAGAGGATGTGATGAACGGAAGGGAGGGCACGGATAGCAAAGATACAACAAGACCAAGCGTCTGGAGCATTCTCTCTGCATTGCGACCCAGCACGGATGTGAAGGGGGAAGGCTCAGGAACACCGACAGCGGCCCGTGTTGAACAGGAGGAGGGCGGAGTGATGTTGTATGCTCCGTTGGAGCCAAAGGCTGACTCGCAAGTTTCTCTTGCATTGTCCGAGGTCACCACCTCCGACGGGCACACTCATAGCCCAACACCTGCAAAGCCTATACCAGCGGACGACACGAAAACCGACCTACCAACACCCGCAGTCGAACCAACACGCGTCTGGGTTCCCTCGACCACCGAGATCTCGGTTCTCACTCTATGGTGGGGGTACAGGCTGTATTTGCCTCCTCCTGTCATGCAAAAACTGGGGGCCTCTTCCGTCAAGGCGGCGGCCCGTGCTGCGATGATAACGAGTGCACTAAAGTGGATGCTGGACAAGATCCCGATGTCTGTTGTTCCGCCGCAGTTCCGCGTTGCTGTGACCATGCTGAAGCAACTGGCACCCATGAGCGGCTATGTCGGGGTGTTCATTGCATGGAGCTGGGATAGAATAAGGTCGTTAGATGAAGGTGAGTATTGAACACAGGTTGGCCCACCCTTTTGTTCTAATTGTCTGCCGCAGGAAACGGCGTGGTTCTAACGGCGACTTGGTTACTCCCCGTCGCGTTGCTTCCGATGACATGGGACGCTGGGACAATATACCAACCTGTCCTCCTACCGGACCCTGAGGAGATCCGGAAGCTCGAGGAGGCACGCAAAGCCGAGGAGGAGAGGCAGAAGAATAAGGACGGCGATGGCGAGACCGGAAAGAAGAAAGAGAAATCACGGTTTCGCTTTTGGTGATTCTTGTCGCATGATCCCTTCCTGCTTCTTCGTTCCGTTCATCTCTGGGTCTTTTGGACGATCAACATTAGGGACAATTATATCGGACCATTTTCCTCCAGGTTGGGCGCTAATACCCCTGTTGATTCTTCATTTCCGTTATCAACCTTTCTCAGATATGCCGCCACCGTTCGACAAGCTTCATCGTAAAAGGTAGGAGCTAAAATCAGTGAAGAGAAGGACTGCTAGATTGCACCGGCTGGTCGGAAGAGCTGTGCACCTCACAATGCTCCATTCTACGCCAGTGCGCGAGAGCAGCTCCCTCGTATCAAGATTGGCCGAGTGTCCGAGTTATTGGTGTTCAACGGCGATGAGAGCGACGACCAACTTCTCGTTCGGTCGACTTCGCTTTGCGTTCCCTTGCTCTCTTGAGATAGGGGGGATCATCGTGACACGAGGCGACCCTCAAGAGAGTCATGATCAAGTCGCCCATGACCAATGTTGGTTTCCTCAGACGTTGGCCTCCGATCCATTTCGCCTCGAGGCAGAGCGGAAAGTGGTTGGGGGCTGTTCGGGGAAATGATTACCAGTCAGAAAAGTAGACAAAATCTTCCCTTTGGTTAAACTGTTTTCTAGTACCTCGGGCAGGACACTACCGCCCTCACTGCGACAAGATACTCGAAGCTCAGGCCATAATAAAATTCCAGACAGCGCCCCGAACCTGGTGCTGTTGAGTTCTCCTCGTTCCACTGCACTGGAGACCGTTACCCACTTTTAGGCTCTGCTGTTGCCCTGGTCTTCTGGCTCGGGACTTCCTTTGTCCCAGTAGTATGGGTTTAATGT
>Ga0065721_10001377_pt1 | contig 19933 bp, 13 predicted proteins | sample Mesricmetagenome_FD_59108 | JGI IMG/M metagenome (GOLD analysis project Ga0065721, IMG submission 59108) | Mesophilic microbial community from rice straw/compost enrichment Sample: eDNA_1 v2 (version 2) | ecosystem: Engineered > Solid waste > Grass > Composting > Bioreactor | place: USA: Davis... | reverse complement strand
GTGTCGATCGCGGAGAAGTCCGGATGCGTGGCGAAGTTGATGACCTCGGTGGCGCCGGTGCTGCCGTCGACGGGGACGCGGGCGAGGATCGGCTGGAGGCTGGAGTTGGTGGCTTTGAAGTAGGCGTAGTTGCCGTGCAGCCACAGGCCGGTCGGGCTGCGGAAGTTTCCGGGGACGCCGCCGCTCTGGACGAGCGTGATCTCGCCGTCTTTCGCGCGGTAGATGCCGGTGGCGTTCATGCCGCTGGCGTAGAAGAGAAGCGCGCCGTCGTTCGAGACGACGCCGCTCATGATGGTGAGGAGCGGGTTGCCACCGACGACGGCGGTGTTGTCGACGACCTTGGTCACGACGCCGTTGGCGTAGCGATAGATGCCGTGGCGCTCGGTGCCGTCGTAGTCACCGTTGCCGCCGGTGAAGAGCACCTGCGAGCCGTCGGGGCTGAGAAGGAGATGGTTCTCTTCGCCGAATTTGAACTTCGTCGAAGTGCCGGGAACGGTCGTGGTGTTGTCGACGACGACGGAGACGGCGCCGTTTTCCTCGACGTAGATGCCGCGGCGAAATTCCGGCAGGGTCATGTTCACGCCGTTGTTCGCGAGGAAGTAGAGCCGGTTGCCGTCGGGTGAGAGGGCGGCGGCTTCGAGGCGGTGGAATTTTCCGTCGCCGGTGCCGTTGGGCTGAGGGGTGATGCCTTTCGCGACGACGGTGGTGAGAGCGTTGTTCTCGTAGCGGTAGAGATAGCTCGTGGCGAAGCCGCCGCCGCCGATGAGTGCGACGCGGTTGCTGGCGGCTTCCTGGACGACGAGCGAGGAGTAGGTGAAGCCTTCCTTGTCGGCGATGACGGTGTCGGAGTCGGCGATGAGCGTGGTGAGCGAGCCGTTTTCGTATTTCAGCAGCGCGGCGCGGGTGGCCTCGAAGTTCGTGGCGGTGCGCGGCGTGATGAAGACGCGGGTGCCGTCGCTGGCCAGTTCCATGGAGTGGATGGCGGAGTCGCCGGGGAAGCCGGTGGACGAGCTGAGCAGCGTGGTGAGTTGGTTGTTCTTGTGCCGCAACAGCGCGGTGCGGAGCGGAGTGTTGCTCGACGGGGCGGCGATGACCACGCCTCCGTCGTGGAGGGCGTAGCCCTGGAGATTGCCGGTGATGACGGTGTCGGTGCCGGGGATTTTTGTGACGCCGACTTGGAGCGCGAGGGTGAAGTCGCCGGCGGAGGGCGTGTGGTCGCCGCCGTCGCCGCCGGAGGTGCCGTCGCTCGTGAAGATCAACGCGGCGGTGGCGGGGAAATCGCGCGAGCCGACGGCGACGTATTTGCCGTTTCCATACGCGAAATCGTTGATCGCGTGAAACACGAAGCCGGCGCCGAGGGACGGCGGCGTGCCGAAGTCGGTCCAGGTTTGTCCGTCGGTGGACGCCTGGAAATTACCGGGGCCGTAGGAGAGGAAGCGGCCGTTGACGAAGCGGATGTTGCCGGTGCCGCCGGGGGTGACGTTGGGCGTGCGCGTGACGGTGGTGAACGTGACGCCGTCGGAGCTGACGGCGTTGTCGACCTGGCTGTAGAAGAACCAGACGCCGTTGCCGTATTCGACGCGGAAGCCGCCGAGAACGCCGAGGCCGTCGACCTTGGTGAAGGTGACGCCGTCGGTGCTCGTCGCGACTTCGCCGCCGCCGTTGGTGGTGATGAACCAGCGGCCGTTGCCGTAGGCGACATCCTGGATGCCGAAGGCGCCTTGCAGGCCGGTGTTCAGGCCGGTCCACGTGGAGAAGTCGGAGGAACCGATGAAGTAGTTGTTGCCGCCGACGGCGAGGACGCGGCCGCCGCCGAAATCGATTTCATCGGGGCTGGTCGCGGTGGTGCCGACGGTGGATGAAGTCCAGTTGAGGCCATCGGTGCTGGTGAACGCGAGCGCGACGCCGTTCGCGCCGTCGAGGCCGATAGGCATGATGAGGAATTTGCCGTCGAGGAAGCGGACGCGTTGCGCGCTGCCGGAACTGGTGATCGACGTCGTGAGAGTGCGGGCGGTCCACGTGGTGCCGTCGGTGCTGGTGGCGTAGTGCAGCGTGCCGCCGGACATCGTCGATTTGATCGCGACGAAGAGGCCGTTGCCGAAGGCGACGCTGTTGAGTTCGTTGAGATTTGAACCGAGTCCGTGATTCAGGCTCGTCCATGTGGGCGACTGGGCGCGCAGCAGAGGGGCAAGAAAGACGAGAAGCAGGACGAGGGCTGGACGGAGGAATGCGTGCATGCGCGCGCAGTCTAGCGGCGCGTAGTGGAGCCGGACATACGCATGTGTGCGTAGCGGCGGCGGCACTACGCAGGAATGCGTAGGAAAACGCGGCGCACTACGGCAGGCGGAGGCGTTCGGCGGCGGCGAGGGCGGCGGCGGCGCGGGTTTCGCAGCCGAGTTTGCGGAAGATGTTTTCGACGTGCTTGTGCACGGTGCGGACGCTGGCGCCGAGGATGACGGCGATGTCGGGATTGCCCTTGCCCTGGGCGATCCAGAACAGCACCTCGGCTTCGCGCGGGGTGAGGCCGAGCGAGAGCAGGGAGGCGGGGCCGGGCGGTTCGCCTTTTTTCCTCGAGGACGAACATCATGAGGTCGTCGCGATCGGGCTACGGAAAAACGACGCGCGGTGAGCGCGCCGTCGGCGGCGAGGAAATCGGCGGGAAGGATGCCGCCGGTGAAGCCGGGGAAATGTTTGTGGAGAAGGGCGTCGGCGAGGTGCGTGCTGAAGACGATGTGGTGGTCGCGATCGACGAGCACGACGGCGCGGTCGAGGGATTGCTTGAGCTGTTGTTCGGCCTCGATGCGCATCTCGAGTTCGTCGGCGAGCGAGCGCTGGAGGGCGCGGATCTGGAGATGGGCGGCGACGCGGGCGAGGACTTCGGGCGGGTAGACGGGTTTGGTGATGTAGTCGACGGCGCCGCAGTTGAAGGCGCGGACTTTTTCCTCGGGCTCGTCGCGGGCGGTCATGATGAGCACGGGGATGTCGCGCCACTCGGGGTGTTTTTTCAGGCGGTCGCAGGTGGCGAAGCCATCCAGCTCGGGCATGACGAGATCGAGGAGAATAAGATCGGGTTGATTGTGCTCGAGGAGTTGGAGGGCGCTGCGGCCGTTTTCGGCGACGAGGAGTTCGTAGCCTGCCTCGGTGAGCGCATCGAGCATGAGCGAGACGTTGGCAGGGGTGTCGTCGACGACGAGGACTTTGGCGGGACTCATGAACGGGAGGCGGCGTTGAGAATGAGGGCGAGTTGGGCGCGGATGCGCTCCATTTGGTAGCCGCGCGCGAGGGCGTGGAGATCGGCGAGCCGGTGATCCTGCGGGTGGCGCTCGCGGAGCGTGGCGAGTTGTTCGCGGAGGAGAAGGATTTCGCCGCGCTTGGCGATTTCGAGGAGCGAGGCGAGGTCGTTCGTGGAGGCGAGCGAGGCGAGGTCGGGAGCGAAAGGATGAGCGGTGTCGCCGTAGCGCCAGACGAGACCGAGGTGGAGCGCGAGTTTGGCGATGAGATCGGTTTCGCGAAACGGTTTGGGGAGGAAGTCGTCGCAGCCGGCGGCGAGGGCTTTGTCGCGGTTGAACGAAAGGACGGACGCGGACATCGCGATGAGGATGGGCGTGCGTTTCGCGGGCGACGGACGGAGACGCGCGGCGACCTCGAGGCCGTTCATGCCGGGCATGCGGAGATCGAGGAAGACGAGGTCGGGACGAAATTCGGCGAAGATGGCGAGAGCCTCGGGGCCGCTGGAGGCTTCGCGCAGTTCGAAGCCGAGCGGAGACAGGAGTTCGACGAGGACGGAGCGGTTGATGGCGACGTCGTCGACGACGAGCAGACGGCGGCGGTCGCCGCGATAGCCGACGGGGGAGCGTTGGGCGGGCTCGGGCGCGGGGGTGTCGGAGGACAGCTCGTCGAGTGAGAGGGTGAACGAAAACGTGCTACCGACACCGGGCGCGCTTTCGACGGTGAGGTGGCCGCCCATGAGTTCGACGAGACGTTTGGCGATGGCGAGACCGAGGCCGGTGCCGGGTTCGGGCGGGCGACCGTCGGCGGGTTGGTGGAACGGTTGGAAGAGGTTGGCTTGATCTTTTTCGGAGATGCCGACGCCGGTGTCTTCGATGGTGAAGGCGAGAGATGAGTTGAGAGTTGAGGGATGGGAGTTGAGAGACGGGCAGCGGGCGACGCGGAGGGCGATGCGGCCGGTGGAGGTGAACTTGACGGCGTTGCCGAGGAGGTTGTCGAGGACCTGGCGGAGTTTTTGGGCGTCGCCGACAACCATGGCGGGGAGGTCGGGTTCGGCGTCGAGGGCGAAGGCGAGTTCCTTTTGGGTGGCGCGCGCTTCGAAGGCGGTCGCGATGTCGTTGAGGAGTTGCGGAAGATGGAATGGCGCGGGGCGGAGCTCGAGTTTTCCGGCTTCGATTTTGGAAAAATCGAGGACCTCGTTGATCATGCGGAGGAGGTGCTCGCCGCTGGTTTGAACGATGCGGAGGCGATCGCGGTCGCGCGGGACGATGTCGGGAGATTTTTGGAGGACCTGCGCGTAGCCGATGACGCCGTTGAGCGGGGTGCGGAGCTCGTGGCTCATGTTCGCGAGGAAGGTGCTTTTGGCGCGGTTGGCCTCGTCGGCCAACTCCTTCGCGGTTTGAAGTTCGGCGGTCCGTTCGGCGACGACGCCTTCCAGGCGGTGGCGTTCGCGTTCGCTTTTGCGGACGCGCCAGCGAACAAGGCCCGTGACGGCGCCGGCGAGGAGCAGGGCGTAGCTGCCGTAAGCCCAAACGGTGCGATGCCAGGGAGGTGAAACGCGGAAGGTGAGCCGAGCGACGTCGCTCATGCTTCCTTCGACGTCGATGGCGCGCGTTTCGAGGGTGAAGGGGCCGCCTTCGAGATTGGTGAAACTCACCTCGGGGAGCGGTGAGGGTTCGGACCACTTGTCGCTGAAGCCGAGGAGGCGCGATTGGAAAAGAGTGTTCTCGAGCGCGCTGTAGCGGGGCGCGGCGAGTCGGAAGATGATGGGATCTTTGGAGTAGGTGAATTCGAGCGGACCGTCGTCGGTTGGTTCGACGAGCTTGCGTCCCTCGGCGCCGATCGAGCGCACGAGCGCGGCCCAACGCGAGGGCGGAGGAAGCGGGCGCGAGAGATCGAGGCGGATCATGTTGTCGTAGCCACGGGCCCAGAGGACTTCGCCGGAAGGAGTCTGTTCAAGGTGCGCGACGGCGACGCCGGCGAAGCCGACCTCGCGGATGACGGACGCGGGAGCGCCCTGCCAGGTTGGTGTGCCGGATGAGTCGGGCGTGAAGCGGCCGAACGGATGTTCGGCGACGATGCTGGATCGGCCGTAGACGGTGGTCCAGGTGTCGCCGGTCGATGTCGTGATTTCCGGATACATCGAGACCGGCGGGCGGCCGTCGATGCGAAAGCGTTCGTCGGGTATGAAGCGTTTTTCGTCGGGAAGAAACTGGCGATTGCCGGCCGGAGTGAAAAAGCGGACACCCGCGGGCGTGGGATAGACGGTGGTCCAGGCGTAGTGAGCGGGAAGACCGTGGGATTTGTGATAATTTTCGTAGGTGGCGGAGGCCTGCGACCAATCTTCGATTTTGTGGGCGGCGGGCAGGCGCCAGAAGCCGCGGGAATACGTGCCGAGCCAGATGTCGCCGTTGGCGTCTTCGAGGGCGGTGTGAGCGTCGCCGAGGTCGAGCCGCTCGTGGATGATCTTCCATTCGCCCGCGTGTTTTTCGACGACGGTCAGGCCGACGTAGCTGCCAAGGTAGATGCGGTCGGGGAGGAATTTGGAGCGAACGACGCAATAGACGCCGTTGTTGGGAAGGTGGACGAGGCGCGTGGAGGTGTTGTCGGGATTTTGTCGATACACGCCCTCGTGGCCGAAGATGAGCAATTCGCCGTCGATCGATTCGATGCCGAAGACGCTGCGGATGGTGTTGTTGATGCGAACGAATCGGGCGGACTGAGCGGTGGTGTTGTCGGCGGGTTCGAGCCGGTAGAGCCCGTCGAATGCGCCGGCGTAGAGGCGGCCTTCGTGGCGGCCCCACATGTCGACGGTGCCGGGCGCGAGGCCGTTGGCGGCGTCGTAGATGGTGACGGGGGAGTTGATCTCGACGCGAGCGGCGCCGGTGTTGAAGCCGAGCCAGAGTCCGCCCTCGCGATCGAGCATCATGCTGAGCACGGCGTTGTCGGCGAGGCCGTGGGCGCGAGCGAAGTGGCGCACGTGTTGTCCGTCGCGGGAAATCAGAATGATGCCGCGAGCGGACGTGCCGAGGACAACCGTGCCATCGGGCAGGACGAGGCTGGCGTGAACGCGCGTGTTGCGAAGAAGATCTTCGGCGGGAGAGGAGAAGGGAGCCCAAGTGTTGGTGCGCGGATCGAACGTCAGCAGGCCGGCGTTGCTCCAGCACCAGAGAACACGACCGTCGCGCAAGGGCAGGGCGGCGACAGAAAGGGCATGGGAGCAATCGAGAGGAGGAACGGGCAGAGGTTCGAAGCCGCGTTCCGTGAGCCGGCGAGGAGTTTGGCTCGGCGCGGCGGCGTAGAGTTCGCCGTGAAGAGAGAAGAGCTGTGCGCCCGGAGCGATCGCGGGCCAGGTGTCGACGGCGCCGTCGCGCCAGCGGAGGATGCCTGCGACGGAGGAGATATATACTGCGCCGCGATGAACGACGAGTGAGCGGGAACGGCCGAAACGTTGAAAAGACTCGGGAAGAGAGTCTTGCAAAGAGTGGTAGCGCCACGTGGCGTCGGAATGGATTTCGTAGTAGCCGAGTTCGTCGGAACCCGAAGCCCAGAGCCGGCCGGCATCGTCGGCAGCGAGTCGAAATACGACGGGCATGTCGGCGGGAAGGTGGCGCCAGCGCGTGCCATCGAATTCGAGGATGCCCTGCTCGGAGCCGAAGTAGACGAGGCCGTTGCGATGCAGGACGATCGCGTGGACCTGCGGATGACTGCGGTATTCGGTGGGACGGAAATTGCGGAAGGCGGGTCGCCCGGCTTCGGGGGAGAAGTCGAATGCGATTGCGCGGGAGAGCGGAATTACGGCCGTGCAGGCGAAAAGAATGATGCGGAGAAAAGCGGAGTTTCGACGCTTCGCGGAGGACGCGCGAAGCGGGAGCGAAGCACCGGGGACCATGACGCGAGAGAACAGGCAGCGCGGCGGTGTCAGTCAACGATGCGGCGGGTGCCTACGTAGAGATGCGTAGGACGTGGCGGGCGATGCGTCGGAGGCGCCCTCCGGGCTAGATGTGAGCGGAGAGTTTTTCGCGAAGGCGCTCCATTTGGTAGTCGCGGGCGAGGGACTCGAGTTCTTGCAGATAAGAGTCGGAAGGGTGGCGCCGGCGGAGAGTGGCGAGGTGTTCGCGGAGCGCGCGGATTTCGCCGCGGCGGGCAATTTCGAGGAGGGCGCGGAGTTCGTCGGCGGAAGCGGTGGAGGCGGAGCCGGGTGCGGCGAAAGGGGGCGCGGTGTCGCCGTAGCGCCATTCGAGACGGAGATGGAGGGCGAGCTTGGCGGTGAGATCGGNNTCGCGAAACGGTTTGGGGAGAAAGTCGTCGCAGCCGGCTTCGAGGGCTTTGTCGCGGTTGAACGACAGCACGGAGGCGGACATCGCGATGAGTTTCGGGCGCGGGGTGGCGGTGGGGAGGGCGCACAGGCGGGCGGCGAGTTCGAAGCCGTCCATGCCGGGCATGCGCAGATCGAGGAAGACGAGATGCGGTGCGAAGGTTGGGACGAGCGCGAGGGCTTCGGGGCCGTTGGCGGCTTCGCGGAGTTCGAAGTCGAGCGGGGCGAGAAGTTCGACGAGGACGGAGCGGTTGGTGGGAACGTCGTCGACGACGAGCAGCCGGCGGCGTTCGCCGCGATAGCCGATCGGGGAGCGAGCGGCGGGTTCGGGCGGGGTGGCGTCGGTGGGGACGATTTCGAGCGGGATCGAAAAGGAGAACGTGCTGCCGCAGCCGGGTGCGCTTTCGACTTCGAGGGTGCCGCCCATGAGTTCGACGAGGCGTTTGGCGATGGCGAGACCGAGGCCGGTGCCGGGTTCGGGTGGGCGACCGTCGACGGGTTGGTGGAAAGGTTGGAAGAGGGCGAGTTGGTCCTGGGCGGAGATGCCGACGCCGGTGTCGTGGACGGAAAAGTTGAGAGTTGAGGGGGGAGAGTTGAGAGAGGGGGTGGGGGCGACGTGGAGGGAGATGCGGCCGGCGGGGGTGAACTTGACGGCGTTGCTGAGAAGGTTGTCGAGGACCTGGCGGAGTTTTTGGGCGTCGCCGATGAGGGTGGTGGGAAGGTCCGGATCGGCTTCGAGGGTGAAGGAGAGATTCTTTTGGGCGGCGCGGGGTTCGATGACGCTGGCGATGTCGCGGAGGAGTTGCGGGAGATGGAACGGAGCGGGGCGGAGTTCGAGTTTGCCGGCTTCGATTTTGGAGAAATCGAGGACCTCGTTGATCATGCGGAGGAGGTGTTCGCCGCTGGTTTGGACGATGCGAAGGCGCTCGCGATCGCGTGCGACGATGTCGGGGGATTTTTGGAGGACCTGCGCGTAGCCGATGACGCCGTTGAGCGGGGTGCGGAGCTCGTGGCTCATGTTGGCGAGGAAAACGGATTTGGCCTGGTTGGCGGCTTCGAGTTGGGACGTGCGTTGGGCGACGAGTTGCTCGAGGCGTTGTTGCTCGCGAGCGGCGCGGGAGAGGCGCCAGCGGACGAAACCGAAGACGGCGCCGAGGGCGGCGAGCGTGTAGGCGAGGAACGCGGGCGGGCTGCGGTGGAGCGGCGGCGTGACGCTGAACGTCACGCGGGCCGGGACGCTGGTGTTGCCCTCGGCGTCGGTGGCGCGGACCTCGAAGGTGAACGGACCGCCGCTGAGGTTGGTGAAGGTGGCCTCTTCGCGGGCGGACGGTTCGGACCAGTGGTCGTCGAAACCGAGGAGACGGGTCTGGTAGCGGAGATCGGCGCCGTAGTCGAAACGCGGAGACGTGTAAGTGATGCGAATCGGGTCGGGCGACCACGGGAGGCGCGGGAGGCGGGCGCCGTTGCCGATGGACTCGGAGCCGCCGTGGTGTTGCACGTTTTTGAGGAGGACCTGCCAGTCGGTTTTGCGGGCGGCGAGTCGGGAAAGGTCGAGGCGGAGCAGGCTGTCGATGCCTTTGACCCAGAGAATGCCGTCGGCGTCATTGGATTCCCAATACAGGACCTGTGCGCCGCTCAGGCCGATGACGTCCCAGAGGCGGCGGGGAGCGTCGCGCCATTCATAGGCGCCGTCGGCGCGCGGGCGGAAGCGGCCGAGAGGGCGCTGAGTGACGGAGAAATCATTGGTGGCTTGTGCCCAGAGGTCGCCGTTGCCGGCGGCGAAGATCGGGCGGACGGAGCCGAAGCGCCGGCCGTCGATGAGGAGACGGTCGTCGGGGATGAAGGTGTCGCTCGCTTCGTCGTAACGGAGGAGGCCGAGATTCGAGGCGAAAAGCGGGCCGAGCGGAGAAGGGAAGACCTCCACCCAGCCGTGATCGCGGAGGCGGTTTTCCTGTTCGTTGTAGCTGGTGACGACGGCGCCGGTCCACGGTGCGCCGGTGGCGCGTTGCACGCGGTGGAAGCCGCGGTTGGGGGTGCCGAGCCAGAGCGTGCCGTCGGCGGATTCGGCGAGCGTGCGGACCTCGCCGAGGCCTTCGAAGCGGGCGGCGATTTCGAAGCGGTTGTCGCGCCATTCGGCGATGACGAGGCCGTTGCGGACGCCGAGGAGAAGCGTGTCGGGGGCGTGTTGGGACCAGACGGGGATGGAGGGCGAGTTGATCGAGCGGGAGGACGAGATCGGTGCGATCGGCGTCGTCGAGACGGAGGACGCCGGCGGGCGTGCCGATGAGCAGGCCGGTGGGGTGGCTGGCCATCTCGCGGGCGTTGCGCGGGACGGAGGGGACTTTTTCGAAGCGGGCGGGTTGGGCGGTTTGGGGATCGGCGGGGATGAGGCGGAGGAGACCGTCGAGCGTGCTGACGTAGAGGCGGCCGTGGTGGCGCCAGATGCCGTTGATGATGGGCTGGCGGAGGCCGTTGTGGCGGTCGAAGATCGTGACGCCGTCGTTGGGGTCGAGGCGCGTGATGCCGCCGTCGGTGCCGATCCAGAGGCCGGCGTCGCGATCGAGGAAAACGGAGCGGACGGAAGGATCGATGACGCCTTGATCGAGGGAGAATTGTTCGAAGGATTTTCCGTCGGCGGAGAGCACGAGGACGCCGTGATCGAGCGTGCCGAGGGCGAGGCGGCCGTCGGCGAGGAGCGTGCCGCTGCTGATCTGGGTGCGTCGGAGGAGATCGTCGGCGGCGGTGGACCAGGGCTCGAGGGTGTTGTTTTTCCAGCGCCAGAGTCCGGTTGAGCCGGCGGCGAGAAGGAGGTGGTCGTGTCGTTGGAAGACGGTGACAGCCGTGGCGTCGCGGATGACGGGATCCGAGACGAGGACTTCGAAGGCGGAGCCGTTGAAGCGAAGGAGGCCGACTCCGGGGCGATGAAGGAAAAGGGTGGAGCCGTGGGGGCGGAGTTTGGAGCGAGCGAGACCGGGAGGGAGATCGAGAAGGTGGAAGCGGTTATCTCGCCAGACGGCGACGTGGTTTTGGAGGGCGAGGAAGATGGCGTGGTCGTGGGCGGCGATGCTGTGAGGGGCGCCGAGGGGCTGGAGACGGGCGGGGAGGTGTTCGGTGAGCGAATGGTAGGTGAGTTCGGCGCGGTCGTTGCGTTGGAAGAAGCCGAACTGATCGTGGGCGCTGATGTAGAGGCGGTCAGTGGACGGATCGTGCGCGACGGCGAGGTCGAAGCCGCCGGCGGGTGGGCGGTGGTGCGACCAGGTGCTGCCGTCGAACTCGAGGAGGGTTTGCTGGCTGGAGAAGTAGAGGCGGCCGTCGGAGGTTTGGACGATGCCCGTGATCTGTCCGGGCGCGGCGAAGTCGCGGTGACTGAAGTTGCGCGTGATGGAGCGACCGAGTTCGCTGGCGGTGAGGGACAGGGGGAATAGGCCGCACAGGAGGACTGCGAGGAATCGGAGCGGGGGCAGCCGAAGCATGGCGAGGGCGAATGGACCCGAAGGGGGTTGGCCCGTCAATGCGAGCGGAAGTGGGCTACGCAGGATTGCGTAGAGACGGCTCGCTGGCGCTGGCCGCGGCGCGGGCGGCCACTCGCTCACGCTCGTAGCCGCGTGGGGCGGGGTGTTATTTCAGGCTCCGGAGGTAGTCGAAGCTGTAGAGGCCGGTGCGATGGCCGTCGCTGAAATCGAAACGAAGGGCGTAATTGCCGACCTGTTCCCAGCCGAGAACCCGGACGCCGGGAAAGCGGCGCGGGCCATCGCCGCCGTATTGGTTGCCGAGGATGTCGCGTTCGCCCTGGGTTTCGGCGGAAGGCGAGGCGGCGCGGAGGCGTTCGAAAGTGAAATAGGATTCGGCGCCGTCGTCCCAGACGATGGCGAGCTCTTCGCCGATGAGTTGGATGTTGGTCGGGCGATGCATGGAGCGAGAACGGGGAAATTTCGGACGAGAGGCAACGGCGGTCGGCGAAAGGAAGTCACCCTTATTCGCGGGGAAGGAGGGCGAATGTTTTCGGGTGGGCGTTGCCAAAGCGCGGATCGCGGGTCTGTTGCGCGACCATGGAGCGGAAAGAAACAGAGCGGTTGCCGCGGATTGTGGTGGTGGGCGCGGGGTTCGCGGGACTGACGTTTGCGCGGAAGTTTCCGAGCGAGCTCGCGATGGTGACGGTGGTGGATCGGCAGAATCACCATCTGTTTCAGCCGCTGCTGTATCAGGTGGCGACGGCGGGGTTGTCGGCGGTGGACATCGCGCAGCCGGTGCGGACGATCGTGCGGCGGAAGAAAAATCTCGAAGTGTTGATGGCGGAGGTGAAGGGAATCGATCTGGCGGCGAAGAAGGTGCGCGTGCGCGGAGGCGTGAGCCGCTACATCGTCGATGAAGAGCTGTCGTATGATTATCTGGTTTTGGCGGCGGGCGGGCGGACGAGTTATTTCGGGAACGATCACTGGGAGAAAGTCGCGCCGGGGTTGAAGTCGCTGGACGACGCGTTGCGGATTCGGCGGCAGATTTTATTGGCGTTCGAGCGGGCGGAAATCGAATCGGACGAGCTCCGGCGAAAAGAGCTGATGACGATCATCGTGGTGGGCGGCGGGCCGACGGGCGTGGAGCTGGCGGGGACGTTTGCGGAGTTGGCGCGGACGGTGTTGGTGCGGGATTTCGATCGGATCGATCCGACGCGGGCGAAAGTGATCCTGATCGAAGGGGGCAATCGCGTGTTGAAGGGTTTTCCGGAGGATTTGTCTGCGAGCGCGCAGCGGCAGTTGGAGAGGCTGGGAGTGGAGGTGAGGTTGAACACGCGCGTGCAGGATATTCGGGCGGGCGAGGTGGAGTTGCCCGGGGGCGAAGTGTTGCGGGCGGCGAATGTGATCTGGGGCGCGGGGGTGGCGGCGACGCCGTTGACGGAGATGCTGGGCGTGGAGCTGGATCGCGGCGGGCGGGTGAAAGTGCTGCCGGATTTGAGCGTGCCGGGACATCCGGAGGTGTTTGCGCTGGGCGACATGGTGTCGCTCGTGGATAGGAACGGTGTGGTGGTGCCCGGTGTTTCGCCGGCGGCGATTCAGATGGGCGAGCACGCGGCGAAGCTGATCGCGCGGGAGTTGAGCGAGCAGCGGCGCGGTTGGGCGGAGCGGGAGGCGTTCGCGTATTGGGACAAAGGATCGATGGCGACGATCGGGCGGTCGAAGGCGGTGGCGCAGCTCGGGAAGTGGCACTTCAGCGGGTATCCGGCGTGGCTGGCGTGGCTGTTCGTGCACCTCGTTTTTCTCGTCGGATTCAGGAACCGGCTGTCGGTGTTCTTCCAGTGGGTGTATTCGTATTTTACCTACAAACGTGGGGCGCGGATCATCACGGGGATGAAGGGGGCGGGGCCGGCGGGATCGGCGTAGGGGGGCAGGCGCGCCTTGGGCGGGGCGGGGTTTGGGAAGGATAAGAATTTGCGTTGCGAGAGGCGGGCCGTGATGTGAGTGGTTGATCATGTTACCCCTACGATTGGTGGCGCGTGCGATGACGTGTGCGGCGGCGGTGTGGTGCGCGGTGGCGCGCGTGCAGGCGGCGGACGTGCAGGTGAGGGTCGATGCGAACGACACGGTGCGCGTGATGGACGATCTGATGGTCGGGTTGAACACGGCGGTGTGGGACAATGCGTTCAAGGATCCCGAGACGCTGGCGTTGTTGAAGGCGGCGGACGTGCGGACGCTGCGGTTTCCGGGCGGGTCGACGTCGAACACGTATGACTGGAAGACGAACCGGAGTTATCAGACGGGCACGCGGACGTTGAACGATTGGGAATGGACGAACGATTTCGACGACTTCGCGGCGGTGGCGCTGGCGTTGAAGGCGAAGGTTTACATCACGGCGAACTATGGTTCGGGGACGCCGGAGCAGGCGGCGGCGTGGGTGAAGTATTCGAACCGGGAGAAGGGCTACGGCTTCAAATATTGGGAGATCGGCAACGAGAACTACGGGGACTGGGAGGAGGACCTGCATGCGTTGAAGCACCATCCGGAGACGTATGCGGATGAGGCGAAGACGTTCATGGCGCTGATGCGGGCGGAGGATCCGACGATCAAGATCGGCGTGGTGGTGCTGGCGGAAGAGGAGTCCTGGACGCCGCGCGTGCTGGCGCGGCTGGCGGCGATCGGCGCGGTGCCGGATTTCGTGGTGTATCACCGTTATCCCTACGGACCGGGCATGGAGAGCGATGCAGGATTGCTGGCGGGCGGGACGGTGTATGAGGCGAATCGGACGTGGGCGGTGGATGCGGCGGCGATTCGCGAGATGGTGGACGAAGCGTTTGGCGCGGCGGGAGCGCAGGTGGAGATTCACATGACGGAGAACAACTCGGTGTGGACGCAGCCGGGGCGGCAGAGCACGAGCCTGGTGAACGGGTTGTTCTATGCGGACAGCTTCGGGCAGATTCTGCAGACGGAGTTTCAGAGCTTCGTGTGGTGGGCGCTGCACAACGGGCCGCCGGAGGGCGGAAATCTGAGCAACTCGCTGTATGGCTGGCGCAACTACGGCGACTACGGGGTGCTCTCGACGACGAACGATCCGCATCCGACGTATTGGGTGATGAAGCTGCTGAAGCATTTCGCGCGGGCGGGGGACCGCATCGTGCACGCGACGAGCGACGCGGCGTTGGTGTCGGCGTATGCGTCGAAGCGGACGAACGGGATGTTATCGGTGTTGTTGATCAACAAGAGTCCGACCGCGGCGGCGAACGTGACGCTGGCGGTGGACGGTTTCGCGGCGTTTCCGGCGGCGCCGGTATTGAGTTATGGGATACCGCAGGACGAGGCGGCGCGGGTGGGGAGCGGCGGGAAGGAAATGGGAATGGGGGCGGCGCGAGGCGCGGGCGGGAGTTTCACGACGACGCTGGCGCCGTATTCGGTGAACGTGGTGACGATGTATCCGGCGGGGGTGAGTTCGCGGCTGTCGGCGTTGTCGGTGCGCGCGGTGGCGGGAGGTGAGTCGCAGTCGTTGACCAATGGATTCGTGATCGGCGGGGCGGGCGGGACGATGCCGATCCTGGTGCGGTGCGTGGGGCCGTCGCTCGCGGCGCAGGGTTTGACGAGCGGGTTTTTGGCGGATCCGGTGCTGGCGTTGCACAAGATTCCGGGAAGCGAGAAGTTTGCCGAGAACGACAATTGGGGCGGGGCGGAGGAGTTGATGACGGCGTTTGCGCGGCTGGGGATGTCGCCTTTGCAAAGCGCGAACAGCGGCGATTCGGCGTTGTATTACGAAGGCATGGCGCCGGGGGCATACACGGCGGTGGTGAATCCGAAAGGCGGCGGCGGAGTGGCGCTGGCGGAGGTGTATGATGCGTCGACGACGTCGACGGCGGGGACGCCGCGGCTGCTGGCGATCTCGGGTCGGGCGCAGGTGAATACGGGCAACGACGTGTTGATCGGCGGATTCGTGATCGTGGGCGACGGGCCGAAGACGGTGATGGTCCGGGGGGTGGGGCCGGCCTTGGCGCCGCTCGGCGTGCAAGGTTCGCTGGCGACGCCGCGACTGGAGTTGCACCGGGCGGGCGTCGGTGTGGTCGCGACGAACACAGCGTGGGGAGGATCGGACGAGATGGTGGCGTTGTTCAAACAGCTCGGGCTTCAGCCGACGCTGGAGAACACACGCGATTCGAAGGACACGGCGCTGCTGGTGACGCTGACGCCGGGGGTTTACACGGCGGTCATTTCGGGAGTGAACAACGCGACGGGGGTGGCGTTGTTGGAGATTTACGAAGTGGAGTGAGCGGCGGCGAGGGAGCGCCGCGCTCCGCGGGATCAGGCGAGGAGGTCGCGGTAGAAGGATTCGTAGCGGGAGACGATGGTGTCGGGCGAGAAGGTGGAGCGGGCTTTCTCGCAGGCGGCGCGGCCGAGGCGTTCGCGTTTGGCGGGGTCGGTGAGGAGGGATTCGACGGCGCGGGCGAGATCGTCGGGTTGGGCGGAGGGGACGAGGAGGCCGTCGACGTCGTGCGTAATGACTTCGGGGATACCGCCGACGGCGGTGCTGACGCTCGGGCAGCGGAAGGCCATGGCTTCGAGGATGCCGAGGCAGAAACTTTCGGAGTCGGACGTGAAGAGANCGACGTCGGCGGCGTTGAGGTAGTCTTCGATGTCGAAGACGTTTTGGCGGACGATGAGGCGGTCGGAGATGCCGAGTTGTTGCGCGGCGAGTTGAAACGGGGAGAAGTCGCCGCCGGCGAGGATGAGGAGCCTGAAGGCGTGGCGGCGATCGATGCGCGCGATGGTTTCGAGGAGGCGGTCGATGCGTTTGACGGGGCGGAGATTCGAGAGGTGGACGAGGAGAGTCTCGTCGGGCGCGAGGCCGAGTTCGGCGCGGATCGTTTCGGGCGGGCGCGTGACCGGGCGCGGGGAGAAAAAATTGTGGATGACCTCGATCGGGCAGTCGGGGCCGAGGACGCGGTGCGTTTCCTGTTCGAGGAAACGGGAGACGGCGGTGACGGCGTCGGAGCGAACGAGCGCGTGGCGGACGGCGGGGCCGTAGCCGGGATCGCGGCCGAGAAGCGTGGTGTCGGTGCCGTGAAGCGTGGTGATGAGTTTGGGGCGGCGATCCGGCGGGAGCATTTCGAGCGCGAGGATCGCGGCGGTGGCGTGCGGGACGGCGTAATGGACGTGAAGGATATCGAGGGCGAAGTCGCGCGAGACCTCGGCCATTTTCACGGAGAGCGGGAGCGTGTAGTCGGGGTATTTGAAGAGGTCGTAGTCGTTGACGACGACGGGGTGGAAAAAGACGTGGGTGGCGTCGACGGAGATGCGGAACGGACGCTCGTAGCTGATGAAGTGNATCTCGTGTCCGCGNCGCGCGAGCTCTTCGCCGAGAGCGGAGGCGAGGATGCCGGAGCCGCCGACGGNGGGGTAGCAGGTGATGCCGATTTTCAGGGGGCGGGCGGCAGGCATTTCTGAGGTGAAACCACGAAACACACGAAATACACGAAAGAGGTGANTTCCAGCTTCCGGGGGAGGCTAGAAGCGTCGCGCGGATTTGGATACGGCGGCGAGGGAGGGGACGACGAGGGGGTCGTTGGGCCAGAGGGGGAGGGCGTGGGAGACGCCGGCGCGGAGGCCGTGGAGGCGGGCGCGCGTGAGTTGGAGTTCGCCGTAGTTGCGGGTTTTTTGTTGCGAAGCGTGGGCGTCCATCGAGGCGGTCCAGGCGGCGAGAACTTCGGGAGAAGAGATGTCGACGAAGATGGGCGTGATGTCGCGCGGATCGGCGTCGGCGGTGACGGAATAATAGAAAAGATGGTCGATCGCGTGGGCGGGCACACGGCGGAGTTCTTTCAGGCCGCCATAGCGGGCGAGGCGGGCGGCGTCGCGAACGAGTTTGCCGAGGCGCCAGTGGTCGGGGTGTTGGTTTTCCACGAGCGAGGGCGCGAGGACGATCGACGGGCGATAGCGACGGAGGAGGGCGGCGAGTTTGATCGCGTGGGCCACCTTGATTTCGAGGTGGGCGTCGCCGTCGAGTTCGAGGAATTCGAACGTGGCGCGGAGGTGTCGGGCGGCCGTAGTGGTTTCGCGGAGACGCTCGCGCGGCGTGCCGTTGGAGGCAGATTCGCCGCGGGAGCAGATGACGAAACGGGCGGAGCGGCCGGCGAAAGTTTCGCGGGCGATGATGCCGCCGCAGCCGAATTCGATGTCGTCGGGGTGGGCGCCGAAGGCGAGGAGGTGAAGGGCGTCGGACGCGTTAGGCGCGGAGGAGGCGTTGAGCGGCGCGTTGGGGACAACGCGCCCTACCTTAGAATTCCGTGTGGGCTTCATCGGAGCGGTCGATGGGGTCGCGGTTGACGAAAGTGATGTCGGGAGCGTCGGCTTTGTTCAAGTAGGCCTGTTCGCCGGCGCCGGCGATGTAGTGCGTGCAATGAAGGACGGATTGCATCCAGCGGAGGCGGGTGTCGCGGGTCGGGGTGATCTGGTCCTTCGTGAAGCTGACGGGCGGAAGGGTGATGTAACGATCGCCNCCCTCGTGNAGTTTCAAGGTGCCGTCGGTGCAGCGGGCGCGGACGGTTTCGCCGGCGTAGGGNACGTCGACGAAGCAATCGGAGACCTCGCACGCGGCGCGGCGCACGNCGGGATCGCTGGAGCGGACGACGCGGACGCCCTCGAGGAGGCCGAGGCGGCGATACATCTCGAGGCAGAAGTCGGCGACGTTGGGGGCNTCGACCGATTTGAAAAGCTCNATGAGATGCGGCGGNGCGTAGGCGCCGAGCTGGCGGGCGGTGTTGTCGCGCCANCCGGCGGGAATCTGTTTCAGGAAGAGCGGGCTGAACTTGCGCTGAAGNTTGTTGAGGAAGGCGAAATTGAANGTGAGCGGNTCGNTGGTTTTGCGATGGCGAAGAATGGTCTGGGTTTCGCGCGGGTCGTGGTCGGAGTCGTGAAAAAAGAAGACGATTTCGCCGCCGAGCTCGGCCTGGAGTTTGCGGGCCGTTTGGAATTTGGCGTAGAGGAAACGGCGCGGGAAAAAGCCGCAGGGTTGCTGGCCGAAGCAGATGACGGGGGCGGGCATTTAGCGGGCGGAGGTGTTTTTAACCACGGATGGACGCGGATGGACACGGATCGGTGGAAAGAGAATCAAACCACGAATGGGCACGAAGGGACACGAATGAAGAGGCGGCACCGTGAATCAGGAGGTTTTTCGGGAGAGGGCTTGGAAGAGGAGGCTGAAGAGGACGCAGGCGGCGCAGCCGATGGGGTTGAGCCAGAGGTATCCGATTTCGTGAGACGGGTTGAGTTTGCCGTAGGTGTAGAGACCAATGGTGACGGCCTGGGCGGCGATGGTGCCGTAGAAGGCGGCGGAGCCTTGGACACGCTTGAAGAAGAAGGCGACGATGAAGACGCCGAGGAGCGCGGGGTAGAAAATCGAGGCGACGATGTTGAGGGCCTCGATGAGGTTTTCGGCGAAGCTGACGAAGAGCGCGAAGCCGATGGCGAAGAGGCCCCAGGCGGCGGTGAACCATTTCGCGTTGCGGACGTTTCGCGGCTCGTCGTGTTCGGCGAGCGGGCGGAAGTGTCGCCAGATATCGATCGTGCTCGTGGTGCCGAGGGCGTTGAGCTCGCCGGCTTTCGAGGAGAGGGCGGAGGCGAACATGACGGCGATGAGAAGACCGATCACGCCGTGGGGGAGCTGGGTGAGGATGAAGGTGATGAAGACGTAGTCGGAGTCGCGGGTCTTTTTCGCGGCAGGGTCGACGGATTGGAGCGTGGTGCGCGCTTCTTGGCGGAGAGACTCCCAGGCGCGCTGGGATTCGAGCATGGCGGCGCGCGCGGCGGGTTCGGCGGCGGTGTCGCGGGCGGCGACCCAGGCTTCGATCTTTTGTTGTTTGTCGGCGTGGGCGACGGTGTGGCGCTGTTCGAGAGCGCGGAAGGTTTCGGCGTGGGGGCCGTCGAGGTGACGCTGCCAGTGGGTTTGATTGAACACGAGCGGCGTCTGCGGGCTGAACTGGTAGAAGACGAAGAGGAGCGCGCCGAGCATCACGATGAAGAACTGCATCGGGATTTTGAGGACGGCGTTGAACATGAGGCCGAGACGGCCCTCGCGGAGGCGGGCGCCGCCGAGGTAGCGTTGGACCTGGGATTGGTCGGTGCCGAAGTAGGAGAGCGAAAGGAAGAAACCGCCGAGCAGACCGCTCCAGAACGTGTAGCGGACCTGCGGATCGAGAGAGTAGTCGACGGCGGTGAGTTTGCCGAGGGCGCCGGCGATCTCGGTGGCGTCGGGCGGGAGTTTGTAGAGCAGGATGGCGAAGGCGGTGAGCATGCCGCCGAAGATGACGGCCATCTGCCATTTTTGCGTAAGGTTCACGGCGGCGCTGCCGCCGGTGACGGTGTAAACGATTGCGAGGAGCCCGGTGAAAATGATGGTGAGGTCGAGCCGCCAGCCGAGCACGGAAGCGAGGATGATGGACGGCGCGTAGATCGTAATACCGGCTTGGATACCGCGCTGGAGGAGGAAAAGGGACGCGCCGAGGAGGCGGGTTTTCTGGTCGAAGCGTTTGCCGAGGTATTCGTAGGCGGTGTAGACGCCGAGCTTGCGGTAGATCGGAAGGAAAACGGCGCAGACGAGGATGAGCGCGAGCGGGAGGCCGAAATAGTTTTGGATGAAAGCGATTCCGTTTTCGTAGGCCTGGCCGGGAAGCGAGAGGTAGGTGATGGTGCTCGCCTGGGTGGCCATCACGGAGATGCCGATCGTGCCCCATTTGGTGGAGGCGCTGCCCTTGAGGTAGGTGTTGAGATTGTCGGTGTGGCGGGTGCGCCAGGTGCCGTAGGCGGCGATGCCGAGCATCGTTCCGAGCAGCACGAGCCAATCGATCAGGTTCATGCGTAGGCCCAGGTGAAAAGGGTGAGCGCGGCGACGATGGCGGCGAACGTGCCGAGGACGAAAAGA
>Ga0065721_10005430_pt1 | contig 19946 bp, 23 predicted proteins | sample Mesricmetagenome_FD_59108 | JGI IMG/M metagenome (GOLD analysis project Ga0065721, IMG submission 59108) | Mesophilic microbial community from rice straw/compost enrichment Sample: eDNA_1 v2 (version 2) | ecosystem: Engineered > Solid waste > Grass > Composting > Bioreactor | place: USA: Davis... | reverse complement strand
GGCCTGTCTTCTTGTCCGCCGTCATCGTGCTCGCGCACATGGCGATCAAGTCTTACGACCTCGTGATCGCGCTGACGGGCGGCGGCCCCGGCAACGCGACCGAGCTTCCGTCAACCTTCATGTATTCCTACACCTTCACGCGCAGCCAGATGGCCGTCGGTTCCGCAAGTGCGGTGATGATGCTGATGGGCATCACGGCGATCATCGTTCCCTATCTCTATTCCGAGCTTCGGGAGAAGCGCACATGAGCGCCGCCAGCGATTCCGTCAGTGCAGGTTCGGCGAGAACCGCGCGCATCGTGATCTATACGCTTCTGCTCATTTTGGCTGCAGTCTACCTCCTGCCGCTCTACGTGATGCTGACGACTTCCTTCAAGTCGCTCGCCGAGATCCGGGGCGGCGACATGCTGGCCCTGCCGCGTGATCCCTCCTGGGCCGCCTGGACGAAAGCTTGGGGAGACGCATGCATCGGCGTGACCTGCGAAGGCATCAAGGGATACTTCTGGAACTCCATCAAGATGGTGGTGCCGGCGGTGGCGATCTCCACGGTGCTCGGTGCGCTCAACGGCTATGTGCTGACCAAGTGGCGCTTTCCCGGCCACAAGATCGTCTTTGGCCTCATGCTGTTCGCCTGCTTCATTCCCTTCCAGGCGGTTCTCATTCCCATGGCGCGGGTGCTCGGTATCTTCGGCCTTGCCAATTCGACGTCCGGCCTCGTCTTCGTCCATGTCGTGTATGGTCTCGGCTTCACCACCCTGTTCTTCCGCAACTTTTACGAAGCCTTTCCGGATGAGCTGATCAAGGCGGCAATGATCGACGGCGCCGGCTTCTTCAAGATATTCTGGCGGATACTGCTGCCGAGTTCGGGCCCGATCATCGTCGTCACCGTGATCTACCAGTTCACCAATATCTGGAACGACTTCCTGTTCGGCGTGTCCTTCTCCTCCGGCTCGGAATCGCCGATGACCGTCGCACTCAACAACCTCGTTTCCTCATCCACCGGCGTCAAAGAATACAACGTCGACATGGCGGCGGCCGTCTTCGCCGCCCTGCCGACGCTCTTCGTCTACATCGTCGCCGGACGCTATTTCGTGCGAGGCCTGATGGCCGGCGCAGTCAAGGGATAACCGCAATGAGCTTTCTTCGGATCAGCAACCTCTACAAGAAGATCGGCAACAACGAGGTTCTGAAGGATATCAACGTCGAGATGGAGAAGGGCGACTTTCTTGTCCTGGTTGGACCGTCGGGCTGCGGCAAGTCCACCCTGCTCAATGCGATTGCGGGGCTGATGCCGCCGACCTCCGGCGAGATTGTCCTCGACGGCCAGGTCATCAACGACCTGCATCCTTCCAAGCGGGACATCGCCATGGTGTTCCAGAGCTACGCGCTCTATCCAAACATGACGGTGGAGGAGAACATTGGATTCGCGCTCGAGATGCGCGGCGTAGGCAAGGCGGAACGCGCCGAGGCCGTCAAGAATGTCGCCGGAACGCTGCAGATCGAGCATCTGCTGAATCGGCGGCCGAGTCAGCTTTCGGGCGGGCAGCGCCAGCGCGTGGCAATGGGTCGGGCGCTGGTCCGGCAACCGCGCGTCTTCCTGTTCGACGAGCCGCTCTCCAATCTGGATGCGAAGCTGCGCGTGGAGATGCGGGCCGAGATCAAGTCGCTGCACCACAATACCGATGCCACCATCATCTACGTCACCCACGACCAGATCGAGGCGATGACCCTGGCAACAAAGATCGTCGTCCTCAAGGATGGCGGGGTCCAGCAGGTCGGCACGCCCTCGGAGATCTACAACCGCCCCGCCAACCTCTTCGTGGCCGACTTCATGGGGTCGCCCGCCATGAACATGCTGAAGGGCCGTACCGTGGCAGACCACGGCGTGCGTCAGATTGCGCTCTTTGGTGGCAAGGTGAACGTGGCCATGCCTTCGTCCGTGACGACAGACGTTCCGGACGGCAGGGAGGTCATTCTCGGCCTACGGCCGGAAGGCATCACCGACGAAGGGATGGTCGACCCCACCGCCCATGCGATCGCAAAGGTTGAGGCCGATGTGAGCCTTGTGGAGCCGACTGGCTCGGACACCTTCGTGACTGCCCGCCTCGCAGGTGAAACGTTCACGGGACGTGTGCGTGCCGATGTCGCCATCGCCCCGAAACAACGCTTCACGTTTGTGTTCAATCTCGACAAGGCCGTGGTGTTCGATCCCTCGACCACGCNGCGTCTCGCCTGAGCCGTCCCACCGGAACAATCNTTTCCCGCGTCTGTTGGAAGGTGACCGAAATCACCGAAGAGAGGCGTTATCATGANCAAGGATCAGACACTGTCTGGCGGCTACCGCAATGAAGNATTGCGGGACGCGCGCGACGTCCCAAGCGATCGACCCCATTCCGCCGACAATCGGGAAAGCCCGTCCGCGGCAACTGCCGAAGATGCCTATGGCCGAAACGAGATGTCAAAGGCGTGGGCACGCGAGTCTTATCGCGCCGATTACAAGCGTGCCGGCACCGGCAGGCGCAACGAATTCGGGTCGAAGCGCGTTGATGGCCGAGAGACGAAGCGCGAGCCGGAGTGACTCCGGCTGCCGGATACTGGCACAGACAGGAGCAGACGATGACTTCCTCCAAAAAACCGGCCGATGCGAAGACAGTCGAGCGTGACGCGAGCGGTCAGTTCGCGAACGTGAAGGCGGGTGGGCACAGTTCTGGGGTCGCGAGCGCAAAACCCACAGTGATTACCGGGTCGGAAGACGCCACTGCACACAAGGCTCCGCCAGGCGAGGACGAGCCCGCGAATGAGTGGGATTCCAACTTCGACGTTGGGGAGCATCCTGCGGATCGATAGGACGTGCTCGGCCACATGTTTCGAAGCGGCGCAACATTGCTTCGATCTGTGACTCCGCACGTCGGCCGAGGCCGTTGCGAGCAGGCAGCCTTTACCCCGGCACGCAAATTATCATCGCAGACAATCAAAAGATTGGCCCCCCTTTGAAAAGTCGCTAAATAACGTCCTCGTGCATATCACGTGAGGGCGGACATATGAGGCTTTCTGCGGATGCGGCCGTTTCAGACGCCGCGGGAGGTAAGATGTAGTGCGGAAGCTGTTTCGGTTTTCACCGACCTTCCCCACTGCACCGATCAGCGTCTATCTCATGGCCCTTTCAGCGGTCGTGGCCCTGCCGCTCGTGGTGTTTGTGCTCCTCTTGATGATGGAGCTGGAGCGCCGCGACCGCGAGATCCTGGCCGCCAATACCGCAGAGGATGCACAAGTGGTGGCGCGTTCGGTTGAGCGTACCCTGCAGGATATGACGACGACGCTGCGGATTCTCTCCACTTCGCCCGAACTGGAGAATGGCGATCTTCGATCCTTTCACAACCGCACGCAGAACAGCCTTCGCTCCAATTCCCTTTATGTTCTGGCGGTGGACGCCGAGGGACAGCAGCTTCTGAACACGCGCCTGCCCTACGGCACGCCGCTCAGGAAAGTGTCAAATCCATCTGCCCTCGCGACTGCGCTTGAGACGGGCGTCACGCATGTCTCCGACGTCTTCTTCGGCGCAACGAGCGAGCAGTTTGTCTTCAACGTCACAATGCCCCTTCCAGAGAGGATGACCCGCTCTTCGGACGCTGTCGCCTTGATCATGACGCAGAATGCCGCGGATCTTACCAGGGTGATCAGCACGGAAAGCCTGCCTCCCGGCTGGTCGGTCGCGATCGTGGACGGCGCAGGTACGATCATCACGTCCATGGGAGCCAGCAACGCTTCGCCGATCAGTGCCTTCCCACAAGAGACACTGAAATTGATGACGGGTATCAACGGGACGATCGAAGATGTGGACGGCAAGCCACGGCAGATCTACGGATACGGGCAGGTTGTGGGATCGACCTGGAGGGCGGTGATCTGGGGGCCGATCGAGGCTGCCCAGAGTGAAATCGTCGAGGCCTCCCGTAGCCTGATGATCGGCAGCCTGCTCTTTCTTGGTATCGGCATGCTTTGCGGCTACCTGATTGCCCGCCAGTTGCGGATACCCATTCGGCAGATCGCCCAGATGGCGGAGCGTATCGGCAAGGGAGAAATCGTTTCGCCCGTGGAGACGCGCATCCGCGAGGCCAGCCAGATTTCTGTGGCTCTCTCCAACGCATCCTTCGACCGCAGCCAGGCGGAAGATCGGATGCACCTTATCCTCCAGGAACTCGTCCATCGAACCAAGAACATCCTGACCCTGGTCCAAGCCATGATGCGACAGCTGGCTCGCCAGTCAAAGGACATGGATGAGTTCCAGAAGGCGATCTCCGATAGAATCCAGGGTTTGGGAAAGTCTATCGAGGCCCTCGCGATCGAACAGTGGACCGGGGTGCCGTTGCGGCGCCTCGTCACCGTTCAACTTGATACCTTCGCAAACGTCGCGGACCGCGTGGAACTGCAGGGCGACGATTTCCTCCTCCGCGCCGAGGCGGTCCAGAATCTCGGCTTGGTGCTGCATGAACTTGCCACCAACTCCATCAAGTATGGTGCACTTTCGGTTCCTGATGGCCGGGTTCGCATGTCGTGGCGACAGGAAGATCCGTCTGACCCGAAGTCCCTGCTCCACCTGTCATGGGAGGAGATCGGCGGTCCCCCTGCCGTCGAACCACAGACCACCGGCTTCGGCACGACCATCATCAGGCGCCACGCGGCTGCGGCCTTCGGCGGGCAGGTCGATATCCACTATCTTGCTACCGGGCTCATCTGGACGCTTGTGGCGCCGAGAGACGCTTTCGAGCGTGGTCCGGGCGAGGCGGCGCAGGAATTCCTTTTGTGATTGCGCCGCAGCGGAACGAAGATCAGGGGCCGCCGTTGTTAGGCCCATGGATGCCGTCACAGATCTCCCCACCTTCGACGAACAGTCCCTTAAAGCTGTTGGTCTAACCTATGTGAGCGATGCCGAACCTGGAATTCGCCGCCAAAGAAGGGGTAAGGGCTTCTGCTATCGTCTCCCCGATGGACGCGTTCTCAGTGATCCGGATGAGAAGCGCCGGATCGCAGCGCTCGGACTGCCGCCCGCTTACGAGAATGTCTGGATTTGCATGGATCGCCGGGGACACCTGCAGGCCACGGGCTATGATGCGCGCGGGCGCAAGCAGTACCGGTATCATCCGGAGTGGCAGAGCCTAAGAAGCGAACTGAAGTTCGATCAGCTTGCCCGTTTCGGTGAAGTGCTGCCGCGGATCCGGCGGCGGATCGAGCGGGATCTGGCTCTGGGACTGGACACGCCCGAGGCGGTCCTCGCCGCGATCATCGCTTTGATGGATACCGCGCATCTGCGCGTGGGCAATCAGGCCTATGCAAAGGAAAACAAGACCTACGGGGCGACGACCCTGTTGAAGCGACACATGACGTTGACGGAAGAGGCCGTGGTCCTTCGCTTCACGGCAAAGGGAGGAAAGCGTGTCAGCCATACGATCAGGCACCCACGGCTCCAGCGGATATTCGAGGAGATAGCTGATCTGCCGGGGCGCCAACTCTTTTCCTGGCCCGATGATGCTGGTACCGCCCATCCTGTCGATTCCGGCCGGCTCAATGCCTATCTCGCCGACGTCGCGGGTTTCCCGGTCTCGGCAAAAACGTTTAGGACCTGGGGTGGGAGCCTTGCCGGCTTTGCCGCCGTCTGGCAGGCCTGCAAGGAAGGTTCGCAACCCCGTGTGAAGCTGATCTGCAAGGCTGCATCCGAGCGGCTCCACAATACCCCTGCCGTCTGCCGCTCCAGCTACATCCATCCGGCCGTGCTGGCCCTCGTGGATGATATTTCGCCGGTGGAACGGCTGCTCAAGAACGAGCTCGAGCTTCCGCAGCTGCGTGGCTTGCGCACCGATGAGCGGCGTCTGCTGGCAGTATTGAAAAGCTCGAGCCTTCAGACGCAAACGGGTGCGGCTGCGGACCCCCTCCAGCGGTGGAGGGCCGCAGCCGCAGAGGCATGATCAGGCGGCGCGACGGGCGTGGCGGCCTTCCTTGACTTCCTCGACAATCTTGGCGACGAAGGGCTGCAGGTCCTTCGGCGAGCGCGAAGTGATGATGCCGTTGTCGACAACCACGGCCTCATCCACCCACTGCGCGCCAGCGTTACGAAGGTCGGTCTTGATCGATGAGTAGGACGTTGCCTTGCGGCCGCGCAGCGCGTCGGCTTCTACCAGAAGCCATGGCCCATGGCAGATGGCGGCGACGGGTTTTCCGCTCTTCACGAAGCTTCGAACGAGCTCTACCGCACCTTCGTCGGTGCGCAGGATATCCGGGTTGATCTGCCCGCCGGGAAGCACGATGGCGTCGAAATCCTCGACGTTCACGTCCGAGATTACGAGGTCGACATCGACGCTATCGCCCCAGTCCTTCTCGTCCCAGCTCTTGATCTGTCCGGGCTTGATCGAGGCGATCCGCACTTCAGCACCCTGTTTTCTGAGTTCCTCCAGGGGAACGCGAAGTTCCGACCGCTCATAACCATCGGTCGCGAGAATGAGAATGGACGCAGACTTGAAGTCAGCCATTGTTTGCTCCTGTTGATGCCGTTGCGTTAGCGAGGCCTAAAGCCTGCCGCTGGAGAGGTCCCGCCCGTTGATCGACGCAGGTACGCTGATTTCTTCCTGGGGGCCCTTGGGCAGTGGCAGTTCCACGGACTCCGGTACCAAGACCTGCACATCCTCCGAAGGATGCTCTGTGTGCAGTTCGCGCTTGGATGTGTGTGTTTTACCAAACAAGCGCTGAAGAAAACTGAACATTGTCGATCTTCCTTCCTGCAAGGCCTCTCGGAGTAGCAAACCCGCGACACCGCCTTGGGTTCCACTTTTCTTTCTCCGTGAAATCTAACTTGAACCCATGTCTGGAACAAATTCCCGATCGGCCGGTTATGCCGAATGGCCGTAGGGTGACGCGGACGTGAATGCTGGGGGCGACTTGAAGCAAGATACAGCTTGCCTAACGGTTCAAAGAGAGGAGCCAAGGCGCTTCGCTGCCGGCCTCTTTGAGCGGTGGCAGAGTTTAACGAGGCACGTTGCCTGGGTAATCGCCTTTCCCCTACTGACGTCCTGCAGCGGTATCCAGTCTGCCCTGGATCCGGCCGGTCCCGAGGCTTCTGACGTCGCCCGGCTTTTCTATGTCATGCTGATCGGAGGTGGCCTTATCTGGGCGGGCGTCGTGCTGGTGCTGTTCTATGCAGCGCGCAAGGCACGCGAGCCGCATTCTGAACGGGTGGCCGGCCGCGTCATTCTCTGGTGCGGGGTGATCGGTCCTGTGATCGTGCTGACGATCCTTCTTTCCTATGCCGTCTGGCTGATTCCAAACCTGCGGCCCTGGTCTTCGGCCATTGCGGAAGGCGTTCGCCAGATCGAGATCACCGGAGAACAATTCTGGTGGCGGGTGCGCTACCTTGATGAGCAAGGCGAGGTCCTTCTGGAGCGCGCGAACGAGATCAAGATGCCGGTCGGCCAGCGCGTTGTCTTTCTCGTCAAGTCTCCGGACGTCATCCACTCCTTCTGGGTTCCCTCCCTCGGGGGCAAGATGGACATGATTCCGGGCCGAACCAATCACATCATGCTGGAGGCATCCAAGCCAGGTATCTATCGGGGCGTCTGTGCCGAGTTCTGCGGTCCGTCGCATGCGCTCATGGCCTTCTTCGTGGAGGCACTCGAGCGCTCGGATTTCGAGGCGTGGCTTGAGGGGAGCCGAACAGCCGAGACCGACCGAGCCAGCGAGGGGCATGCTCTTTTTCTGCGACACGGCTGCGGAGCCTGCCATGCGATCGACGGAACGGAGGCGCAGGGGACAATCGGCCCGAACCTCACCGCCTTCGGCGCGCGCGGCAGTGTCGGCGCCGGAACCATGCCAAACACGCCGGAAAATGTCGCCCGCTTCATTCGTCACCCCTCCGAGATCAAGCCAGGATCACGGATGCCGTCCTTCGCCATGCTTCCGGACGGAGATGCCGAGCGTATCGCCACTTACCTTGCGGGGCTGAAATGACAGAGGTACTCGGCGATTTCTCTCCCGAGGAGCGGGCTGCGCAGGCGGAGCGGCTGCGGAAGGTCTGGAAGACGCCGGGCGGCTGGCGTTACTGGACCTCCGTCAACAACAGCGAAATCGGCCTCTGGTACGGCGTCGCCTCATTCGGCTTCATGCTGTTTGCCGGCGTTCTTGCATTGCTGATGCGGCTGCAACTCGCGGTGCCGGACAATGATCTGCTGACGGCCGATTTCTTCAACCAGGCCTTCACCCTGCACGGCACAGTGATGATGTTCCTGTTTGCCGTACCGGTCTTCGAGGCGATCGCGATCTTCCTCCTTCCCTCCATGCTGGGCGCCCGGGAACTGCCGTTTCCGCGCCTTTCCGCCTTCGGCTTCTGGAGCTTCCTCCTCGGTGGCATCTTCGTCTGCGGCTCGATCTTCTTCAATTCGGCGCCGAGCACCGGCTGGTTCATGTATCCGCCCCTGGCGACGAACAAGGAATTCTCAGGGATCGGCGCTGACATATGGTTGCTGGGCCTCTCCTTCATCGAGGTCGCATCCATCGCTGCCGCTGTCGAGATCATCGTCGGGATCATGAAATGCCGCGCGCCCGGCATGCGGATCAACATGATGCCGATGTTCGCATGGTATCTGCTGATCGTCGCGGGCATGATCCTGTTCGCGTTCCCGCCCCTGATTGCCGGTGACCTCCTCTTCGAAATGGAGCGGATGTTCGACTGGCCGTTCTTCGACGCCAAGCGGGGCGGGGACCCGTTACTCTGGCAACACCTTTTCTGGATATTCGGTCATCCGGAGGTCTACATCATCTTCCTTCCCGCCATCGCGCTGATGGCGATGATCGTGCCGACCTTTTCCCAGCGGCCGATCGTGGGCTATTCCTGGATCGTGCTTGCGGCAGTGGGAACGGGGTTCCTGAGCTTTGGCCTTTGGGTCCACCACATGTTCACCACCGGCCTGCCGCAGATATCGCTTGCCTTCTTTTCTGCGGCATCGGAGGCAGTCGTCATTCCGACAGGCGTGCAGATATTCGTCTTCATCGCGACCATGCTTGCCGGCAGGGTGATATTCTCGGTGCCCATGCTGTTCGGCGCCGGTGGCCTGATCACCTTCGTGATCGGCGGGTTGACGGGCGTCATGGTGGCGCTGGTGCCGTTCGACTGGCAGGCGCACGATACCTATTTCATCGTGGCCCACCTGCACTACGTGCTGATCGGCGGGATGCTGTTCCCGGTGGTTGCCGGCATCTACTATTACTTCCCGTTCGTCACCGGCAAGAAGCTGAGCGATACCTGGGGCAAGGTGGCTTTCTGGCTGATGTTCATCGGCTTCAATGTCGGCTTCTTTCCTATGCATTTCTCGGGGCTCCGTGGCATGCCGCGCCGGGTCTTCACCTATCCCGAGGATATCGGCTGGGATTGGTTCAACCTGATCTCCACCATCGGCGCCTTCATCTTCGCCAGCGGCGTTCTCACCATCGTCGTGGACATCTTCAGGCCCAAACCGAAGATCGGCGACCTCAATCCCTGGCGATCGGGGACGCTTGAATGGACGAACGATCCCGATGAGAGCTGGGGCATGCGATCGGTTCCGATCATCGAGAGCCGCTATCCGCTCTGGGACCAGCCGGATCTTCAGAAGAACATCGACGAGGGACGCTATTACCTGCCGGATGCGAAGTCGGGTCGACGCGAAACGCTTGTCACCTCAGTGCTGGACGCCGAGCCCATTCAATGCCTGCGGGTGGGAGGCACGTCCTATGTCACGATCATCGCCGCCATGGCACTGGGTGGCGTCTTCATCGCGCTGACATTCCACTGGTGGGCGGTAACGATCGTCTGCGCGATCATCACCCTCCTTGCTATCCTCTACTGGCTGTGGACGGGTACGGCCGAGATACCGGAGGCCCCGGACATGGATATCGGCCTGGGCAAGCGCCTGCCGATCTACCGTTCAGGGCCGGCTTCAGTCGGGTGGTGGGCGATGTTCATCACCATGGTGGGTGACGGCACAGCCTTTGCCAGCCTGATGTTCGGCTACTTCTTCTACTGGACCATCCATAGCGACTTCACTGCCGGTCTCGGCGGGCCCGGTATCCTCTGGCCGATGACGGCACTCGTGCTGTTTCTCATTTCATGGGGCCTCATGCTGGCTGCGCGACACCTCAACCGACAAGACAGCCCAGGTGGTGCCCGTGCCGCGCTCTGCCTGTCCTTGATCGTCACGGTTGCCGCCGCGCTGGCGGGGTTGCTCGGCCCCTATACCCATGAGATGCAGCCCACTGTCCACGTCTATCCGGCGACGGTCTGGATCATCGCGATCTGGACCGTAGTCCATGCAGGGGCCGGCTGCATCATGCAGGGCTATTGCCTCGCCCGAAGCCTCACCGGCAGGATGACCGCACGCTATGACCAGGACATCGTCAACGTTACCCTTTACTGGCACTTCTTGACCGTAACCGCCGTGGCATCCTTTGGCGTGCTTGGCCTCTTTCCGTTGATGAGGTAGGCCATGCGACACATCCTGCCCCGCGAAGTGGAAACCCTGTGGACGCTGTTCACGGCGCCGGTCGTCTGGGCGCTGCACTTTATGGTCTGCTACGTCGTGGTTGCGATCTATTGCGAGAAGGCTGTCTTTTGGGCCATCGAGTTCGGCACGATCAGGGTTGCGCTTGGCGGGGTCACGCTGCTCGCATTGGCAATGATCGTCCTGTCGGCGTATCTCGCCTGGCGTCAGTGGGGGTTCGGCTCGGGCGATCCGCCGCATGACCAGCCGACCCCCCTAGATCGCCGCCGCTTCCAGGGTTTTGCCACGCTGCTTCTCTCGGGACTGAGCTTCGTCGCGGTGATCTATGTCGCCATCCCGCTGATCCTTATCGACGGGTGTTACCAATGAGGAGGTCGTCTCTCGCGACGGGTCTGGTTTTCTTGGCGGTGGCATGGATCGTTGTGCTGCCGTTCGGCGGACGGGAATCCTTCACGATACACATGATCGTCCACATGTCGGTGGTGGCGGGCGCTGCTCCGCTGCTTGCAGTAGGACTTTCCGGCTCGCGCCATGACCTCACTGTGCGCTGGCCGTGGTTCACACCGGTCATCGCCTCGCTCGTTGAACTCCTGGCAGTATGGGGTTGGCATCTTCCGGCTGCACGGGCGATGGCTGAAGCGTCCTGGATGATCACGGCGCTGGAGCAGGCGACGTTTCTCGCAGCCGGGCTGCTGCTTTGGCTTTCCTGCCTTGGCGGCGCACAGGAGGGGCGAGAGGCTCGTCAGCTTGCCGGCACCTTCGGCCTGCTGTTCACTTCCATGCACATGACCTTGCTCGGTGCCCTGCTTTCGCTGTCACCACGACCGCTCTACGGCGTCGAAAACGTCACCTGCTTCGGCGTTACGCTAGGGGCTGCGGTCGACCAGCAGGCCGGCGGCGTCGTGATGTTGCTGGTCGGAGCGGTCGTCTATCTGCTGGGCGGTGTCCTGCTGCTGTCTTCGGCGTTGGGGCCACGCGAACATTCGGGAGAGCGTCTGTGATCGTCCGACGCAAGTATATCATCGCAGCGGTTGTCCTGCTCCCGGTCGTCGGACTTCTCGTGGGTTGGTCGGGCCTCATCGGCGTGAGGGCGAGTACCGGACACTTGGCGGTGACCGACTGGTTCCTTCACTGGGTCATGCGAAATTCCGTCCGCACCGCCGCGCTTTCGCATGAAGCCCCGCCGCTGGACCATCCCGCCTTGCTTCCCCCTTCGGCGGGCCACTACGAAATCGGCTGCGCCATGTGCCACGGCTCGCCGGCGCGGCTACGATCGGAGACGGTAAAGCAGATGCTTCCGGAGCCGCCGGATCTGGCGCCCCTTATTTCAACCTGGACGGACGAACAGTTGTTCGAGATCGTTCAGCACGGGGTGCGGTTCACCGGGATGCCGGCCTGGCCGACCCAGGAGCGGCCGGACGAAGTATGGTCAATGGTCGCCTTCCTGCGCCAGTTACCCGACATGGATGCCAATCGCTATCAAGAGCTGTCGGGGCTATACCCGCCCCCCATGGAAGGAGAGGTGGATGATCTGCCGCTCAGCTGCGAGAGCTGCCATGCAGAGCGGAGGCTCGACGCGGAGAGCCTCGTGCCGAGCCTTGCGGGACAGTCGGAGACCTATCTTCTAGAAAGCCTGCGGGCTTATGCCGACGGAAGGCGTGCAAGTGGTATCATGCAGTTGGCGGTCAGTTCGCTTCCGGAGGAAGCCTTCGGCGACCTCGCACGGTTCTACGCCGAACAGGAGCCGCCAGTGCGCAATCCCGCGGACATCGATGCCGGACTGGTCGAGCACGGACGAATGCTGGCACAACAGGGGCGAGTTGCCGACAAGATCCCGGCCTGCCTGTCCTGTCACGAAAAGCCCGATGGAAATCCAGCCTACCCGAGGCTTTCCGGGCTCAGCCGCCCTTATCTCACACGCCAGCTCCAGCTGTTCGTCGACGGTGTACGGGGCGGAACCAAGTATAGCCACCTGATGAATGAGGTGGCGAAAAATCTCGAACCCGAAGATGTCGCGGCCGCCGCGGCCTATTTCTCACAGCGATCAGAATGACCCAGACCTGTCAGATCGGTACCACCATCATGTAACAGGCGGCGACGACCATCACGAGTCCGGCAGCTTCGACCCAATCCTTGACCATCTGTGCCTCCCTCCATACGCGTTTGGCGATATGGTGAGTGAACGAGCGTGGTGGCCATCATGTTCCACATATGAGACGCGAATGTGTCGAGTCTGTCACGATTATGGCGCCTAGGAGGCGTCTGCAGCAGCACGTGCTTGCGCCGCCTGAAGAACCGTTCGCAGCTCCCGGGCGGCGGCATTCTCGATTGCAAAGCCACTCTCGGGGAGTACGCCAGGATCCTCTTCGTTGTCCTTGAAGGTCGCGTCGTCGCGAAGCCTCTGGATAAACCGGGTGATCTGCATTTCACCGCCGATCATGGCGGCGAGCATGTCGATCATCAGTTCCCGGTGGGCGTTCAGCCGACCTTCCAGTTCCTCGGGTGTCAACGTGCTCATGGCTTCATTCCTCCTTGGCGGGAGAAATAGGCGTTTTGCTTGAAAGGGAACCCGTGAGGGGGCGCCAAAGTTATTCGCGGGAACCAGGACGCCGAATGGTGTCTGCCGCGATACCGCAAGCCGAACCTTCCAAGGCGTGCCGGATCGACGGACATGAGGAAGGAAAACCGATGAAAAAGCTCACGATCGTTCTGACTGCTGGCCTGCTCCTCAGCGCCTGCAGCGATGGCGGCAACAACCAGTCCCAGCCCATTGACAACACGCCGACAGGAGGAGCCGCCGCTCCTGCCCAGACAGATGCCGACCCCACTCCGCAGACCGGCAGTGGCGGGCAAAGCCCGGTCGAAAGCCCCACCGGAACCGAGAAGCGATAAATCGGCTGCTCCTGCGGGAACGAATGCTGTGGCGCCCCATTGTTAGATGGTTCTTCAATGGGGCGACGTATGAAAAGCGACAACGCGACTTTCAATATCTTGCCGGGCAGCTGGACTGAGCTCGGTGCGATCTATGACGGCGAAGGCACCAACTTCGCTGTTTTCTCCGCCCACGCCGAAAGGATTGAACTCTGCCTGTTCGACAGCAGCGGCAAGACAGAGATCACGCGGCTTGAGCTGCCTGAATATACCAACGAGATCTGGCACGGCTACGTCCCAGGGNTGAAACCTGGAGCGCTTTACGGGTATCGTGTTCACGGCCCCTATGATCCCGAAAACGGTCATCGCTTCAACCCGAACAAGCTTCTTGTCGATCCGTATGCACGAGAGCTTGTGGGCGACGTGGATTGGAACGATGCCCATTTCGCCTATGACCTCCTTCACGAAGACAAGGACCTCACGTTTGATGAGCGTGACAGCGCCCCCTTCATGCCAAAATGTCGCGTCGTCGATCCGAACGGTTTCGACTGGCATGAGGCGAACCGGCCCAACGTTCCCTGGGCATCAGCAATCGTCTACGAAACCCATGTGAAGGGCTTCACGCAACTTAATCCGGCGCTTCCTCAGGAACTGCGCGGCACTTTCGATGGCATGGGGCATGCTGCCTCCGTGGACTATATCAGAAGCCTCGGGATCACCTCGGTGGAACTGATGCCGGTTCACTACTTCCCGGACGACCAGCACCTCCTCGACAAGGGGCTTCATAATTTCTGGGGCTATAACACTCTTGGCTTCTTCGCGCCCGCATCCCGCTACTATGGACCGCGGGGGCTGGAAGGCTTCCGGGAGATGGTCAGGAATTACCATGATGCCGGCATCGAGGTGATACTTGACGTCGTCTACAACCACACGGCTGAAGGGAACGAGCTTGGGCCGACACTCTCCTTCAAGGGTATCGACAACTTCTCCTACTACCGGACGATGCCCGATCAGCACCGCTACTACATCAACGATACCGGGACCGGGAACACGGTCAACACGTCCCATCCGCGGGTACTGCAGCTGATCATGGATTCGCTGCGCTACTGGGTGCAGCACATGCATGTGGACGGCTTCCGCTTCGACCTCGGAACAATCTTGGGCCGCGAACCAGAGGGCTTCGACGAGCGAGGCGGATTTTTCGATGCGGTGACGCAGGATCCTGTCCTGTCGAAGGTGAAGCTGATCGGCGAGCCTTGGGACATCGGTCCGGGGGGTTACCAGGTTGGCGGCTTCCCGCCGGGCTGGGCAGAATGGAACGACAAATATCGAGACACCATCCGGGACTACTGGAAGGGCGACAACGTCGCGCCCGACTTTGCGGCTCGCCTGCTGGGGTCAGGCGATATCTACGACCTGCGCGGTCGCCGGCCCTGGGCAAGCGTCAACTTCATCGCCGCCCATGACGGGTTCACGCTGAATGATCTCGTCTCCTACAACGAAAAGCACAACGAGGCGAATGGCGAGGACAACAACGACGGCCATAACGACAACCGCAGCTATAACTATGGCGCTGAGGGCCCCACCGAGGATGAGGCCATCAATGGGGTTCGCGAGCGCCAGAAGCGCAACTTCCTGGCGACCCTCTTCCTTTCTCACGGAACACCGATGCTTCTCGGTGGCGATGAATTCGGCCGCAGCCAGATGGGAAACAACAACGGCTACTGCCAGGACAGCGAGATTTCCTGGGTCCGCTGGGAAGGGCTTCCGGAGACGAACGAGCAGTTGCGGGAATTCACCCGTCAGATCATCGCCTTGCGGAAGGAGCAGCCTATCTTCCGCCGTGAAAACTGGCGCGATGGAATGGAGGTTCGCTGGTTCAACGCGGGTGGGGGTGAGCAGCTTCCAGAACAATGGCAGGAAGGAACGACGCTCGGGCTGAACCTATGCCGGGCGGACCTCGATATGGAGGAAGGTCTCTGGTCCAATGTTCTCGTGCTTTTCAACCCGTTCGAAGGCACCGTCCCGTTCCACATTCCGCAGATGGGTGAAGGGCGTTGGATCCTGGAACTGACGACGGCGGATCCGTCGCTGCGAGGCGTGGAAGTAGAACAGGATCAGGAGTTCGAGCTCGAGGGCCGCACTCTGGTTGTCCTTCGGCGGGCCTGACTGTTCATGCAACTGATGCGAGTCAACCGCGCCCCGGGCGGCTGACTTCTTCAGGAGACCGCTTTTGGCACAGGCCGCGAAGGCGACGTTTTCGATCGATTCATGAGCGAAGCGTAGACGGCGGCGTATTGCTGGGCACTGCGGTCCCAGGAGAACCTGGCCTTCATGCCCTGGTTCTGCAGTCTCGCCCATTGCTTCGGGTCCGCATAGGCTTCGATCGCGCGCCGCAGCGCCGTCCGCAGGCCATCGGTTGTGACCGGATGAAACTGGAACCCGGTGGCCACGCGTGCAGACATTGCTGCGTCATTCGCGTCGATGATGGTTTCAGAAAGCCCGCCCGTCCGGGAGACCACCGGCACGCAGCCGTACCGAAGCGCGTAGAGCTGGGTCAGGCCGCAAGGCTCGAAGCGCGACGGCTGGATGATCGCGTCGGCTCCGGCGTGTATGAGGTGCGCAATTGCCTCGGCATAGCCGATATGGACTGTCATCCGGCCGGGATGACGCCACGCAGTGTCCAGAAGCTGGCGCTCGATCTCCCGGTCTCCCTGTCCGCAGACTATGAGCTTGCCGCCACTGTTGATGATCTCGTCTGCGGTCTCTGCCAGCATGTCCATGCCCTTCTGCCACGTCAGGCGGCTGACCGCGGCGAAAACGGGCCCTGCGCCGTCTGTGTCCAGGCCGAATGCCTCCAGCAGATGTCGGCGGTTCTGGCGCTTGTTGCGAAGGCTGGCAGCGTCGTAGTTCACGGGTAGGTAGGGATCGGTGGCGGGGTCCCAGACCTCCAGGTCGATCCCGTTGACGATTCCACGAAGGACGTGGAGCCTTTGGTTCAGAATGCCATCCATGCCCATGCCAAAGCGAGGCGTCAGGATTTCCCTGGCATAGGTCGGACTGACCGTGGTGATGGCATCAGCCGTCTGCAAGCCGCCCTTCAGATAGCTGATGTCGCGGAAGTACTCGAGGCAGTCGGTCGCGTAGAGTTCGGGCCGCAGCCCCAGTGCAGGCAGAAGCGAGGCGGAGAATTGTCCCTGGAAGGCGAGATTGTGCACCGTGAGCACAACAGGAGTGGGTACCTCCAGTTCCCGCATGTAAACGGATGTCAGGGCGGTTTGCCAATCGTGAGTGTGAACAATATCGGGAATCCAGCCGGGGAGCGCTCCGCCCGCCACTTCGGCGGCTGCAAGGCTCAGCGCTGCGAAGCGTTTCCAGTTGTCGGGATAATCAACCCCCGCAGCGTCAACGTAGGGGCCACCGTCGCGTGCATAGAGGGCAGGGCAGTCAAGAACCAGCAGGCTGAGGCCTTCGATCCGCGCGTAGAGCAGAGAGGCCCGTTCGCCCAGCAGTTCATCGAAAACGAGCAGCGGCGGCGCCGTCCTGAGCTGCCTCATTACCGACGGATAACCCGGGACCAGTGAGAGTGTCTCGATGCCAAGTCGTTCGAGCGCCTTCGGCAGGGAGCCGGTGACGTCGGCGAGACCGCCGGTCTTAATGAGGGGGAATATTTCCGAGGTGACGGAAAGTACCTTGATGGCGCCAGAGGCACCTCTTCGCTTTACCCTGCCGGATGTTTCGGCCGTACTGACCGCGTCAGGATCCGCGAAAGAGAAGAATGCGTCCGTCATGCCAGCCTCCACCGTGCACTCGGCCGGTCCTGCCGAACGCGTGGATGGGGGCAAGCGTTCCAACGAAATGAGAGAAAGAGAGTCTTGTAGCGCACGGCACCCCACGCAGCAGGTAGAGCAGAGATTGCGGCGGCAGGTCTGCCGCAGCCGCATGTCAGGAGGTCAACTGCTGGTCGTCTTTTTCGTCCGCACAGCCTTCTTCTTTGGAGGAGGAGGCAGCGCCTCCGAACCCTTGCCTTCCGGCTTTGTGCTCGCCGGCTTCGCACTAGCCGCGGTGGACCGCGACGTCGCGCGTTTCATTCGGCCCGGCTTAAAGCTATCGAACTCTCGTTTCGCCCGCTCCCAGTGCTCCAGATCCTTTCCTGCCGGATATCCCTCCTCTTCCCAAAGTGAATAGGCGCGCTTGCGTACCCAGTCGTCCTCGTGATCCGCCATCAAGGTCTCCACTTATCGTGGACGAAGAACGATCACGGAAACTGAAAGTTCCTGCTGACGACGAATAATTCGAGGTCTCGGTTCAGGAAGGCGGAACCTTATGGGAGGTCGGGAGTTTAGGGCCCGCTGAAGGGAGCCGCCATGAACAATTTTTGCGATATCATACCTCACCCTGACGGGTGGACCTACGTCATGAACGGGATCGAGTCTCGTTGCTCATTTCATACCTATGAGCTTGCCGTCGCAGCCGCGAGGGTGGAGATGGCGAAGCGCAAGCACAGCCGCGTTTTTCGGCGTATGGAGCTTAATGGGGAGATGCTGCCAGTCCAGCCACCGCCGGGTTCCGGCCTGAATGCCTGACGGCACTGCAACGCCCAAGCAAAAGGCCCGGTTCAGCGTACCGGGCCTTTTCATTGCAGGGATCAGGCAGCCTTCTGGGCAGCGGAGTTGACCGCCGTCTTGGCAAGGCCCGTCAGCTTCTCGTCGGTCTTGCTTTCCTCTGCAAGCGTCTCCTCCAGAAGCTTTACTGCATCCTTCAGGCCAAGCTGCTGGGCCCAGGAGCGCAGCGTGCCATAGCGGCTAATTTCATAGTGCTCGACAGCCTGGGCGGCGGCAAGAAGGCCGGCGTCGAGGGCGGGCGTGTCCTTGAATTCTTCCATGATTTCTTCGCCCTCGGAGATGATCCCCTCAATGGCGTCACAGGTCTTGCCGCGAGCTCGTTTGCCGATGAGTTCGAAAACCTGCTTCAGGCGCTCGATCTGGCCCTCGGTTTCGTCCTTGTGGTCCTGGAAAGCGGCTTTGAGCTTCTCGTCCTGGGCGGCGCGCGCCATCTTCGGCAGCGCCTTCAGGATCTGACGCTCGGCGTAGTAGATATCCTTGAGCGTCTCGTAGAAAAGGTCGTCGAGGGTTTTCGTTGCCATGATCGCAAGTCTCCTGGGTGAATGTTCGGGGTTGATGTTTCCGCTGCAGATAACGAAGCGACCAGTTAAAAGTTCCGGGCCTCAGTTCTGCCTGTAGCTGGGTTCGCGACCACCTTCGGGCTTGTCGTACAGGCGCTCAACCGCCTCTTCCTGCCGAGCTTTCTCGACCGTCCCGATGTGTCTCTTACGCATCAAGCCAAAGGCGATCACGAGTCCCAGCAGGACAGGGCCTATCGCCACGATCACGAACCATAGTTTGTCGGCCATGTTCTTTCTCCTGGTTGATCCTCAGTGGTGTTCGCCAGCGATGTGCAGGTTGTTGGTGCATCCGCTCAGGCCATCGACCGAGCGACAGCAGTCCTCCGCGCGGCGGACATCATCGGCGCTTGCCACCGTGCCTTCCAAGGAAGCGATGCCGTCATTTACGGAGACTGTGATGCCTCGGGGATCCAGAAATGCGTCCTGCGTGAGAGCTTCATTGACGGCGGTTTGCAGATCACTGTCGGAGCGCTCGTATCCCTGAGGAGTGAGGCCGCGTTTCTTCTCCTGGCCGCTCTCCTCGGCAAAGATATTTGCTTCTCCCTGCAGGTATCCGCTGGGGCGATTTTCAGCGGGTCCCTCCCAGCGCGGCCACTGCGAGGTCTCGCCGGGTCGGCCGGATTTTGGCTGTTCGTTCTTCATCGGAGTTTCTCCTTCGCAAGGTCCATGCTGAGACAACCGGATTCCCCTCGCGAAGGTTCCTTCATGCCCACCAGTCGAGGACTTCCGGGACGCTAGAGAGACGCAGCTGGGTCGAGAACCGGGACGCATAGACGCCGAGTGTTGCATCGTGCGTCGCGTCCGAGGTGCTGCAGATTGCATCCTTCAGAAGGATGATCGAGTATCCCAGGTCGACCGCACCCATCACGGCAGCGAGGACGCAGACATCAGTCTCTCCACCGGAGATGACGAGGGTGGTGACATCCTGCCCGCGAAGATATCGATGCAGGCGGCCATCCAGCCATGGGGAATAGATGGGCTTGTCGAAGACCGTCGCGGGAGGAACAAGTTCGCGCAGTTCCGGCAGTATGTCGACCATCTCGCCGCCCAGGACCTCGCGGGTCATCATCGGCCATTTCTGGTAGTATTCAAGCCAGGTCCCGGTGACATCGGCGGGATGAACGGGCGGTATGAAGCGAGTGAAAATGGTCTCAGCCGCGTGGGCCGAGGATAGTATGGCGACCGGGTCGCGGACCTTCTGCATCCATGGGACGTTCCAAGGGGTATCTTCGGCAAACAGCCTCTGCATGTCGACGCAAAGATGGCGGCAACGTCTCGGATCTTCCATTCTCTCCTCCGGATCGGACTGGCTCCGAACGAAGCGGACGGATCAAGGTTCCGAGCGGCTAGGGCGGTCACTCAAGAGAGAGAGAG
>Ga0065721_10050470_pt1 | contig 19951 bp, 30 predicted proteins | sample Mesricmetagenome_FD_59108 | JGI IMG/M metagenome (GOLD analysis project Ga0065721, IMG submission 59108) | Mesophilic microbial community from rice straw/compost enrichment Sample: eDNA_1 v2 (version 2) | ecosystem: Engineered > Solid waste > Grass > Composting > Bioreactor | place: USA: Davis... | reverse complement strand
GGTCGAAGGCGAAACGCTCCGTCGAAGCGGACACCTTCCCGGGCAGCGCCTCGGCGGCCGCCAGGAGGCGGTTTCCCGTTCCTGACGGCAGGCCGGGGATCACGCCGGCGCGCAGGCGGAGGACGAGGCTCAGCACCCTGTTCGCAAGGTTGCCGAGCTGCCCGGCTAGCTCCGAGGAATAGGCCTGCTCCAGCCGTGCGAGCGAGAAGTCGCCGTCTTCGGACGGGCTGACGTGCCGCAGCAGGTAGTAGCGCAGCGCGTCCGCCCCGAAGCGGGCGGCAAACGGAACGGGATCGATGGCGTTGCCCGACGACTTGCCGATCTTGCGGCCCTCCGCGGTCAGGTAGCCGTGGACGAGGATGCGGTCGGGCAACGGCAGCCCGGCCGAAAGCAGGATCGCCGGCCAGTAGACCGCGTGGAAGCGCGTGATGCCCTTGCCGATCACGTGCTCGCGGCTCGACGCCTCCGCCCACCACGCCTCGAAGCCTTCCTCGTCGCTGCCGTATCCCGGTCCCGTAACGTAGTTCACCAGCGCGTCGAACCAGACGTAGATGACCTGCGAGGGATCGCCGGGCACCGGAATTCCCCAGCCCCTCGCCCGGGACGCGCTCCTCGACACGCTGAAGTCGTCGAGGCCCCTGTCGATCCAGGCGAGCGCCTCGTTCCTCCGGCCTGCGGGCAGGATATCGAGCCTTCCCGAGACGATCGCATCGCGCAGTGCGTCGGCGTAGCGCGACAGCCTGAAGAACCAGTTCTCCTCCTCGACCGTCTCGGGATCGGTCCCGTGTTCGGGGCAAAGCCCGGCGGCGAGATCCTCGTCGGCGTAGAACTGCTCGCACCCGGTGCAGTAGCGCCCGGAATAGGACCGCCTGTAGAGGTCCCCGCGCGCTGCGCAGGCTTTCCAGAACCTCTCGACGCCGATGCGGTGGCCGGGGTCGGCGCTGGTCCTCACGAACCTTCCATAGGCGACGCCGAGGGATCCAGCGAGGTCGCGAAAGCGTCCCGCGTTCGCCGCGACGAGGTCCTCGACGGCAATTCCGGCCGCCTCGGCGGCGAGCACGTTCTTGAGGCTGTTCTCGTCGGTCCCCGACTGGAGGAGCACGTCGTCGCCGCGCTGCCTGTAGTATCGGGCGAGCGCGTCGGCCTGCACGGCCTCGAGCGCGAAGCCGACATGGGGCGCGGCGTTCACGTAGGGGATCGCGGTGGATACGAAGCGCCTTCGGCGCGCGGTCTGGCTGGTCATGCTGGCTGTTCCTTCTGCTGGGACGGAATGCCAGGGCGACCCCCGGAAAACAGAAAAGCCGCCCCGGCGGGAGCGGCTTCGCGTCGTCGGATTATGGAAAGATCACATGACGCAGGCTGCCGGTCCCGTATGTCGGGACGGCATCATCGCCTCGCGGGAGTGGTTCGTGTTCTTGTCCATGCCTTCCCGATACCAGTTTCGGCGGGAGGCCACAAGGATCCGCGCCGAAGGATTCCCGTTCAGGCGGGAACCGCCCACTCGCCGCCGCGCATCAGCGGTTCGGCCTTTCCCGTGGCCGTGACGCCGGAGACGTCCATGCCGCCCGAACCGATCATCCAGTCGACGTGGACCATGCTGGCGTTGGCCCCGCGTGCCGCGAGGTCATCCTCGCCGGCGGTTCCGCCTCGGGACTGCAAGCTGATTTCACTGCTTCCCGACAGGCATGGCAAGCATGGTCAGGGCGCCCGGGCCGCGGGCTGATCGCGCAGGTCGTTGCCGAAGAAGTCGATTTCCTGGCTCGCCTCGTAGCCGTGCGGCAGGAACGGCATGTAGACCCTCGGGTTCACGCCGCGCTTCCACGACATGCGGACGAGATCGCGTAGCGGGACCTCCTGCTTGAACGCAAGCAGGGCCGCGCCTTCTTCCGTGGTCGGCGCGAACAGGCCGTAGGTTTCGTGTGCGATGCCGTACCTGTCGCGGGGTCCGGTCTCCAGCACGCGGATTTCGGTCTCGAGGCCGTGGAAGGCGGCCTTGTCCGCGAGGGCCTCTAGGCTCGCCCGGGCATACTTGTTCGCGCCGTAGCCTTGGGTGTGGTAGCTTCCGCCACTCTCGCTGGCCACCATAGTCATCTCCGCCGACGGGGGGAACGGCGTGTCCGCGGCGAGGACGGCGAGGCGTTCCTTCGATTCCTTCTCGAAGGCCTCGCGCTCGTCCAGCTTGGCCGAAAACTTCGCCTTCCACTCCTCCAGCATCGGGGCGTAGAAATCCTCCTTCGCGGCCTTCGAGTGGTCGAACTTGCGCCTGGGGTGGATTTCCCGGTAGCGCGCCCTTGCCGCCTCGTCATGGCCGCTACGGATGCCGTCCAGCTCCTCCGCGAAGGCCTCAAGCCTGGCCTTGTGCTCCCTGTGGGCGGTGAAGAAGTCCATGTCAGTCTGCTCCCGATGCCTTCCGTCACTGGCAGTATGTGGCAACGGAGTGAAAGGGACGACTGCTCCTCACGGATGCGGGGCAGCCCGGCAACGAGTCCTTTGTGCGGCGCCGAAAAGCCTTATTCAGGCCGTTTCGAGGCCACATCCTTCGGCGAATCCTTTGCCACCATCAACGTCAAAGGATTCATCGCATGAGGACCAGCTCCATCCGGGCAGCCCTTGCCTTCGCCGTGGCTTCGGCAGCCTTCTTCTCCTATCCCGTGGATTCCGCGATGGCAGGAAAGTCCTTCTCCGGCACTGCCTCATGGTATGGAAGGTACCATCACGGCAAGAGGACTGCGAGCGGCGAGATCTTCGACATGGGCAAGCTGACGGCCGCGCACAGGTCTCTGGCCTTCGGCACGCGCGTGAAGGTCACCAACCGGCGAAACGGGAAGTCCGTGGTGGTGCGCATTACCGACCGCGGACCCTACGTGGGCAAGCGCGTGCTCGACCTTTCCAGGGCCGCGGCGCAGAACATCGGAATGGTCGGCTCGGGAACCGCCCCGGTGACAGTCGAGGTCCTGGGGAAATAGGCGCGTCGTAGAGCGCATCGTCACGGCGCCGTACGGTTGCGAGGCAGGTCTTGTAGGCCAAGTCTCCCTCGATCCCGAGCGAGCGGAGCGTCGCGAACACCGCGGCTGCGTCCTCCTCCGGTGACCGCCATGAATACGCGCAGGCTAGGCGGCTGAGTACGTGTGCTGCCACATGCTCATGTTTTCCTGACTGGCCGCACTCTCCCGCCGCATCCGCAGGGACAAGCCTGAACGCGCGAGCTTCCTGTTGTGCGCAGCCGGGGACTTCCCCTAGCATGGACCCATGAGCCAGAGGATTCATCCCGCCCCCGACTAGCCGCCCCTTCGCTACGAAGGAGGAACGGCCATGTCCTACCATGATTTCCCGCATTTCGGCGCAGTCCTGCACTGCGGCGTGACCTTCGACCGCACGGCCGCAGGCGCGACCGCCCGCGGCTGCGGCGACCCCGCCTTCTGGGCCATGATGGACCCGGAAACCTTTCTCGCGCTCGCTACCCCGCTCCCGGTCCCGAGGGAATCCCTCGGCTGGCTCGACCGCCACGTTTCCGGCGGCGGGGCGATAGCGCCAGCGGAGCTTGCCGTCCGCCTTCTTCCGAACGGGCCTGCAGCCGTCTCGCGCCATGAAGGCAGGCACCGCATGACGCTCATCCGGCGGATCGCCCCCGGCCGCAAGGTCCCGGTGCGCATTTCCGTCATCGGCCAGCCCTTCGAAGAGGTCACGCCGGAAGTGGTATCGGCGATCCGCGGAGGGATGAGGGCGCAGCGCGGCGGCCAGATGGTGAACGGCCCGCTCTTCGGCGAGGCCGAACCCGACCTTGGTGGCCTAGGGTTGTCGGGGATTCCGCCGCCTCTTACTTGCCGTAGGTCGCCCAGACGGGCTTCACCGCGAGGAAGGCTGCGTAGTCGCCGCCGACCCCGTTGGCCTCGTTGTAGGCCCGCCAGCCCTTCCGGTTGCTGCCATCGTGGTCCGGTTCCTTGCCGTAGTCCTGTTCGGCCAGCCAGCCAAGGACGACCATGCGCGCGGCTTCCGCATCCATCTTGAAGGGGAGGGGAACAGTTCCGGCACTACCGATCCAGTAGAGCACGAGGCCTTTCTCGCTATCCTCCCGGTAGGCAACGGCCTTCCTTCTCGGTCCGAAGGCGATCGCAAGGACGTGCCTGAGCGCGTCCTCGCTGTCGTGGGTGACGTCGATCCTGAAGTTGTCCAAGTGACCTTCCTTCTGCCTCAGTGTCGCCGTCAGGTGGCGCGTGCTTCCTGCTTACCCGCGAGGCCGTGCACGAGCTCGTAGGTGGAGATGACATCCAGCGTTCCCGAGAGGCCTTCGGGCAGCTTTGGGCGCGTGTCCGGAGACAGGAACCTGAAGCGCGTGACGTCGCGGGACAGCGGCTTCCTGATGTCCTGTCCGTTTTCCATGTCGTCGCCTTCCACCGTGCCTGGAACCTTTCCGCGAGTCGCGATGATGCCTCGACGGAAGGAGTTTCCGCAAGGATTCGTTGCTTGCCCGGACTGTACGCGCCAGACTGCGATTAGGTCGTGAACCCGAGGAGTCCCACGATGAGACATCCCGCATTGCTGTCGGTCGCATTCTTTGTGTCATCGGCAGGACTCGCCCTTCAATCCGTGGCCGGGTCCGCCATCGTGCCGGAACACCTGACCTCGCTGGCGTTCGTGTGGCTCGGGTTCCTGTCCGGCTTCGCGTTCGCCGCAAGGCTTTCCCAAACGGCCGCGGCGGACAGGATCTGGTCGGTCATCGGCACGCTGCTGGCCTGCGCCGCCGTCCTCATCGCGCTGGCTGAGCCGCTGTTCGCGCTTTCCGGGCAGGTTTCCGCATTCACAGCGTCGCTCGCCGCCGGCCTTCCCTTCCTCGTGCCTTCCTTCTGCGTCGCGTTCCTTGGTTCGCTTGCCGGAAAGGCCGCAGTCAGGTCAGACGGGCCGCACGGCCTCGTTTTCCTTGTGTCCGCGGCAGGAACCTTCGCCTTTTTCCTTCTGGGCGGCTACTGGCTCGTAAAGGCCATCGGGCCGGGCGCCCTGTTGGCCGTCGTCGCGGCTGCCTACCTCTCGCTCGCGACTGCCGCCTACTCGAATGCCGGGGAACTACGCCGCCGAAGGGCCGCGCTGGGGGCGATCGCGGTGGCGGTGGCCGCCAGCCTCCAGGGCGGCGGCTTCCTGACGGGCTTCTGTGACCCCGGCCGCTCCTACCTCTGCTTCAGCAACGAGGTGGTGCAGACGGAAGGGGTCCTGCGCTGACCCGGGCAGGAGTCCAGTCAACTGAAGGGGAGGGTGATATGGCCGTAGACGAGACGGCGAGGATGCTTGGCGGAATCTGGCTTTCATGCGGTTGCCGCTACGAAGCCTGCATGGGGGACTTCGAAAACCTTTCGGTGCGCTACAAGGACGAGACCTGCGATTCGGTGGACGGCTTTCAGAACGCGGTCGCCTATGCCGTATGGTGCCCTGAATGCAGGAAGGTGCTCGAGCGCGAAGGCCTGCTCATCGAAACGGATGAGCAGGAGCGGGAGTGGCTCGAAGGCGCAAGGAATGTCGGATCTTAACGGAAAGGACAGAAATCCTGCCCTAAATGTCAGCTGTCCGGTTGCTTTCATTGGCACGCGACCTACATCCGCGATGCAACGCTCGGCTGTAGCTTCCCGCGCGATAAATGGCGCGTCTGGTTCCCTGATGGCCCTGCAGTGTCCGCACTGACCTGATGGGAACACAAGCTCCGCCGCGACGTTGACCGCTGGAAAGGAGCTTCTGTTGGCTGACGAACAAAAGAAGCATCACCAGCCATATTCCCGTCTGCGCGACAACCAGACCGTGAACCTGGAGTGTGGCGGCGGCGACGGTTCGTCCCTTGGCCCCGTTGCCGCCATGACGGCCGCGGGGGCAGGACTGGCTTTGGCGATCGGGCTTCTCATGACGGGCAGCACCCCCTCCGGCAACGCCAAGGGCGACCGCGTGGTGGACATGAACGCGGCCACGGAGTCTTTCGAGAACGTGGAGAGCCAGGATAATGTCGGCACGGGGGACCCTGGAATCCGAATCGAGGCCGCGTTCTCCGGCGGCGATGGCCCGGCTCTGGCCGCCCCTTTCCTTCTTGAGCTTGGAACCGTTCCGCCGTCCCTGGCTGGCCCTGGCGACATGCAGTTGCCTGATGGGCAAGGCGGATCGACGCCAACGCCTTTATTGCCCGCGGACGAGGAGACGCCGGAAACCGTCGGCCCCGGAGAACGCGTGGACGGGCGGCTTGAAGAAGCAATACGGCCCGCGCCGACAAGGAAGGCCATGTCCGGCGCCAATGACAAGCAGAGGCGGCGCGTGTCCCCCGCGAAGCCGCCTGACGAGGTCGTCGCGAGCGCGGAGCGATCGGCCAGCAGGATCGAGCTTCCGGTTTCCTTAGACCGACGAGACCCGCCGCTCAGTTAGGCACGCACGGGTTAACGACGGAGAAGGTCCAATGCGCAGGAAGATCATCGCCGCAGCCACTGCTGCCTTTTTCTCTGGATCGACTGCCGCTCTGGCCCTCGACGTGGGCATCGGAGGCGTAGGCGTAAGCGGCGGCCCAGACGGCGTGTCGGCCGGAGCGGACGGGCGCGGGGCTTCGGCCGAGGTCGGCGTGTCAGCGGACGGCATCGGAGTCGACGTCGGCGTCGAGGCTGGCGGAATTTCCGCCGGGGCCTCAGCGGACGTAGGCTCGAGTGGCGCTTCGACAGGCGTGGACGCAGCCGCGGGAGGAATCTCGGCGGGCGTTGACGCGAGCGCTACGACTTCGGGCATTTCCGCTGAAGCCGGGGCGAACGACGGCTCCACGGACGTTTCGGCCGGGGCCAGCGTTTCGCAGAAGGGCCAGACATGCCGGGGAGGATCACGTAGGAGGTGCAGTAGTTGAGCCAGCCGTTCTGGATTTGCGCCCACGTGACGTGGACCGTCTCACTCCCGTCATTGGCCAGGTAGTAGCTGACGGCCACGCTCGACGGATTCGCAGGCATCGGAATTTTGGGCGGGACGGGCGTGGCCGTGACGACCGACGGGACGGCGACGGCGGCCATCGGCGACAGCAGCGCCGCGACCATGGCAATGAAGGCAATCCTTGCGAAGCGGAAGATGGCGGTCATGGATTCTCTTTTTCGTGAGCCTTCCCTACAGGACGCGCAAATTGTTGACAAGGCCGAATCCTGCGAATCCCAAGGATTCAATCCTGTCGCCATGGTTCTGCCGTGCCTGGCAGGTGAATCCTTAAGCGACCGCCTTGAAGGGGCTTACGCGCCGACCGATTCCGGGGCACGCTGGGCGGATGCGCAACACCACGAAGATCACGCGCCGCGTCTTCTCGGCAGCCCTGCCTCTCGCATTATCGGCCTGCGCGGCTGGTCGGTATCCTGACGAAATGCCCGTTCGTCCCGAGGATTCGGTCGGCGCTGCGCCCTCCCCGTACGCGTCCATGTACGCCGGGGTGCAGGACGGCCCGTTCTTCATTCCGGCAGTCGACTATGCCCGCCTCGATCCCCGATACCTCAGGCAGATGGTGCCTTTTGTCGGATACGAGGAGCCTGGCAGCATCGTCGTCGATCCGTCCCGCTGCTTCCTCTACTTCGTCATGGAAGGAGGGCAGGCGATTCGCTACGGCTGCGGCGTGGGCAAGGCGGGCTTCGAATACGAGGGAGAGGCTGAAATCCTGCGCAAGGCCGAATGGCCTCGCTGGACTCCGACGCCCGACATGATCGCCCGCGAGCCCGAGAAGTACGCCCACCTGACCGCGGGCATGGATGGCGGTCCCGACAACCCGCTTGGCGCAAGGGCGCTTTACCTCTTCAGGAACGGAGAGGACACGCTCTACCGCATCCATGGATCGCAGGAGGCCTACAGCATCGGCAAGGCGGTCTCGAGCGGCTGCGTGAGGCTGATAAACCAGGACGTGGTCGACCTGCACCTGAGGGTCGGAATCGGCGCGCGCGTGACGGTTCTCCCCTACGGGGCCGAGGACCGCACCGCGCCCTGGATGGCGTGAGCGGAGGCGCGGCATGGGCAACCGTCTGTTCGATTTCTCGAGCGGCACCATGGCGGCGGCGTTCGGGGTACAGGTCCACGGACCCCATAGCGGAAAGCCCTGGCATCGCCTGGCGATCAGGCCCGCATGGAAGCTTGGAAACAGCATCAGCCGGCTCGTTTGGAGGCTGCGCTGGCGTTTCTCGCCGCGGCACCGCTGGCATGTGATCGACACTGGCCTGAAGCCCGGCCCGCGCGAGATCGGGGAGGTCATGCTGCATGGCATGTTCGCGCTCCTCCGGCGTTACGTAGAGGACGTGTGCGGGGGCGTCGAACAGGCCGAGGAGGAAGCAGCTGCCCTTTACCGCTGGTGGACATGCGGGCGTCCCGAACTGGTCACCCGCCTCCGCACGCTGCAGAGGGAACTCTACCGCAGTCCCATCAGGATGGAGATGCAGGACGGTGCGTTTGTCATCGGTCAGGTTGACCCGCCTGCGAACGCATCCGAACTGAGGCGCGAGATCCGCTCGATCGAGAACCGCCTCGTCGACGAGGACCAGGACGCGCTGCACCGCTTGGTCGAGATCCGCTATTCTCTCTGGTAGCATCGGGCATCCGCCGAGGATTCCCGCATGTCCGACGATGTCGTCCCGAAGTATCCGCCGACTCTGCACCTTGACGGCTCCGGCATGCCTTCCAGGTCGCCGCGCCTCGAATGGCGCTCGCTCGGCGGGCGCGGCGTCGTCATCGAGGAGAAGGTGGACGGCACGCAGGCCGCCGTCTGTATGCATGACGACCTGCTGACGTCGGTCCAGGAACATGGATGTGCATGCTGCGTTTCGACGGTTTCGTCATCGGAGGCGAGGAGCATCCCGAGGACCTGCTGAAGTCGCCTGGTCTGCATCTCAGGGTCACGTTCTTCAACACGGCCGAGCTTTCTTCCTGGCCCTTCGACGAGATCCGGGTTGATCTCGAAGCCGTCCGGATGGCGAAGGCATCGAGGCCGCCGTCGCTGGCGAGGTAGAGAGACGGCCCTTCATCCATGCAGCGCGACCGCGCATGCTCTTCCGGATAGGGAGACGGAAGATGAAGCGCATCAGCGTAAGCGAGTTCAAGGCTGAGACCGGCGCGCGAGCCGACGAGGCAGAGGCAGCGCGTGCCGAGCGGGAGAAGGGCGAGCGCCAGCGCGTCCGCCAGGAACTCGAATGCAGGGCCGCGGGCGTGGCGTCCATCGTCGCCGCCTCTTTCTTGTCCGTTGCCTTCACCGACTTCCCGGAGTCGGTCGGCCTGTCCTCGGCAAACGGTCACAATGCCGGCCTCGGCCTCGCTCTCGCCGGCGGCAAGTGGCGGATCGAGGGTTCCCTAGACGTCCTGCGAAAGGCGAAGATCTACGGTTTCGCCATGGGGGCGACCCGCTCCTTCGCAAGCTATGCGCTGTCGGCGATGGGCGTAAAGCACTCTCCCGAGGCGCACGCGAGGATCTGCGGGATGCTTGAATGGGAACCCGGCAAGTTCCGTGAGGCCGCCTCCTTCATTCCCGCCCACGTCCTGTCGGCGATGGCCGGGCTTGGCGACGGCCTCTTCGAGATGGTCGAAGCCAGGGACGAGGCAGACAGGCAAGCGTTCTTCCGCGAGTTCTTCGAGGCTGCGGCAGAGAACGGCGCGGCATTCGACGACGCGCCCTGCCGGGGAGCGGAGCCCGCGCTCCACGCTCTCGCCAGGCGCGGTCACGTGGAATTCATGAGAGCGGCCCTGCAGGCGGGATACCTTAGGACGAATGTCCCTCACGGTTCGGGGACAGCCGCGCATGCGGCTGTCGAGGCAGGCAAGCTCGGCTCGCTCAGGTGTCTCCAGCGGCAGGGAGAGGACATCGAAGTCGTCGACGCGGAGGGCAACACCCTCCTCCACCGCGCGGCGAGGCTGGTCGGCTCCGAGCATCCCGACAAGGCATCCGAAATCGCCCGCTACCTCGTCGGGCAGGGCCTGGATCCGGAGGCGCGCAACGCTGTCGGCAGGACGGCGTCCGAGCTTGCCTGGGACATGGCCGCAGCCGACGGCGCGAGGGACGTGTCCGACGACGCGAGGCATGCCTTCGACCGCGCGCTCGGCCTTGGAGCGCCTGCTCCCGCCATGTAGGGGTTTGGGCAGGAGCAAACGGCTACCGCGCGCCGTACCCCCTGCCGCCACCGTTCATTCGATGCCACTCTGTTGAACCACTGGGATTCGTTCCGCCTGGCCGCTCTCGGCCTTCGGCCGAATCCTCTAACCTTATTGGACTCTTTCTGCCTTCGGTGGCCTCATGTCCCTGAAGGAAAACAGGAATTTTGTAATGACAAGGCTCGAGGCTTTCAGGAAGACGGCCATGGGAGCGGCCCTCGGCGCGGCCCTTGCGGCTGCGGCCTCGCCGGCTGCCGCGCAGCCGGCGAATTCCTCCGTCATGTCCACGGCCTCGCGGATTGCCGACAGGGAGGCCCTGCGCGCGGAGAGGCAGGCCATGAGGGACCAGAGGCGGTTCTCCGTCGCCGAGCGAAAGGCGCTGGCCAGGGCTCTCGCGGGCCGTCTCAAGGTAATCGAGGATGTGTCGGAGAAGATCGAGCGCCGTTCCGTCGAGCTCGAATGGCTCATGGAGAGCTACCGTGCGATGAACGACGACGTCGCGTGGGCGCTGAAGCAGCAGGGAAGCTCGCTGGATGCTCAGGAAGTCCTCGCCCTTGCGGCGAACGTCATGGCCAGGCATATGGCCCTCATCGAGGCTACCGGGCTTTCTCCCGGTTCCGCCGACGCGGAACGGCCGGCCGACAGGATCATGCTGCCCGCGACCACGGAGGGCGTCAGGGCGAGCGGCATGGGCTTCCTCGCCGGGCTGCAGTCCCGCATCGACGACCTGGTGGACCGCGCGGCCGAGCGTTCCATGGAGGTCTACGTGGAAGAGGGCAGGGCGATGAGGGTGGATTCCGCCATCGGAGCCGTCATGGCGTTCGCGGCCGGCGTCGAGGAAGACGTCGAGAAGGCTTCCGCCAGCCTCCAGGAGTTCATGGACGCCGCGTCGGCGCCGTCCATGAAGTGAGCGGGCCGATGGTCCTGCAGCATCCACTTGAAGCCGTGCGGCGCCATTCACTTGAAGCGGCGCGCCGCTTCCGCGGGGGCCGGGAAGGATGTAGGAGCCAGGCGATGACGCGACCTGCAGACAGGGCGGCGGCCTGATGGGCCGGGCGAACGCCAGCTATATGCCCGCCGTTGCCGCCCATTTCGGCGATGGCGTGGCGGCGGGCAGCCCCGCTGCGCGGTTCCTGCGCGCCGACAGGCCGATAACCGAGGCAGGCCTCGCCGCCCTGCGGCGCTATTCCGCAAGCGAATATGCGGGCCAGGAGGACGGAAAGACGCTCAACGCCTCGCTTGCCTCCGGAAGCGGCGTCCATGAGCGCTGGGCCGAGGCCATGGACGAGGCCTTCGTCTGGTCGTTCACCCGCGACGTCGTCCTGTGGAGGGGCTTCTCGGCGCCGTTCGTGCCCGGCGAGCCGTCTCCCTGCTTCGTGTCCGCCTCGCTCGTAGAGCGGCAGGCGCGCAAGTTCAGGAGCCGGGGCGGGGCAGGGGTCGCCGCCATCCTTGTCCCGGCTGGCGCTCCGGTCGCCGTTCCCGCAATGGCATGGGGCGAGCGTGACGACGAGCGCACCCGGATGGTCGTGCGCTACGAGCGCGAGATCGTCCTGCCGAGAGGCACCGTCCTCGCGCTCGAAGGACGGGCGCGGCCGTTCGGGGAGGACTCGCGCGTCAGCGTCATGCTTTGCCTTGCCCTTGCCCCGGAACCCGTGCCGTCACCAGGCTTCCGCTGATTTCCTATCGGCGTCCTCGCCCTATCGGGCGGCCACCACGACATGGTCCCCGGCAGCCGCGGCGTAATTCTCCTCGCCGCACATCTCCCTGACCATCAGCGACATGGACTGCGTTACCTCGCGGACATTGCCGGAGGCGAGGTCGGAAAGCGCCGCAGCGCATGCCGTCTCCAGCTTCCGCTCCGCCTCCCACGCGTGAAAGGGAAGGTAAGCCGTCGCGATCATGAGGAGGACGGAGCCGCCGATCGTGGTCATTGCCTTGGTGATCCTGCGGGGGTCGTTCTCCCTGATCATCCCCGGAATGAAGAGGACGAGGGCGAGAAGGCCAAGGATCGCGAGGATTCCCGCCGATGACAGGATCTGGACCCAGAGGAGCTGGTCCACGAATTCCCTGAATTCCTGCATGATTGAATCCTTCGCTTCTGTCGAAGGACTCGTAGGGCCAGCGCGTATCGTTGTCAACATTTGAGCTTGCTTGCCAAAGGACTCGTTCCCTGCCGTCAGCGCGAAGGATTCACGGGGAAGGCCGACGGCCATCCTGGTGACGCTTGCGGCCCGGACGGATATGGTCGTCCGGAATCATGGGAGAACTGGACATGGCGCAGCGGACGGAAGACGAGTGGCTGGAACGCTTCGGCGGAGAGGTGGCTTCGCCTGAAGGCAGCAACATCTGGAACCCGTCGGGCGAGACCCTCGAGGCGGTCCGGAAGGCCGACCCGAACACCGTATGGAGCGTGATCGAGGGGTCCGACAGCGAGAACCTCTACCTCGTTCCTGGCTTCCATGTGGTGAACCTCGTCGGCTACGTCATTTCCGAGAAGCCGATCACCCGGGAAGAGATCGCCTCGGGCGAATGGAACGAGGTGCTCTGGGTCGACGGGAACGACCTGGTCCGTTCGCACGGCCGCTGACCGTGCAGGACAGACGGCGCCGGATCATGGAGTGGGCCGACGGCTCCGCCTTCAACGAGGGCGGCATGCCGCGCCTGTGGATGCACGGCACCAACGTCACGGAGCCGTTCAACGTCTTCACGCGCTGGGAGGACTTTTCCGTCGGCTTCCATTTCGGAGGTCCGGAGGCTGCCAACGACCGGGCGCAGAACATCCACGACGAGATCCTCGGCGAGGACTTCGACGGCGTCATCATTCCGGTGTTCTGCCGCGCGACGAACCCGCTTCGCATCCCCGACCTCTACACCTGGGAGCAGCACAGGGTCGCGTCGGCCCTCATCGATGCCGGCGTGATCGACGAGGGCGAGGCGGAGTTCCTGGAAGAGTCGGCTTCGGCCGAGATGATCTTCGCCATCCTCGAGGAGGCAGGCTACGACTCCCTGGTCTACGGGAACCTCTGCGAGCACAAGGAAGAGGTCACCGACTCGATCTGCGTGTGGCGGGCCGAACTCCTGAAAAGCCCGTTCGCGTCTTCCTTCGACCGCGATGACCCCAGGCTCATGCCCCAGCTCCCGACTGACGAGCGCGACATGGAGATGTGGCGTGCGATGTCCGGGTCGATCGAGGCCGAGAAGGAAGCGCTGAGGGAGTTCCGGGCCGGGCGCGCCGCCGGCATTACGGCTTCCGGCTGAGGCGGCCGGTCAGGCGCCCTGGTTCGGGAAGCAGGATTCCGCTCTCAGGGTCGTGCCCTTGCCCAAGCTCTCCAGAACCCCTTCAAGCGGCGTGCGGAACACGTAGCTGACCCTGACGCGCGAGAAGCCGCTCATGCCGCCGCAGGAGGCGGCCTTGTCGACATCCACCATTTCAGCGTCGAGGACGAGGCCAAGGCCTTTCGCGGTCTCGACCGCGTATTCCTTGGTCTTCCCGGGGCTGAAGGCTCCCTTCTCGGCGCATTCGTCCTGCACGACTCCCGCGCACCGCGCAGCGCGCACGGCGACGTCCTGGAGCGCCTGGACAGCCCAGTGGGCGCGTCCGAACTCGACGGTGCCGAAGATGAGGGCGGTCATCGGGAGGGCGACCAGCGCAAATTCGACGGCGGTGGCCCCGTCCCGGCAACGGATGAAGCGGAGGATGCGGCGGGCGTTCACGGGTTCACCGTCGCGGACGTGCCGATCTCGCCCGTCCCGCCCGTCAGCCAGTCGCCGCGGAAGAGGCCTTGGTGGGGCCTGCCCGCTCTGATCTCGATGAACTTGCCGGCATGGCCCCCGCCGGGGCAGGCCGCATCGCATTGTGCCTGCTTCCACGCGACGCCTGCCTCCTTCGCGGCGGGGCAATAGCACCTGTCGGCTTCGGAGGCGTTTCCGTCCGCTGCCGCCTTGCCGTCGCTGACGGTGACCGAGTAGCCGCCGTTCACGGTGACCCTGGCCGTGCCCTTCGTGTCGCCGCCCATGGCAAGGACTGCGACGGTCGTCGCGAAGTCCTTCGCAGTGGACGAAGAGAGCGAGGCGCCGTTCAGGAGCACGTAGTTCGCGCCCGTGGAGACGGAGGACTCGAGGCTGGCCTTGACGGCGATCATCCGGCCCACGTCGACCGTGCCTGCGAGCACCGCCAGGAACACCGGGGCGATCAGGGCGAACTCGACGGCAGACACGCCCCGCCTGTCGGCGGAAAGGGCGTTCCCGGCACGGAAAAGGCGGGGGAAAAGCTTGGACATGGTCTTCTTCATCGCACGAGCCTCACGACGGCCGTCACGCCGCCTCCCTTGCCGCCGCCGGCGGCCTCCTTGCATTCGGACGCCGCCGCGGTGCCGCCCGACAGCTCGATCCACGTGCCGACCACCTGCAGGCAGCCGATGCCGGACTTGCCGAGGATGCTCGAGCCGCCCTTGAGTTGGACCGGACCGTGGGGGAAGTAGAAAACGCCCGAGACCATCGCTCCCGACCCGCCTTCGGCGAAGGTGGCTCCCTTGTTCACGGACGGATCCTGAGGGCCGATCACGGCGAAGCCTGCGGCCGGACCATCCTTCGGGGCGATGAGCTTGACGTTGCTGTAGCCTGCGGCCACGCAGAAGGCGGAGTCCTTGCAGGACCATCCCTTGGCAACGGTGGAGCCTGACAGCACAAGCGTTACGTCTAAAGCATCGAGGGACACGGTCCTGCCGTAGCAGGAAACGTTGCCGCCGCCGTTGTCGCCTAGTGCGAAGTGGCCGTCGACGGCGTAGAGGCCGGCTCCGAGGATGGCTCCGCCCGAGAAGGACATCGGTCCTTCGACGTCGTGGTTGGACGCCGCCGGAAGCGCGAGGCAGGAACCGCCGTCGGTCAGCACGCCGCCCTTCGCCTCGAACCTGCCGTCCTTGCCCGTCGCGTCGGCCAGGAACGCCTTGCCTCCGCCCTGGACGCGGATCGCGTGGCCGTCCTGTCCGGGTCCGAAGCGGTAGCTGTTCGCCGTGCCGTCTCCCATCGTAAGCGTCGCGCCGCCTGCCACCACGAACCCGTGCGACATCGAGTAGAAGGCAGGCCCGCCGAGCGTAAGCGACCAGCCGCCCGTGACGCAGACGCTGTAGCCGCAGTCATGCCTGCCGAACTGGTATGAGGCTCCGTTGCCGAACACGGCATGGCCCGAGACCTGAAGGCCCTTTGCGAACTGGTAGGAGGCAGCGCCGAAACGGACCGACTGCCCGGTCACCGTGACGATGCCCGAGAACTGGATCATGGTTCCCTGCGGCGCGTCGAGGGCGAAATCGAGGTCGATGCCGCCTCCCATGGTGAGCTTGCCGAAATTGATCGTCTTCTTGCTGCCGCAGCTGAGGGTCCACTTGGGCTGGTTCCACGTGGCCGTGCAGCCTGCCGCGGAAGCCTTCGTCTTGGTGGCGTTCTGGTCCCATCCGAAGTCGATGTCGGGGCCGGTTGGCACGGAAGGCGCGGGCGGATAGGAAAGCGACGAGGCGACCGTAAGGCGCTCCACGCCCGCCGCGACCTTGGGACTGCCTTCGAACGGATCGGGAGTGTGCCTGTTGACGATCGAGGCCGCCGTGCCCTTCGGTCCCTTGATGCCGGAGCAGGGCTGGCTGGGCGCGTCGGCGGAGCCGTAGGTGAGTTCCTTCGCCGTCAGGGTGGTCCCGCAAGGGACCGTCACCTTCTGGTTCGACGAGACGGTGCAGTCGGGAGCCTCCACCTTCACGCCGCCGCTCAGCGTCAGGCCGGAGCCCGCGGGATCGAGGGCGAGAATGCAGGAAGCTCCTCCCGTTTCGGCCTTACCGGCGACGGCATAGGCCTGCGCGGCCACGTCGACGCTGGCGCGCTTGCTGATGACGCGGGAAAGGAAAAGCTCGCGTTCGGTGACCACGCGGACATGGACCGCATTCTGCGAGGGGTCCTTCGGGGAGGGGACGAGGGCCACCTTGATAGACTTGGGCAGCACGCCGTTCAGGACGGCGATCCGCTCCGCCGCCGCCTGCATGTCGGCTTCGGAGGCGGCCTTTCCGTAGGCGCTCGCGCCTGCGTAGGCCGCGAGGTCGGCTACGCGCTGGTTGGCCGAGCGCTCCGCCAGGGCGAGGCCGTATTCCGTCGCCAGCCCCGCCACGCCGATGACCACGGGCAGGCAGAGCGCCCCGAGGACGAGGACGTTGCCGGAGCCGTCATCCGCGAAGCCGCGGGCAAGGTGGCGAATCCTGTGAAACCTGTGCATGAATACTCCTGCGGCCGCCCGTCGGGCAGCGCGCGAAGGAATCCCTCACACAGATGAAGGATTCGTTACTGCAGCTTCGCGAATCCTTCAGAAGCTTCCGATTCCTTGCTGACGAGGGCCTCCCTCAGCCGGTCCCGCTCGTCCAGCGCTTCCTTCAGGGCGAGTCCGAGTCCCTTCCAGCCTACGTAGGGAGGGTCCCCCGTGAAGTCGGTTCGCATGCAGATGAGGCTCTCCACGTGGGTGGCGGCCTCGCGGTCGAGCTTGGCGAACCGGTCGCGCGCGTCCACGAGCGTCCTGATGGCCTCGGCGGCCTCCGGGTCGGTGGCTTCGCGGGCCGCCGCGATCTCGAGCGCCTTTTCGGTGGACAGTGTCTTGCGTGCCATGCGTTTCTCCGTTTCGCGGTGAATCCTGGCTCGGCGCCGTCGAAACCGCAACTGGAAGATCTCGCTGCCATGGGCCAAGATGCCTTAGGGATCGGATGGGGGAAGGGCATGGACAGGAAGACGGCGCTCGCGGCCGCGAACGGCTATCTTGCCGGGGACAGGGAAGCCATAAGGCGCGCGCTGGACGGGCAGGAAACGCCCCGTTCGATGGAGATCGGGACCAGGCTCGTCTCCCTCGACACCGACTTCGAGCGCTTCGTCGGCCTCATCCACGAAAAGGGCCTGGTTACCCTCGACGAGGCCATGGGCTTCCTCCTCGCCCCTACTGGCGGCGGCCAGCTTTGAAGGGTTCGGAGCGGCCGATGCACATTGAAATCACGTATCATGACGGGGACGCCGAGACGGTCGAGGTGAGGCTCGAGGCAGACCGCGTCCTCGGTCCGGGCGGCTGGAGGCCGGGCCATGCCGTAGGCAATCCTGTCCGCTGCTACTTCATGTGGGACTTCTTCGAGGCGGCCATCGAGGAGGGCGGCGTCCGATCCGGAAGCGAGGCGCCGGACAAGGACGAATTGGATGCCTTCGAGCCTTTCTCGTGGAAGCTCGTGGGGTCCGACGAGGAGGAATGCCGGGCGCTTCTCGGCATCTGGGCCATGAGGATCGGGAGAGTCTTCGATCCTCATGGCGACCCTTCCGCGCTGGACATCTCCGAGGAGGAGAAGAAGTCTTTCATCCACGACCAGAAGGTCTGGACACACTACCTCGAAGACCCGGCGGCGGCGCTTGAGTCCGTCCTCGCGGAAACGGCTTCGGTCCGGCCTTGACCGTTCAGGCCTCAGGAAGGATCCAGCCGACGGCTTCCGAGACCAGCGCCGCGGCGTCGAGCCGGAAAGAGCGTCATCTGGGTGTCGTCGCTGACCGCGGGATCTGCCGCGGCCAGCGGGTGGAAAAGCCGCAACCCCTCAGCCCGTACCTGCGCATGATCTGGTCGGCGTTGTCGAACTCCACGAGGTAGCCGAGCGCGTCGCCAACGGCTCCGAGCTTCAGGCAGCCCTCCAGGCGGTCTTTCAGGGTCGGTCGATCAGGCGCGCGGGGCAGGGACATCCGGCCATCGTATGGCGAGGACATCCTCTAGTCCAAGCTGTTCGGCGCCGAACCTGCCTGCGTCTTCCGAGAGCGCGACGAGGGCCGAGCCGTCTTCGTGGTCCACCGGCTTGCCGTCCCTGGACGCAGTCACGTCGACGAGGTCGCCGTTCGAGGCCGAGAACTCGAAGCGGTAGGAGCAGTCCGGATCGAGGCCGCTGCACGGCCACGTGGCGGTGAAAGACGCGACGTCTTCCGGCTCCGCCGTCACGGTGTAGCAGCTTCCTGCCAGCTCAGCCTTCATGGCACAGCCCTCCTGATTGGTCCCTCGCAGGATGGATGGCTGCCCAGCAACGGGCAAGCTCGGGTTACGGTGTGTATGGCAGCCTGATCGTCGATACCGTGTCGAGCTCTGCGAAGGCGACCTGAAGGCCTGCGACATCCACAAGCCGGCTGCTGGGTTCCGAATGCGTATGGGGGTCGAGGCGTTCAAGGCCGCAGAAGGGGCAATGGCGTTCCCCGCAAGCACTCTGCGGCCTCCCCTGAGGAAGCGGGAGAGATCACCGCGCCAGCGCCTTGGAGGGCAGATTTTCCGGCCTTGTTGTCCGCCATCGCGTGACCGCATATTCTCGGACGGGGGTTGCATGACCGAGATTCCGAGCACGGACGGCATTGAAGGGGACCTGCTGGCGAAGGCGTTCGCGAGCACGACGGCCTCCTACAAGATCACGCTCGCGAAGTCGATCTTCGCCCACGTCGCCTTAGGGGGCGGGGAGTTCCTGCCCTACGCCAAGCTCCTCGAAGGCATGCTCCGGGTCCTCTGGCATCCGGTCACGGCCTACCGCCTCCGGCTGGGGCACTACGACAGGTCGGCCGAATACTTCGCGGGTCTGTCGGACGACCAGCTCTCGGGTTCGTTCGAGGAAGCGCTGCCGTTCATCGACTGCGCGGTCCGCAATCCGAACGCGACCATCCTCAGGTTCCCGGTCGGGGTGTTCCTGAAGCCATGGTTCGAAGCGGCAGGAGCAAGGTCCGGCGAGCCGGACAGGCCCGCCTTCCATACGGTCACGCGGGACAGGAACCGCGGCTTCTACCTGCCCTACGAGATACATCCCGACGGGATCCTGCTCGACCGCGGGTTCATGGACTACATCCTGAGGAACCTGCCGTTGCTCGAAGGCTGGACCGACATGCGGCTCGTGGACTACCTCCAGGCCCGCAATCCGAACATTCCAGGCATACCGCTGAAGCTGCGCGCGCCTGAGCGGTCGACGCTCGGGCCTCAAAGGGGATGGTGGGCTCAGCTCCTGCGGGCGGAGGGCTTCCGCTGCATATACACCGGGCGCGAGCTCGGTCCCGACGGCTTCCATCTCGATCACTTCCTGCCATGGCGGTTCGTCGCCCATGACCGCATCTGGAACCTCGTTCCAGCGGCTCCCGAGATCAACCTGACGAAAGGGGCGCGGATCCCTGATCCTTCGCTGGTCCCCAGCCTCGCCGAGGCCCACCTCCATGCGGTCAGGAGAGCGACCGAAACCGACATGCCCGGCAAGGACTTCCTCGATGAGTATCTCGACGACCTCGGCATCGAGCCTGCCATGCTCCGCGACAGGGACGCGTTCGTCAGGGGATACCAGGACACCGTCGTCCCCCTGCTCACCCTTGCCCGGAGGCGCTTCCCCTCCTGGTCCCCGCCAGCGCCTCCGCCTCCTTTGTTCCATGCCCGGCCATGAGGAACCTTTCCCGGATCAAGGGAGGTTCTCATGGCCGGCGGCTACTATTTCGTCCTGACCCGAGGGCGCTGGGCGCAGGCGGTTCCGGAAAGCGATTTCGACCGCGTCAGGGAGATGGAAGGCGACGGGTGGCAGGTCATATGGGACAGCGCACGCAGCCTCGACGAGGCCTATGGCTACGCCGCTTCCGTCGCAAGGTGCCTCCGCGAGGACTATACCGACGGGTATGCGCCCCGGCCGATGGAAGCGGCGATACCGCTATTCCGTTCGGTATCGCTGTCCGAACTCGAGGACATCTCCGTGCAGGGCGTAGTCAGGGGCAAGGGGAACGTCTTCAACGAGTTCGACGGCCGCCGCTTCGTCTTCTTCGGCAGCCGTATCACCGACCGGCT
>Ga0065721_10005759_pt1 | contig 19956 bp, 18 predicted proteins | sample Mesricmetagenome_FD_59108 | JGI IMG/M metagenome (GOLD analysis project Ga0065721, IMG submission 59108) | Mesophilic microbial community from rice straw/compost enrichment Sample: eDNA_1 v2 (version 2) | ecosystem: Engineered > Solid waste > Grass > Composting > Bioreactor | place: USA: Davis... | reverse complement strand
TGTGCGGATTGCTCCTGACACTATCGGGAGAGAATCGGTTGAATCCACTCAAGCCACCGAAAAACATAGATCCATCGGAGGCGCGCAGCGACGCGCCACGGCGGAACTCTGAACCTGCCAGTCCGTCGAAGTTTGTGAAGCGGCGTCGCTCATAGTCAAACTTACTCAAACCGAGGTTACTGCTGATCCAAAGATTTCCCGTCTTGTCTTCGCGGATAGCATGAATAAAATTATTTAGCAGACCATCCGACTCGCGAAACGTTTCAAACTCAGTGGACGAAGGGTGCAGCACACTGATGCCACCGCCCATTGTTCCAACCCATAACCTGTTCTTACGGTCAACATATAGACATGACACCAAATCACCACCCAGCTTGTTGCGTTGATAGTTAAGCTGGACAAAATTATTTGAAGTCTCCTCGTAATAACTAACCCCACCGCCAAACGTTCCAATCCAGATTCTTCCGTTGTGATCGCGCGCGAGTGCGCTTATGTAGTCATTGGCGATACTTCCGGGAGTGTTGTAATCGTACTTAAATAAATTTACGTAACCGGCATCCAGATCGATTCTGTTGATACCACCACCAAGCGTTCCGACCCAGATTCGCCCCTGCAGGTCTTCTACAAATGAATAAATCAGATTATTGCTGATAGGATGGCTCGAGCGTGTAGTATGATAAGTCCATGAGCCTGTCCTCGTATCATACACGTTGGCTCCACCGCCATAGGTACCAACCCATATCCGGTCTTTGCTGTCGCGGTACATGGTAACAACGACGTCATTGTTCAGCTTCACATGCGGAACTTTGCCTGACAGCTCGCCCTTTTCAATCGAGTAACCTTCAATACCTCCACCATCCGTGCCGACCCAGATTAGTCCATTGTCTTCGATAAACGCATTGACCAGTGTATGCCGCGTCTTCTGATACTGAAAAGGAGCTTCATTCGTGTCTACATATAAGACGCCTCCGGTGGTTGTTCCCATCCAGATAATATCGGCGTTGTCTTTATAGATACTTAATGGCGTCTTGGCATTCGCAAACAACATGTCGTCGTCGGGCATGAAGTCGGCCAGACTGCATGTGTTGGTCTTCAGTCTTTTTATTCCTTCATTTTCGATAGCTACCAGTAGTTCGCCCTCCCGAAACATGCTGATAGAGAAGGGGGCCTGTCGTTTTGCCTCAGTTGAAGGAAAGCAGTGCACAAACTGATCTCCCACGAGCTTGTCGATACCCCGGTGGGTGCCTACCCACAACGTCCCGTCGCCGTCAATAAGAAGCGAATTGATGTGATCTCCACTGATCTTGCCAGGTTCCGGTCCGTAGCGATGCCGGGTTACCAGGTCGTTAGTAAGATCCACATAATTTAGTCCGTTCTCGCGCGTTCCAACCCAGACGTTGTCATGCTTATCAACCACCACCGCAGTGATGGAGTTATGCGAAAGAGAATGTTCAAAATTTGAACTATAGAACTTCCGGAAGAATGTACGTTCAATGTTGAAAACACTGAGACCCCAGTAGGTGCCAATGATTAAATTGCCTTTGCTGTCTTCAGCGATAGCGGTAATACCATTGTTGGAAAGTCCGCCGACTGAATCTGACTGAAAAAAATGTTCAAAGGTATCTGACTCAGGGATGTAACGGCTGAGGCCACCTCCATTGGTACCAACCCATAACGTGCCGGTCCGATCTTCAAACAGGCAGTTGATGCCATCGTTTATCAGCATTGAAGAGTCGCGTCCATCTGACTTATATGTGTGGAAACGATAACCGTCAAACCTGTTGAGGCCATCGTCGGTACCAAACCAGAGGAATCCTTGGCGATCCTTAAGGATACACTTTACCGTGTTGTGCGACAGGCCATCCTGAATACTAAGCTTTCGAAAACTGGAATAATTCTGCCCTGAACATACATTGCCGGCAACAGTCGTAAGAATGGCGACCAAACAGATAGTAAACCAACACCTGAGAAACGTACAAAAGCGTATCAAAGGTCTGGATTCAATATCGGCTCGTCCGGCAATCCATTCCGGATACCTGTAGAAGCTATTTGCCGCAGCGTTCAACTTGGTTGCCAGTGGTTAGTCGTGGGGTCATGCTAAATATAATCAAAAACATAACCTTACCTCTAGCCAACTACCCACTCCCTCCCTGCAGGTTTGTAAGGTAAAAGAGATGTTGAAAACTGTTTGCAGATATTCGTGCAGAATGAAAATATTCTTACACTGAAGTAGGCACCATTTCAAGAGAAGTTCGCCTTGTGTAGGAGCTTGCAGATGACACGTTCAGAAGGAGAAAGGGCCCAACACAGCGATTGGGTTGACTGGAATTAACAGTACTTTTCACAGTGTGCTTGGATAAAATATTATCGTAGGTATTCGTGTTGAATGATACTACTTCTTAACAGGATTCACCTTGAGTATTCGTCGCAGCGATGTTATGAGCACATCGAAACTATCCGGCTTGGTCAAAAAATCTGCACCAAGTTCGCGACACTCCTGGATTTGACGTTCGTCGCTTGTTGTTGAATATATAATTACCGGTATCGACCTATACACGTCGTCCTTCTTTATTTCCTCAAGGCACCTCCTTCCGTTCATCAATGGCATATTGATATCCAGAAAGATAAAATCCGGAAGAAACGAATTCCGCTTGAGCACTTTCAGAGCCTCCAAACCATTGTATGCCTCCACACACGTGATCGACGGGTCGACTTCGTTCACTGCCTGACCGAACAGTTCAATATCTTCCGCGTCGTCATCAACAATTAGAATGACCATGCTGAATCTTTTCCGTGAAGATATTAATAATCACGTGCCGCCGGAACGATCTGACCGGAACGGGCAATTTTTATGTAAACTTTCCGGAGGGGTAAATGGCTAACCTAATATGAGCCAGCCAATGGCTGTCGCAAGGGCTCCCAAAACTGCTCCTGCAAGGAATGTAATCAGCCGGCCGGAACGATTTTGTTGGATGAGATTCTTAACAATCAATTGACTTGTCTGCTCCTTTTGGATGAGCGCCTGAAGGGCGCGTTCTGCATCTTCGAGCTTCTTCCTCAGCGTAACGTTTTCCCGCTGAAACTTCCTGAGGTTATGGTCGGATTCAAGAAAACGGCGCTGGCTTTCTTTGCGAAGGAGCTTCTGATACATATACCAACCGCCGAAATTTGAAATTTCAAGCCCTTTGCTCGTAATCACGCGGTCGCCCCGGTCAATTTTTATCAGGCCTTTTTCAACCATAATCTGATCGATGAAGCACGTATCCTCGTCGAGCACCCGAACTTCGTACAGGACCAGCGGATCCAGCGTCAAACTGGGCGCCATTGCAATCTTGTGCAAAAAGTAATCGATTTTATCGTCCAGGGAATAAACCAAATTTTCCATAACCGTTGGCGTGCCCATGAGCAGGCAACGCGGGAGTAAATGGAATTATCGTGCCGAACTGCCGTAATCTGTGAAAACCTGGCTTTCCATACGAAAAACGGGGTTATCATGGAAGAAGAATTCCCAAATTGAAACAAATAGTTTCAGCTTCTAGTTACGCGAAACCTGGAAAATCTGTGCAATCTCGTCGAGAACCTGCTCCCAATGCCGCACCATTTCAGCACGGGCTGCTTCATTCGCGATTTTCTCCTGGTGGAAGCTTACCGTTGTGCCATGATCTGCGCGAAACACACGAATCTGCAGGCTTGAGAACTCATTCCAATCGTGCCTTTTCCACACCATACGAATATGAGAAAGCTCTTTTATGATTTTGATTTCGCCCCGGCCGAGGCCATTTGTGAACGATTTACCGGGTGAGGGTCGAAAATCCTCCACACCCAGCCACGTTCGAACCCCACTCGGAGAAAGTAAGTAGGACCAGGCCTCCTGAAGCGAAACAGGATATGTTCTTCGCACACCAATCTGAACACTGCTTTCCTGAAAAGTGGATATACCTTTCTGCTTCATGCGTTGATTTAACAATTCGGGATTCATCAATAGTATCCAGCCGACAAAGGCGGCCGTCACTGTTCCTGCTAAAAGTAATAATCTTCTCATGGGCGTAGAATGACAATTCTTATAAAAAAGCAGTCATTCGTTAGATCCGCCCAATACACGTAGCGCGTACGTTGTGCAGGACGTAATCAAAACAAATGAACATGGTCGGAAAGTTTCGTTAGCTCAGGCAACTCCTACCTGAACCATGGTAATATTTGCGGAAGGATCTTGTACATCAAACACTACTTGAACGTCGCGGTCATTATGACTCAGACATAAACCATCACACAGCGCAGATTCCGTCAACTTCCTGCGGGCTTCCGCCAGCAACGTCAACGGCCCGTGATGTACCGTCAAGACACACCTGTACAGATCAGTGCGTTTGAAATGACAAACTCCATCGTAATTCCCGGCGAACGATTGAACAGGAAGGGCTACGTTAAACCGGGGCGAGTGAACATTAAGTGGATCCTTCTGATAGTGGCATTGAATCGCGCCGCATGCCGGCATGCGCCAGTCGTATGCCTCCCGATAAAGTTGATCTGCCATCCTAAGAATGGCAGAAGAATCGTCGCAAATCGGTTCGGCCACAAAATAAATGAAGTTGATGGGCTGGATCGTTACAATCATCATAGCTTTTTTCCCAAAGTAACAACCACCCCGTGACAACAGTATGTCAGCAACTGGCAGAAAGTTTTATCTCCTCAGCATAAACACACGATGCGATATTTCCCGATTTACCTCGCACTTGCATTTGCCTTCCTGTTAGGCTGTAACCCAGAAGGGCGAAAAGATGAGTCAGCAGCTCCAAACATTATCGGCAGCTGGCAATTGTTCGAGCGGGGATACTCCCCCGGAGACCGTTATGTTGTAGAAGAAGTGCCATCTGATCCTGTCCAACTTATTCGATTCAATGAAGACTCAACGTTTACATCAAACACGGATGCCTATCGGGCATTTAACAGATTTCAACTGGTTGGTGAAAACGGATCCAGGGTTCTAGTGCTCCACTCCGCTTCGGGCGAAAGCCGTTCTTATGCGATGTCAGCATCCGAAGAAAAACTGGAGTTGCGGGCACATGGGTGTATTGAGGGATGCCACGAAGCATTCCGGCGTGTGAATCACACAATTCGCGAGTGATTTTCCTTGCGGTCGTTTTCCTCTAGTTGAAGCAACTTCCGGAACAACGTAAGACTTACCTCACCCGGTTGACCATTACCAATATTTCGGCCATCGATCGCAACGATGGGGACAACCCGCTTTGTCGTGCTCGTGAGGAAAGCTTCTTTCGCATCAAAGACTTCATCGAGATGCACATCCCGTTCTTCAGTCTGATAGGCTTCAGACGCGATTCTCAAAACGTTTTTCCGGGTCACACCGCGTAACACATTGTTGCTTGGCGTCACAACGGTATTATCCTTCTTTACTATGAAGAAATTACACCGTGGAAACTCAGAAACCCATCCATCTTTCTGATAGAGCATATCAGCCGCATTTGCCCGACGAATTTCTTCAATTAACCAGATCCCCATGGAGTAATTTATTGTCTTTGCGTGTGCGAACTCGCGAACATAGTCATGGGTGATGATCCTGACCCCTGTTTTGAGAATCTCGGGGCCGGGTAGCGTGAGCGCCTGCTGCACCATTATGAGGTTGGGCTTCGAAATCTGATACCCGTCAGGCGAATATCCTCCCGTGAGAATCATCTTGATTCCGGAATCACGCAAGGCATTTTTTTCAATGAGTTTAAAAATCAATTGCCGAAGTCTCTCCCGGTCCAACGGTATGGGTAAACGCATGACGGACGCAGAATGAAAAAAACGATCGAGATAATCGTCCATGAAAAACACATGACCATCGGATACTTTGAAAAAATCAAAGATGCCATACCCCCTTTGCAGCGCAAGATCACTGACGTGCACCGTGGCCTGGGAAACCGGAACGATTTCATCGTTTACAATCGCGTACATAATGGTGAAAAAACCAAAGCTATGTGTCGTTCCAATGCTATCCAAATTCCTGACGGGAAATCCCTAAACGTTAGTCACCAGCGTGACTTTGGTGGGGTGACTGAGCTTGAAGTCGCTTCGACGTTGATTGATTCCCGCAGCCCTGTTCACGTAACCCTTCTTATATGCTTTCACCCGCGCTTCGAATTCAATCTGTGCCCCTTCCGTTAGCCTGGTTTTCTGAAATGCGGTAGAGTATCCAAACCAAAGATGTGATGTTACGATCGCGCCGGATTCACAATCCATGATGTTGACGAGGAGTACAGTTTCCTCGCTATATCCTTTGAAGTTTATTTTCTTCCCAAAGCGCGAAAAGGTAGCACGAAACCGCCTGCGTTGCCCTTCTGCGTCTGAAAGCTTTTTTCGCATCTGCTTACTTTTTCAAAGTATAAGGAGATTTCGGGCATAAAAAAAAGAAGCTGCCCACCTGGCAGCTTCTTTTTCAACATATATTAACCCTAAACCGTTTCAGGTTCGAGCTGCCATACTGCCGGTGAGCGCCATAATCCGCTCAGGAGCAGTTCACGCATGAAGATGTACTCTTTCGGAAGTTTATCGTACATGCGTTCGAAGAGTTCAGCATGGGCCAGTAGTTCAACTTTCCAGGCCTCACGGTCGATATCCATGATCTGTTCGAAATCATGTCTCGTGAAGCTTTCCAGCCCGCGCCAGTCGATGTCGTTGTAATGGGGCATCCAACCGATAGGGCTTTCTACTGCAGAAGCTCTTCCTTTTATTCTTTGTATGATCCATTTGAGGATCCGCATATTGTCACCAAAGCCAGGCCATTGGAAATTGCCCTGCTGATCCTTCCTGAACCAGTTTACGCCGAAGATGCGCGGAGGTGCAGGCAGGTTGCGGCCAAACTGTAGCCAGTGGTTGAAGTAATCCGCCATGTGGTATCCGCAGAAGGGCAGCATAGCGAACGGGTCGCGTCTTACTTTGCCGATTTCTCCGAAGGCCGCAGCGGTCATTTCTGAACCCATGGTTGAAGCCAGGTACACACCGAAGTTCCAGTTCATCGCCTGGTACACCAGCGGTACTGTGGTACTGCGTCGGCCACCGAAGATGAAGGCACTGATCGGAACACCTGCAGGGTTCTCCCACTCAGAGTCGATCACCGGATTTTGACTTGCCGGAGCGGTGAATCTGGCATTAGGGTGCGCCACAGGTTTGCCGCTTGCGGGATCCCACTTCTGGCCAGTCCACGCGATCACATCCTTCGGCACTTCCTTGGTCAAGCCTTCCCACCAGACGTCTCCATCGGGTGTTACCCCTACGTTTGTGAAGATTGTATTGCTTGAGATAGTAGCAATCGCATTCGGGTTAGTCTTTTCGTTCGTTCCGGGCGCTACACCAAAGTATCCTGCTTCAGGGTTTATTGCATGCAACACGCCATCCTTGCCCGGCTTGATCCAGGCGATGTCGTCCCCAACAGTGGTAATCTTCCATCCGTCAAATTCCTTGGGCGGAATCAGCATCGCGAAATTGGTCTTTCCGCAAGCACTGGGAAACGCCGCTGCCAGGTATGTTTTTTCGCCTTCGGGGCTCTGCACTCCCATGAGCAACATGTGCTCTGCTAACCAACCCTCCTCTTTCGCCATAACCGACGCAATACGCAAGGCAAAACATTTCTTGCCCAGCAGGGCATTTCCTCCGTATCCGGATCCATAAGACACAATTGACCTTTCTTCCGGATAGTGCACTATATATTTAACTGTAGGATTGCACGGCCACTTCACATCCTCCTGCCCCGGTTCAAGCGGTGCTCCAACAGTGTGCAGACATTTTACAAACTCGCCATCTTTTCCAAGTACTTCCAACACCCGATCACCCACGCGAGTCATGATATGCATATTGACGACCACATATTCAGAATCCGTTATCTCTACTCCTATCTGAGAGATCGGCGATCCTACAGGCCCCATACTAAAAGGAATCACGTACATGGTCCTGCCACGCATACATTTTGAAAGCAGTGGCTTCAGTGTCTGTTTCATCTCCTTCGGATCCATCCAGTTATTCGTTGGTCCGGCATCTTCCCGTGTGCGGCTACAGATGTAGGTGCGGTCTTCGACGCGGGCTACGTCGCTGGGGTCGGAAAAACAGGCAAATGAATTCGGGCGCTTCTTTTCGTTCAGCTTGATAAACGTACCTTTCTGAACCAGTAAGTTGCAGAGTTCATCGTACTCTTCCTTACTTCCGTTACACCATCTTACTTGATCTGGCTGGCATAGCACAGCAAGTTCATTGACCCATTTTTCCAGGTCTTTGTGTTGAGTGTAAACCCTGTTTTCGACTTCCAATTCCTGGGTTTTCATAGTGTGTTTGTTTTGTAGTGCGATGCTAAGGTAGAGGGAGGGGCACCTGAATTAAATGACATGTGTCACCCCCCTTAAGAATTTTGCACGATTATTATCAGTAAACAGAAAGCGACATTTTGCCTCAATCGGTTGCGCCAGACGTGTTTTCCGACCGAATCCAGGACGTCAGATACCTCACCACCAAAATGTCCTAACGCAAACAACCTTCTATTCCCGGGAAATACTATCAATGCTATCGTTTGATGAAATTATCCCGTTGAGACGACATGACAAAGTTCATTCAGATTGATGATGATAAACACATCCCTACTCAATATCGCAGTATAAGTTTGAGTCACATCGACTTAATCACTGCATTGTGAAAACGCTTGTAAAAACCCAAACCTCCCGGATAATACTCTTACTTCTTATCCCGGTGGCCATCCTGCTCCTCCCCGCAGGTATTATTCCGATTGACGGACTTACTGAATTACAGAAACGGGTCGTCGCATTGTTCTTCTTCGCGGCAGCCTTCTGGATATTTGAACCAATTCCCATCTATGCAACGTCGATCCTCATCATCATTCTTGAACTGATCCTGATCTCCGACTCTGGGCTAGTGTACCTCCGTGGCGAAGGGGAAGCCTTCGGAACGCTGTTGTCGTACCGCGAAATCATGGCAACCTTTGCTTCGCCGGTAATCCTGCTCTTTCTTGGTGGCTTCTTCCTGGCAGCAGCAGCCACCAAATATCGCCTCGATCAAAATATCGCCCGTGTCATGCTGGGCAAATTCGGTGAAGAACCTAAGTGGGTGCTACTTGGTATCATGTGCCTCACCGCTGTTTTCTCGATGTTCATGAGCAACACCGCAACTACTGCGATGATGCTCGCCATTCTGATTCCTGTACTTCGGATACTCCCCGCCAACGACAAAGGAAGGACTGGCTTCGTCATCGCCGTGCCCATCGCCGCGAACCTCGGCGGTATCGGAACCCCAATTGGTACTCCTCCAAACGCCATCGCGTTGAAATTCATGAACGGCGGAGACGCTATTACCTTTGGCGAATGGATGGCCTTCGGTGTACCGTTTGTTGCAATCACGATTGTCATAGCATGGGCACTGATTATTCTGATGTTCCCCACTGGATTAAAAAAAGTAAAACTGACGATAGAAGGATCATTCAACAAATCCACCAAAGCTATCATCGTTTACGCCACCTTTGCAGTAACCATCCTCCTCTGGCTGCTGGACTTCATTCTTGGAATGAATACTTACGCCGTAGCCCTCATCCCGGTTGGCGTATTCCTCAGCACCGGAATTATTAACAAAGAAGATTTGAAGACGATCAGTTGGGAAGTTCTCTGGCTTGTATCAGGTGGCATCGCTCTGGGGCTCGCCATCGAAGAGACAGGACTCGCCAATCTGCTCATCAACAGCATTCCATTTGAATCCCTCAATCCGTACCTCGTGGTCGTACTCGCTTCCCTGACCGGGTTCTTCATGGCAAACTTCATGTCACACACGGCGTCAGCCAACTTGTTGCTGCCCCTACTCGCTGCCCTGGGCACATCAATCCAGGGTATCGAAGCTATCGGAGGTATCAAAGCAATTGTCCTGTGCGCGACATTTGCAATCTCGCTGGGTATGACTCTTCCGATAAGCAGTCCTCCAAACGCACTCGCACATGCTACTGGAGAGTTTAACACTAAAGACCTGGCGAAAGTCGGGTTCTCCACTGGGGTGATAGGCGTTGTCCTCACCTTCGCACTGATGATCGTTCTTCACTTTCTAAACTTCTTCGCATGAGCGATACATTTGAAACGAGCAAGGACGTTGAGAGATTGCGTGAGATCTATTTTTCGGATCCAACGAAACAGGTTCAGCTGAACCCTGGGGATACACTCCTCTCAGAAGGGCATTTCAACGACCGCCTTTTCCTTATCCTCGAAGGGTCACTTACAGGCTATCTTAATGATCAGAACAACGAACCATTCGAGGTGTTCCGAAGTCGCGCCAATATGTTTGTCGGTGTCTACAGTTTTTTCAGCGATGAGCACATCACCTATCTTACAATTGTCGCTGAAGAGCCGGCACGCGTAGCGTTTATCGACCAATCCGCAAAGGCAAGTCGTGAAGGTGTGTTCGCAACTGATTTCCTCCCAGTCATCGTACATGAACTTTACCTGCGGCAGCTCCTCGCGCAACGACTTACCCGTCAACGCCAGGCCGCGATCAAGACCTTGTATGAAAAAGAAAAGATGGCAACACTTGGTCAGCTCGCTGCAGGGCTGGCGCACGAACTCAACAATGCCATAGGAGTCCTCGACAAAAATACAGAATGGCTTACCGGTGCTGTTACAGATTTTCTGAGAAACAAAAACCTGAAATCACTCTTCCTGAAGATGGTCGAACAGGGGCAGTCACTCAGTACAGCTTCCTTGAGGGAACGGAGGAGAAAGTTTGAGAAACAATTTAACATTGAGGCTCCCCTGGCCAAACAGCTCGCAAAGACAACACTGTCGGAGGAAGAAATTCGCGAACTCCTGAAAGAGAACCGACGGGAACTTAATGCCATCAGCCTGATCACAGAAGCAGGAATTGTATTACACGATATGGAGGTCGCAGCCTCGCATGCCGCACATGTCGTTCAATCCGTACGCATCCTGGGACTCAGCAGTACCGGCCAGACGTCGCCAACCACCATTTTCGAGACGATCAACAAAGCCCTTGCTTTGACACGGACGCTGGTGAAAGACATAACCTTATCCATCCAGCGCGAAAGCGAAGGAAACATTGTGGCAAATCCGGGCGACCTCGTCCAACTTTGGGTCAACCTGATCAAGAACGCCTGTGAAAGCATGCAACTCGCACATACGGAAAACGCTACGCTCACGCTAGCGATACGCGACGTTGACAACAGCTATGAAGTTGTCGTCGCCGACAACGGCCCTGGTATCCCCGAAGACCTGCTTAAAAAAATCTTCCAGCCCAATTTCACGACAAAGGTCTCAGGTCTGTCGTTCGGGCTAGGACTTGGACTATCAATCGTAAAGAGAATTGTTAACCACTACAAGGGATCGATCGCCGTGCAGAGCACCCCGGGAGATACCCGCTTTATCGTAAAACTTCCTAAACAGTGATCATATGGAAAAGATCAACATTATCGTCATAGAAGACCAGCGCGAAGTACTGCAGGCCATAGGCAAAGACCTGATCGCGCTTGAAGGTACCTTCATGGTAGAAGAATGTGAATCAACCTCGGAAGCCAGGGACGTCATCAGCGAAATCGACCGCAACGGCGACTATGTTGGATTGATTATCTCTGACCAGGTNATGCCAAACCAGACCGGNGTAGAGTTTCTGATCGAAATACATAANGACCCGAGATTTGCAGGCACCCGTAAAATGCTTCTAACCGGACTGGCAACGCACCACGACACGATTGAAGCCATTAACAAGGCCTCAATCGACAAGTACATCAGCAAGCCATGGAAAAAACAGGAGCTGCTTCAATCGGTTCAGAGTCTGCTTACTCATTTCATCCTTGAAAAAGGAATCGATTACCGGCCTTACCTGAATTTTCTTGATAAAACGATCCTCTTCGAAAAACTTCGTAAAACCACCTGACTATGAAACCGCGCGATCTCAAAGGAAGCATGATAGGCTTAATGGTATTTCTTTCCATTCCGGTAATGCTCTTTGCGCAGACAAAAACCGTTCAGTCAAACAATCAGATCTGGATTGGTTACATGACGTCTTCAATGATCACCGATAGATATTCGCTTTGGAATGATTTTCACCTTGTACCGGAAGGCTTCGCAGTTGCCCGGACCGGCCTGACACGACACTTCCACAACACCACACTAACAGGAGGATACGCGTATCTCTGGCTTCCTCCGGGATCCGGAAATACATCGCTGACACGATCCGAACATCGCCCCTGGGGCCAGCTCCAATTCAACATTCCGGTAAATAAATCACTGTCACTTACCCAGCGCATACGTTACGACGCGCGCTTCCGCGAAAAGGTAGCCAACGGAGAAATCACCGACGGCTATACGTTCAATCACCGCGTCAGGTTTCTGGTGTCCGTAAAGAAAATTCTTGGTAATGAGGCAGGAAAATCAATACGACCTTATGTTTCGGCATCCAATGAGGTGCTGCTCAACTTCGGGAAAGAAGTCACCTACAATACATTCGATCAAAACCGCATATCACTGGCTATTGGCATTCAGACACCGGCTACCCAGTATCAGCTTGGCTTCATGAACAGGTTCGTTCAGAATGCACCCGAGCGATATACGTTGAACCACACACTCGTGCTGTGGATAACACAGAAGTTTGACTTCAGGAAGGATCGCAATGGAAAAAATGAGCACGAACATCGATAAGGAAGTGATTTTATGACAACAATCATGGGCAGACATGACCGCCATTAGCAATTAATTTCAGACAACACCGATCTTAGTGATATCTAAACGCCCGTAATTATGAAAACCATCCTAGTCCCCATCGATTTCCAGGAAGCCTCTGTGCGTGCACTGCGGTATGTGGAAAATGTGTTCAATGAACAACCAGTCGAACTTCAACTCGTGAATGTCGTTCCCGTCGACAACAAAGTATCGGACGAAGACATTCAGAAGGCGTTTGGAGAATTTGAAGAGAAGACGTTGAAGGGCTACCCTCTCGCCTACCGTTTCAGCATCATCCGGGGCAACCTTCTGGAAGAACTGCAACGCGCCATCCACTTCTACAGACCATCGCTGGTAATTATCGGAACCAGCGGAAACCTGCTAACCAAGGCGCTGATGAAACTCACCGATTGCCCGGTGCTCATTATTCCCGAGACAAGCCGCAAAGGCAAAATCAGGAATATCGTTTATGCGAATGACTTCAACGCCGTGAAGTCCTCCGCAGCGTTCGAACCACTTGCAGACCTTTCGAAACGTTTCGATGCGAANGTGCATATCATTCACATCAACAAAGACGANTATACTCCCCCCGACAATGCCGAAGCATCGCTGGAGTATTACCTGCAGCTTATCGATCACGAATATGCATCAATGAAAAGCGATGACCTCGTAGCCGCACTGCAGGATTATGTTCACAGACAAGATATCGACGTCCTGAGCGTACTGCTCCGTGACCACGGACAAAATAACCTGAGCTCCAACGGCAAGTTGATTGAAGAAATTGTCAACAACGTCGATATACCCGTATTGAGTCTCGTTTGAATTTCTAATAATTGGCAAAAAGAAGGTCCGGTTTAGCCGGACCTTCCTGTTAAAAATACTTCTCGAGAGTAATTCCGTAGTTCAACAACAAGTTTTCTCTTTCAGTGACACTTATCTTGTTGTAGTCAACCGTGAGCGACAAACTAATCCACTTATATAACTTCACCGCGATTATAGTGCTCGACCTTAATATGTAGTCACTCCTGTCTTCAAGTGAATGCTGCAGGTAATCAATGTGGTCGATCTTGACATTATCGCGAAATACATATCGGAACTTCAGTCGAAATGAGTTCCGCAGTATCTGGTCATCGCTCGTCACAGGTGGCGCCTCATCCCGCGGTTCCACCCGCGAACTCTCGAAAAGGATTCCATCGCTCACCTGAAGCACAAAATTGTCGCGGTCAATGAAATAATATCCAATCCCCAGACCTCCCTGGAACCGGTGATCAATGGCAAGAGAATAACTCTTTTCAAAATTCAGCAGCCCCCAGTAATAAATGGAACGTTTTGATTTGTAAATATCAAAATCCAGCGTAGACGTAATGTCGTTGTTGGTAAGTCTGTCCTGCTGCTTTCCATAAATCCATGCCGTATTGGAATTAAGTGAAATGTTCTTCTTATACAGGCTGAAACGCAGTGCGTTGTTAAGTACGTGGGATCGCTGATCATTCGTGCGATTGATCGTACCCGTGCCGTTATACCGGACGAAATAATTGGTCGTATCATTAAACTGAGCAACAGCCGCCGTGGCCAGCCCTATAAAGCACATCGTTGCAAGGATTCTGAAAATGGCTCCTGAACTTATTATTGATTTTATTTTATGCAATGGTAGTGACATACGTTAAACGTTTACTTCTCCCTTAAAAATGCTATCGCTATTCGTCTACCGATAGCAAATATGGCTGTACGAACAAATTTTGCACGCATCTGTATCCGGCGTCTGATCGAATTCCAGAGTGGGGTCAAAAATCTCGGTGACCAGCCCCGCGATACGTTCCCGGAACTCCGGTAACAATGGTGAAGCATCTTCCAGATACGACTTCCCCTGAATGAGGCCAAACCGGAAATCGTCGTTGAATATATTGATGCGATTGAACAATCCGGGAACCAGCCTCACACGTTCACTTCCCTGAAGTGTTTGTTCAAAAAGAAGCGTATACATAAAAGTCTGAAAGGCAGCTTTGTTTCGTTTCTTTTCCCTGAGGAACAATGAAGGCACATCCGCAAACGACATATCATCCTTCCCGGTCTTGTAGTCAATCACCCTGATCACATCCGATTTTCTGTCGGCGCGATCGATCGTACCTCCCAGTACCACGACGGCTTTATCCACGTTAACATGAAGGGAAATATCCTTTCGTTCGATGGCCTCAATCGAAAACGGAACATAGCTCTTGTCTATTTCGATAATTCGGTCCACGAAGCGCTTGATAATCTCGCGCACCACCAGTCGTTGCCCCTCGTACGTTACAGGACGATCCGGATCCAGCCCGTAGTTCTTTACGAAAGCTCGATCAATCAGTTTCGCGATCCTCTTTTCATAGTCAATAAAATCCGCCGCCTCAATTGTGGGAACACCTTTGGCGTCAAGGATCTCCTGGTAGAAATATTCCATTACCATATGCAGGAAGTTTCCCAGCACACGGGCATCGAGATCCTCTTCTACTTCCCGGGGCTCACGGATTTTGGCCACGTACTTGAAATAGAATTTCAACCTGCACTCCAGATAGTCGTTCAACGCGGTCGGCGTAAGCGGCTTCAGATCCTGGGCGCCGAGACAGTATTGGGCTAATGCATTGAATACCCGATCATCCTTCGCAACAGACAATGGTCCCGGAGAAAGGGGTTGAAGATCGTTGTGAAGAACATGCTTGTCAAATGTGATCCCGGATTCATAAACAAGTTGCTGCAGATACCTGCTCATCTCTCCCTGTCCGAGATCATCTGTCTCCGAGTTATAGAACAAATGAACGTTTTCTGCCCGCTGCAGGACGCGATAGAAAAGGTAGGCATACATGGCATCCTGATTCTCGACGGTAGGCATACCGTACGCCTGGCGGATATTGTACGGTACATATGAGCCGCCACTGCTGAAGGAAGGGAAAGAGCCTTCGTTCAAACTCAGAATAAACACATTTTTGAAGTCGAGATTCCGCGTTTCAAGAACACCCATAACCTGCAGGCCTCGCAAGGGCTCGCCGGAAAAAGGAATTTTTTCCGATCTCGATATCTGGCGAAACAGCCGAAGGAAAGATTTTAGCTCCGCACGTTCCACGGCCCGCGCAGACCTGGTTTCATCTCCGGCTATGGGCGCATCCGAGAAAACTTCCTCCATACGGTTAAGTATCTGGAGAAAGTGAAAACAGTATTCCCGATCGATATCTGATAATCCGTTCAGCGCCCCAATCTCCACGACAACCGATTTGAGATATGCCGTGACTGCGTATGCATACGTTCGTCCTTCGCTTACTTGTGGCGCAATAAATATCTTTCGGTGCAACTCAATATGCGTTGCAAGAAAGCTCTGAGGCACATGGACCCAGTTGTCCTGCAGAATCTTCTTGCGCTTGGTCTGCGAGACAGCCGGATCCGCGGCCACAACATATGGATGCCCGAGCAGTCCCAGCACCTGATGATGACTGAAAAAATCATCCCTTCGGTGTTGCTGCAACTCTATAAGCAATTCAATCAAGTTGTGTGTAGGCGTGCTGGCGAGCGGAAATCCCATTGTGACGTTAAGCTTCTCCACCTTGCCAGCTATGCCGTGCAACACTGCCGTGAGCAATTTCTCATCCGGTAGTACGACAAGCGTTTCTTCCGGAACATAACCTGACTGCAACTTCTCAGCAAGTATCTGAGCCATTGCTTTAGCCTGCCCCACCGGCTGCGCCGCTGCGTAAAGCGAAGCTTGTTTGAGCCGGATGAAATTTGAAGGGATGTCCGATGGAAATGTTTTTCCAAGAACGCGATGATCACTGTACTCACGGAAGAATTTCCCCGCTTCCTGCACCTGATTGTGAAAGTAATAATTGTCGACGTCCCAGTACACTACGGCATCCCTGTGCTCCACGAAATAGGTAAGGATGCCTTCTTCGGCCTTTGTCAGGGCGTTGAACCCTGCAAATATCAGACGTTGCTGCCGGTCATAAACTGAATTGCCTGAGAGATCCTTAATGTTTGATGAAACGATACGATGCAGCATCCCCTCGTAAGCGAGCCCTTCAGTGGCCAGTGTATCTGTAAATGTTTGATATACCGTCGGAAGAGATTGCCATGTCTCCAGAAAGCGCTTTTTATTAATAGACGTCTTTTCATCGAAGTGCGACCAGAAGCTTCGCAGAAACTCACGCTGTTCGTCAGTCAGAAAATCAAATTCAGTATCCAGTTCTTTTTGCTTACTGAGGTCTCGAAACATCAGCGATGCATCGACCATATACTTGTCGATCTCATCGAAATCCTTGAGTAACATCTCACCCCAGAAATAGAACTGATCGAAGGTTTCGCCGGCCGATTCAGGTACTACTTGCTGATAAACTTTGTAAAGCTTGTAGATCAGCTGAAGCTTTTCGGGAACACGAAGTTTGGAAAAAGTACCAATGAAATCTTCAATAGTTAGCAGTCCGGGAGAAAACGCGGGTTTGTCGAGCAATCCAGCGAGATGCTTTCGGAAATACAACGCGGCACGCCGGTTCGGAAAAATAAGGGTAACGTTTTCCAGGGAATTCCTGTGTGTTTGATATATTGCTGCAGCAACTTCCTGAAGAAATGATTTCATCGTGCAAAACAAACCCGGAGGAGCTACTTATTCAATTTCCACGGGTGATTTTTTGAGTATTTTCCAAATCGAAACAGCGAACGCCGTAGCTTCAGACATTAGTCGCCCCTCGTCGTGATCTTACAGACGTTGTCGAGGCCAATGTGCATCAACGCATCGCCTGTATTGATCACGGGAATGTTGTTAAGACCGATCACATAGCCTGTTTCGTGCGCCTGAATCTGCTCCTTGAATTCACCAAAGGGATCGGTAATCGTACCGACCCACTCACCTTTATGAACAAGCTGACCACATTTAACGTTCGACTGAAATAATCCCGCATTCCGGCTTCTGATCCAGGTACTACTCCACACAATGCGGTTTTCTTCAGAAGGGTCAGGTGACCAGTCAATCATGTGAAGTTTCTTCATAAGGCGCAGCGTTCCTGCCAGCCCCTCTTCGATAGCGTGCTGATCGAAACGCAACGATTCACCACCTTCGTATACTATAATATTTTTCCCCTTGCGGGCAGCTTCCTTCCGCAATGAATTCGGTCTGAATCCTGAATCCAGGGTAAAGGGCGCATGGAACGCCTCCGCCAGCTCTGCATTGCGGGGATCACTGAGAACGGCACGAATCTGCGGATAGTTTGTACGCATAGCGCCTCCGGTGTGAAAGTCAATCCCGACATCGATAAACGGAATTACTTCGTGCATCAGGCTGTGGGCCACCCGGCTGGCAAGGGAGCCGTTTTTGTTGCCCGGAAAGGATCGATTGATGTCCTTCCCATCGGGAACTTCCCGCGAATAGTTGAGAAAGCCGTATACATTGACTACCGGCATACACACAGTGACGCCGCGTTTTGGATGGTGTAACCCACTGTCGAGAAGGCGGCGAACGATCTCCATGCCGTTGATTTCGTCGCCGTGCATTCCCGCTGTGAGCGCGAGAACGGGGCCGTCTTCATATCCACGCGATACATAGATCGGAGTATCGATCAACGTATGCGACGGCAACCGTGCAATGTTGATGTTTATTTCCTTGAACTCACCTGGGCGGATCTCCTGCCCTGCAATGATAACCTGGCGCATATAACTTCGTGAACGAAGCTATATTACGCATTAATTTTGTCTTTCTGGATTTTGTTCTTCATCGCGTTCTTTTCGAGGTATTTGAAAATTCTCCCGGCGATGTCCAGTTGCGTTGCCTCTTCAATACCTTCAAGCCCTGGCGATGAGTTGACTTCTATGATGAGCGGGCCCCGTTTGGAAGGAAGCATGTCGACGCCGGCAACACCCAACCCCATCTTTTTGGCCGCAGTGACTGCTGCGTGTTTCTCCGCCCGCGACAATTTGATCACTTTGGCAACGCCGCCGCGGTGAAGGTTCGACCTGAATTCACCTTCGCGCGTGGCCTGCCGCATCATAGCTCCGACTACCTCGCCATCCACGACGAAGGCGCGGATATCTGAACCCTTGGCTTCCTTGATGAATTCCTGAACAATGATTCGCGCATGGATACCATGAAATGCCTCGATTACTGACTGGGCTGCCTTCTTGTTCTCCGCTAATACTACTCCCAACCCCTGAGTTCCTTCAAGAAGCTTAATGACTACCGGAGCACCTCCTACAGCCTCAACAATACCTTCTGTGTCGCGGGTATAGTCCATGAAGATTGTTTTCGGCAACCCAAGCCCTGCACGCGAAAGTATTTGCAGACTTCTGAGCTTGTCCCGTGATCTGATGAGCGCCTGCGATTCTACAGCAGTAAACACCTTCATCATTTCGAATTGCCGCACTACAGCGGCGCCAAAGAAGGTCACCGACGCACCGATCCGCGGGATGATCGCATCGAAGTAATCAAGCTTGCGTCCCTGATATAAGACCACGGGATTCTTCTCCTCGATGAAGAGCACACACTTCATGTGGTCGATGATTTCGACATGGTGACCCCTGGCTTCCCCGGCCTGTTTCAGGCGTTGCGTAGAGTACAACTTCGGGTTGCGTGATAATATGGCAATGTTCATAAGATGTGTGGCTATTCCCCGGTGCCCTTCCTTAACTTCTCCAAACGACGTTTTTCAAGAAATGATACGTTCTTCTTCCTGACGTCAATGACAAACCTGTTCCTGAGAATCTTTCTTCCCAAAAGAATCGGAAATTTCAAAGAACCCCGGTTGCTCAGGGAAAACTGGGTAGTGATTACTTCATTAAATATGGTAACGGACGTAGTTATTACGAATCGCGACTCCACCTCGCCGAACGAGTTCCGGATGTCGCGGACCTTGAATTCATCAAAGATAAATTTCATGCCCGTAAACTCGGGATGTTCTTCATCGAGTAAGACAAACTGCAGCTTCCCGTCCACCACCGCAACCTGATTGCAATGCAGGCTACTCGTGTAAGCCCCCGTATCTACCTTTGCATGGATGTTCTTCAAACCCAATTCAGGCAGATCCACACGGTCGTAACGGCCAAGAACTTTTTGCATGAAAGATAGAGGAATGGCTACCGCGGGACAATTTCTTTTGTAGCCGAAAAGATTAGAAAAAGATTTCAAAAGAAAAAGCCAAAGCAAATACTTTGGCTTGTATGAAAATGTTGACCGTTTGGTGAACGCTGACGATCAGTCTACTTTAAATGCAACCTGTGAGTTTTCCCAGGCCAGAATTAT
>Ga0065721_10050469_pt1 | contig 19960 bp, 17 predicted proteins | sample Mesricmetagenome_FD_59108 | JGI IMG/M metagenome (GOLD analysis project Ga0065721, IMG submission 59108) | Mesophilic microbial community from rice straw/compost enrichment Sample: eDNA_1 v2 (version 2) | ecosystem: Engineered > Solid waste > Grass > Composting > Bioreactor | place: USA: Davis... | reverse complement strand
CATTGGGATTGGAACGAAGCACATTACCACCGCCTATACAGTATAGCAATATTATACCATATTAACGCGGTGAATTGTTAAAGAAAAGTGACATAAAAAAGCCTGTTGAAGGTTTTTCAACAGGCTGAACCGATCCGAGGATCGGTTGGTAAGCTTCGAATTAGTGACGGAACATTCTCGTAATCTTGTTGATTAGATTGGAATCCTTGACCATCGTCGGATTCGTCGGCATCGCTTCGTTCGCGAGCAGAGCTGCCGCATTATTCTGATAATACTCGCTCCAACCCGGCCCTAGCTGATCCGAGATCGCGTGGAAAGCTTGCGATAGACTGAATGCCCTTCGCTTCACGTGGTGCGCGTCCGAGGATACGATGTGGATGAGTCCAGCCCGGCATAGCGACCATGCGGTCCGCTTGATTCGATCACCGAAATCCCCGAGCAGAGAATGCGTCGTCACCTGGGCGATCGCGCCCAGAAAGACAAGCTCGGAGAGCAATCTCGGGTTATCGCGGATCGATCTGTTGCGTTCGGGATGAGCGATGACGGGCCGAATGCCGAGGTCTACCAATCCGCGAACGGTTTCTCTCATCTTCGCCGGCATCTCATGTCCAGGCATCTCAATAAGCATATAAGACGTGCCCGCAAGCGTAAGCAGCTCTCGTCTGTCCCATGCTCTAAGGAGGTCATCGTGGACCCGAACCTCTTGACCGGCATGCAGCGTGACGGGGATGCCTTCGGTATGTAATTCGCTTTGAAAATTCCATATCGCGAGCTGAATATCCGACGCGGGATTCCGATAGCTTCCGTTCTCGTGATGCGGCGTAGCGATGATATCGGTAATTCCTTCTGCGGCGGCGGCTCGCGCCATGGCAAGAGCGGTCGTCATGCTGTCGGCACCATCATCTAATCCAGGCAAGATATGCGTGTGAATATCGATCATGAGAGCTCCCCTTCCCGACTCTTCCTCTTTATCTTCCTCTTTTATCCAATATAGCACATTGTTACATCTTGTTGCATCATGACGAAAGTCATCAATATATAGTGCTTTTTGCGCGTGAATATAGGCGAAGAGCCCTACCTTGGAATAGGCAGGGCTCTTCGCCGTTGGTGCGGCTAGACGATTATTTACCGAACGTATGCGGGCTTTCTCTCCACGATTGCAGGAGCGACACTTGCTCGTCCGTAATCGTGCCTTGCTTGCGGGCTTCTTCGACGAGCGCGCTGTAGTTGGATAACGTACGGAGCGGAATGCCCGCCTCCGCGAACGCTTGCTCCGCTTGCGCGAACTGGTACGTGAAGATCGCGAGCACGCCCAACGCTTCCGCGCCTACGTCCCGTACCGCTAGCGCGGCTTTGAGCGAGCTGCCGCCCGTCGAGATTAAGTCCTCGATGACGACGACCTTCTGGCCGGGAGCGATGCGGCCTTCGATCATGTTCTGCTTGCCGTGCCCTTTCGCCTTATCGCGAATGTACGCCATAGGCAAGTTTAGCTTCTGCGCGACCCATGCGGCGTGCGGAATGCCTGCCGTCGCCGTGCCGGCGATGATCTCGGCGTCCGGATGATGCTCGCGGATCAGCGTGGCGAAGCCTTCCGCGATGCGGTCGCGAATGGCCGGATACCCCATCGTCAGACGGTTGTCGCAATAGATCGGGGAGATGATGCCGGATGTCCAGGTGAACGGTTCGTTCGGACGCAGCGTAACTGCTCCGATCTCCAGCAGGTTGCCCGCAATGACGGACGGTAATTGTTCCAAAGTCGGGTTGCTCATGCTTGGGTCATCTCCTCTAAGATTTGATTGAGTGCCGCGGCAGGGTCGGTTGCTGCCGTGATCGGTCTTCCGATGACGAGATAGTCGGTTCCGCCGACGACGGCATCGTTCGGAGTCGTGATACGCGACTGGTCCTGGGCGTCAGCTCCGCGCGGTCGAATGCCCGGGGTGACGGTGATGAACGACTCGCTGCAGGCGGATTTGATCGCCGCTACTTCGAGCGGGGATGCGACGACGCCGTGCAGCCCGGCTTGCTTCGCAAGCTTCGCGTAGCGCACGACCGCGTCCTCGACGGTACCTGCGATGCCTATCTCGTCGTTCAGGGTAGCTTGGCTCGTGCTCGTCAGCTGCGTCACAGCGATGACGATCGGCGAAGCTGCCGCGTCGCCGACTTCGAGGGCATCGCGAACGCCTTCGGCAGCCGCGGCCATCATCGCGACGCCGCCGGCTCCGTGCACGTTGAACATATCGACTCCCATGCGGGTGATGCTGCGCGCTCCTCCGCGTACCGTGTTCGGAATGTCGTGCATTTTCAGATCGAGGAACACCTTGAAGCCCCGCGATTTAAGCTCGCGGACGACTGCGGGGCCGGCCGCATAGAACAGCTCCATGCCAACCTTCATCCAGCAGCCCGCGCCTTCCAGCTGCGCGGCGAGCTTAAGCGCCGCTTCCGCGTCAGGCTTGTCCAGCGCGACCATCACTTTCGCGGCCGCTTGTTGCTTAGTAAGTGCCATACTAAAGCCTCCTCTTTTCTCGAATCCCGGGGGCTCCCCCGAAAGTAATCGGAATAAGCTTCAGAGCTTTGCGTCACTTTTGGGGGCAAAACATAGCCCGGAGCTTCCCGCGCTTGGTTAGGCGGAAAGACCGGGCAACCTATCGTATTAAGCTTGGAATGCTGGCATAGCCTCGCTCGAGAAACGGAGCGCTTGCAGCATGTGCAGCAGGGCGCTGACCGTATCAAGCGACGTGAGGCAGACGACGCCGTTCTCGACCGCTTCGCGGCGAATACGGAAGCCGTCGCGCTCAGGCGTCTTGCCTTTGGTGAGCGTGTTGACGACGAACTGCGCTTGACCCGTGCGGATCAGATCGACGATGTTCGGCTCGCCCTCGGACAGCTTGGCGACGCGGCGAACTTTCAGTCCTGCCGCTTCGATCGCGTCGGCGGTACCGCCGGTGGCGATCAGCTTGTAGCCGAGATTGTAGAAGCCTTTGAGAATTTCGATCGCTTCGGCTTTGTCCTTGTCGGCTACCGTCGCGATGATCGCGCCGGATTGCGGGATTTTCATGCCGGAGCCGATGAGACCTTTGTATAGAGCTTTCGCATAGTGGCGATCGCGGCCCATGACTTCGCCCGTCGATTTCATCTCGGGCGTCAGAGTAGGGTCTACGCGGCGCAGCTTCGCGAAGGAGAACACCGGAACTTTGACGGAGACGAATTCGTCTTCCGGCCATAGACCGTCTTGGTAGCCGAGGTCCTTCAGCTTATTGCCGAGGATCGCTTGCGTAGCCAGATTCGCCATCGGAATGCGCGTAACCTTGGACAAGAACGGCACCGTACGCGACGAGCGAGGGTTAACCTCGATGACGTATACTTTCTCCTGCCATACGACGAACTGGATGTTAACCAGGCCGATCGTCTTCAGCTCTTTGGCGATCTTGAGCGTAATGTCGATCGCTTGCTGCTTCACGTCTTCGGACAGCGATTGCGGAGGATATACCGCGATCGAGTCGCCGGAGTGAACGCCCGCGCGTTCGACGTGCTCCATGATGCCCGGGATGACAACCGTCTCGCCGTCGCAGATCGCGTCGACTTCGATTTCTTTGCCCAGCATGTAGCGGTCGATCAGGACCGGATGCTCCGGATTAATCTTAACCGCGACCTTCATGTAGGACAGCAGCTCTTCGTCGGAGTAGACGATCTCCATCGCGCGTCCGCCGAGGACGTACGAAGGACGGACGAGCACCGGATAACCGAGCGATTGAGCCGCTGCTACAGCCTCATCGACGGAAGTAACCGTCGTGCCTTTCGGCTGCGGGATGTTCAGCTTGCGCAGCAGCGCTTCGAACTTCTTGCGGTCTTCCGCTTCGTCGATGGATTCCAGCGTCGTGCCGAGGATGCGTACGCCTGCTTTCGCGAGCGGAGCAGCCAGGTTGATCGCCGTCTGTCCGCCGAATTGCACGATAACGCCCAGCGGCTTCTCTTGCTCGACGACGTTCATGACGTCTTCGAAGAAGAGCGGTTCGAAGTAGAGGCGGTCGGACGTCGAGAAGTCCGTCGACACCGTCTCCGGGTTGTTATTGATAATGACGGCTTCGTAACCCGCGTTGCGGATCGCCCATACGGCGTGCACCGTCGAGTAGTCGAACTCGATGCCTTGGCCGATCCGGATCGGACCGGAGCCGAGCACGATGATTTTCTCTTTAGTGCTTGGAAGAACCTCGTTCTCCGTCTCGTAGGTCGAGTAGTAGTAAGGCGTCGTCGCTTCGAATTCCGCCGCGCACGTATCAACCATTTTATAGACTGGCGTCAAGCCTTGCGCTTGACGGTATTCGCGAACTTCCGCATCTTGCGTATGCGCACCGTTCGGATGGCCTTCGCGGCGAAGCTCGGCGATCGCGCGGTCCGTAAAGCCGTTGCGCTTAGCCACGTACAGCGTCTCTTTCGTCAGACCAGGCTCGCGGCGGATAACGTCCTCGAGCTGCACGATGCGCTCGATTTTGTCCAGGAACCACCAGTCGATGTTGGACAGATCTTGGATCTGCTGCAGCGTCCAGCCGCGGCGGAAAGCTTCCGCGACGAGGAATATGCGCTCGTCGTCCGCTTTGATCAGGCGTGCTTTCAACGTCTCGTCGTCGATCTCGTTCGCGCCCTTAAGGAAGATGCGGTGAACGCCGATTTCGAGCGAGCGGACTGCCTTCTGAATCGATTCTTCGAACGTGCGGCCGATCGCCATGACTTCGCCGGTCGCTTTCATCTGCGTGCCGAGCTTGCGATTCGCGGACGTAAACTTATCGAACGGCCAACGCGGGATTTTCGTTACGATGTAGTCCAGCGTAGGCTCGAAGCATGCATAGGTTTGTCCCGTTACCGGGTTGACGATCTCGTCGAGCGTGTAGCCGACGGCGATCTTGGCCGCCATCTTGGCGATCGGGTAGCCGGTCGCTTTGGAAGCGAGCGCCGAAGAGCGGCTGACGCGCGGGTTTACTTCGATAACGTAATATTGATAGCTTTGCGGGTCGAGCGCGAATTGTACGTTACAACCGCCTTCGATGTTCAGCGCGCGGATGATCTTCAGCGATGCCGAACGAAGCATTTGGTACTCGCGGTCGGACAGCGTCTGGCTAGGAGCCACAACGATGCTGTCGCCCGTATGGACGCCGACAGGGTCGAAGTTCTCCATGTTACAGACGACGATACAGTTGTCGTTCGCGTCGCGCATCACTTCGTACTCGACTTCCTTCATGCCGGCGATCGACTTCTCGATCAAACATTGGCCGATCGGGCTGTAGCGGATGCCGCTGTCCACGATCTCGCGAAGCTCTTCCTCGTTGCCCGCGATGCCGCCGCCCGTACCGCCGAGCGTATACGCCGGGCGCACGATGACCGGATAGCCGATCGTGTTCGCGAAATCTACCGCAGCTTGTACCGTCGTTACGATATCGCTCTCAGGGACCGGTTGGTCAAGCTCGCGCATCAGAGCGCGGAACAGGTCGCGGTCTTCCGCGCGTTCGATCGCGGTCAGCTGCGTTCCGAGCAGCTTCACGCCTTCCTTCTCGAGGACGCCGGCTTTCGCCAGCTCTACCGCCATGTTAAGGCCGGTTTGGCCGCCGAGCGTCGGCAGAAGTCCGTCCGGACGCTCTTGACGAATGATTTGAGATACGAATTCCAGGTTGATCGGCTCGATGTATACTTTGTCGGCGATGTTCGTATCGGTCATGATCGTCGCCGGGTTGCTGTTAATCAGGACGACTTCGAAGCCTTCTTCCTTCAGCGCCTGGCAAGCTTGCGTGCCGGCATAGTCGAATTCCGCCGCTTGCCCGATGACGATAGGACCGGAGCCGATAACGAGCAGTTTTTTGAGCGAATTATTTTTGGGCATACTGCAGCTCTCCTCTCAGCGTCTCCGACAGTTCCGCTTGGCGAGAACGTGCTGGATTGTCGCGCTTGTGCGCGCGGATCATCTCGATGAATCGGTCGAACAGATAGCTGTTGTCGTATGGTCCTGGCGCCGCTTCCGGATGGTATTGCACGGAGAACGCCGGGAACTTCTTATGCTTCAGGCCTTCGATCGTTTTGTCGTTGTTGTTGATATGCGTCACTTCGAGTTCCGTACCGACGAGCGACTCTTCGAGCACCGTGTAGCCGTGGTTCTGGGACGTAATGAAGCAGCGTCCGGATTCCAGCTCTTTAACCGGGTGGTTGCCGCCGCGGTGGCCGAACTTGAGCTTACCCGTATCGGCGCCGCTCGCAAGAGCGAACAGCTGGTGGCCAAGGCAGATGCCGAACAGCGGATATTCGCCGATCAGCTGACGGACCGTCTCGACCGCATGAGGGACGTCTTTCGGATCCCCAGGGCCGTTGGACAGCTGGATGCCGTCCGGCTTCAGCTTGCGGATCTCTTCCGCGGTCGTGTCTTGAGGTACGACGACGACGTCGCAGCCGCGTTTCGTGAGCTCGCGAAGAATGCCGCTTTTCGCGCCGTAGTCGATCAAGACGATGCGCTCCTTGTCGCCAGGGCTGGAGAACACGCTCTTCGTGGACGTGCGAGCGACTTGGTCGCGCAGCAGCGGCGTCACGCCAAGGCGCTCTTGGAGCTCCTCGATGCGCTCGTTGCCGGTCGTAATGATGCCTTTCATCGTGCCGTGCTGGCGAAGGATGCGGGTCAGCATGCGCGTATCGATATCGCTGATGCCGACGATGCCGTATTCCTTAAGCAGGCTTCCCAGCGTATATTGGGCGCGCCAGTTGCTCGGCACTTCCTCGTGCCGTCTGACGACGAAGCCGTGGATGTATGGACGAATGCTTTCGAAATCGTCGCGGTTGATGCCATAGTTGCCGATGAGAGGGAACGTCATCGTAACGATCTGTCCGCAGTAGGATGGATCGGAGAGTACTTCCTGATAGCCCGTAATTCCCGTGTTGAACACCACTTCTCCGACGGAACCGCCTTCTGCGCCGAATCCTCGGCCCGTGAACAACGTACCGTCTTCCAACAACAATCTTGCTTGCATCCCAATCACTCCTTAGCCGGGTTTATCGTTCGATGCCTTGCTCGTAAGTGTAGACGACTTTGCCGTTAACCATCGTAAGTACAGGCCAGCCATATAGCTTCCATCCCGTGAACGGAGTGTTGCGGCCCTTCGTTAAGAACGTCGCGGGATCAACCTCGCGTTCGTTCTCGATATCGATAAGAATGAGGTCAGCCGGCGCGCCGACTTCCATCGTCCCGTATGGGAGGCGGAAAATCCTTGCCGGATCGCTCGTCATGCGCCGCAGCAGGAACTCAAGCGTCCATCTGCCCGTCTTGACGAACTTCGTATAGAGCAGCGGGAACGCGGTTTCGAAGCCGACGATTCCGAACGGAGCTCTTGCCATGCCCCGCGCTTTCTCTTCTTCGCTATGAGGCGCGTGGTCCGTAACGATGATATCGATCGTTCCGTCCTCGAGCCCTTGAATGCACGCTTCGACGTCTTTAGGCGTTCGGAGCGGCGGATTCATTTTCCAGTTGGCGTCCATGCTGTCCGGAATATCTTCGTCGGAGAGCAGCAGATGGTGCGGGCAAACCTCAGCCGTCACGTTCACGCCGACAGACTTGCCGAGGCGCAGCAAGCGTACCGATTGCTCGGTGCTGACGTGGCAGACGTGGTAGTGCACGCCGGTCGCTTCGGAGAGCAGGATGTCCCGGCCGACGTGAATCGCTTCGGATTCGTTCGGGATGCCTTTGAGGCCGTGCTTGCGAGCGAAGTTGCCCTCGGACACCGCGGCGCCTTCGACGAGCGAATCGTCTTCGCAGTGCGCGATGATCGGCATATCGAGCGACTTGGCCAGCGCCATCGCGTTTTTCATCATTTGAGCGTTCTGCACGCCTACGCCGTCGTCCGTGAAGCCGATCGCTCCCGCTTCTTTGAGCGCCGGGAAATCGGTCAGCTCGCGGCCGAGCTCGTTCTTCGTAATCGCCGCGTAAGGCAGCACCCGTACGACGCCTTCGTTCTTCGCCTTATCGAGGACGAGCTTGATCGTCTCCGGCGTATCCATGACCGGGCGCGTATTCGGCATCGGGGCGATCGTCGTGAAGCCGCCCTTGGCTGCCGATTCCGTGCCGCTTGCGATCGTCTCCTTATACTCGAAGCCCGGCTCGCGAAGGTGCACGTGCATGTCGATTAAGCCTGGAGAGATTAGTTTGCCGGAAGCGTCGATCACCTCGGCGCCTGCCGTATTCGGCTCGCTAGCGCCGTCTAGCCATTCGGCGATGCTGCCGTTCTCGATGCGCACGTGTTTCTTCTCGAGATCTCCGGAAGCAGCGTTCAGCGTCAGTGCGTTCTTGATCCATATCGATGCCATAGCCATAGTGCCTCCTCTATTGCTTATCGTAGTGTGTTGATGTTATCGTTGCAGCTCTGCTTCGCGCGGATGCATGATGGTGACGCAATCGCCGTCGTCTATCTCAACCAGAGACACTTCGATTTTCTCTTGCCGCGAGGTTGGGACGTTCTTCCCGACATAATCCGGGCGAATCGGCAATTCCCGATGGCCTCTGTCCACGAGAACGGCCAGCTGGATCGATTGCGGCCTGCCTTGGTCGATCAGCGCATCCATCGCCGCCCGAATCGTTCGCCCGGTGTACAGGACGTCGTCGAACAGAATAATACGCTTATCTTTCACCAAAACCGCGAGTTCCCCATCTTGAGTTCGGTCTCGCGCCCCGACGGTTCCCGGTCGATCGTCCCGATACCTTGTAATATCGAGCTCGCCGACGGCCACCGATTGATCTTCGATCTCCCTTACCCGTTCCGCGACCCGCCTTGCGAGGTATACCCCTCTCGTTCGGATGCCGATGAACACGCAATCTTCGATGCCTTTGTTCTTCTCGACGATCTCGTGGGCGATCCGGGTTAACGCGCGTCTGATGGCGGATTCATCCATAATGACTCTGGAGTCTTGCATGTCGAACGCTCCTTCATGCGAGGATGGCACACAAAAAACCTCCTTGCGTCAGACGCAAGGAGGATTCAGACAGAAGTCGATAGGACCGGATAGGCGTGCGACTTCCCGCTCAGGAAAGGGCATGCGCCGATTCACGTCCGGAATGGGACGTGCCGATGCTATAGCTTGCTATTCTGCGTCACCTTGACAGCCTCACGGGACTGAATTAAAGGTACCAGTTCATTAACGAGAATTATCCCATGTTCGACATGAACTGTCAAGGCGGGTGCAGAGGTTATTGTTGAAAAAATACAGACCCGACTACAGGCTCAGCTTCGTGATGCGTTCCACGGCTTTCTCCGTGTTCTCGCGGCTGCCGAAAGCCGTCAGGCGGAAGTAACCTTGACCGCTCTGGCCGAAGCCGACGCCCGGGGTACCGACGATGTTCGCCTCGGACAGCAGCTTATCGAAGAACGCCCACGAATCCAGCCCGTTCGGTGCTTGCAGCCAAATGTAAGGCGCGTTCACACCGCCGTATACCGTAAGTCCAAGCGACTTCAAGCCGTCTCGGATCACCGCTGCGTTAGACATGTAGTAATCGACGATCGTAGCGATTTGCGCTTTGCCTTCCGGCGAGTAGATCGCTTCCGCGCCGCGCTGCGTGACGTACGATACGCCGTTGAACTTCGTCGTGTGACGGCGGTTCCACAGGTCTGCGACGGTTACCTCGTTGCCGTTCTCGTCTTTCGCCTTAACGTTGCGCGGAACGATCGTATAGGCGCAACGCACGCCGGTAAAGCCAGCCGTCTTGGAGAAGCTGCGGAACTCGATGGCTACGTCTTTGGCGCCTTCGATTTCGTAAATGCTGTGCGGTACGTCTTTTTCTTGAATGTAAGCTTCGTACGCCGAGTCGAACAAGATGATCGCATCGTTCGCCTTTGCATAATCCACCCATACTTTGAGTTCATCCTTCGTCAGCGTCATGCCGGTCGGATTGTTCGGATAGCACAGGTAGATGAGATCGACTTTGCGGTCAGGCAAGCTCGGCTTAAAGTTGTTCTCGGCGTTGCAAGGCAAGTAGACGATGTTCTCGTATCGATTCGTCGCATGGCTGAATGCGCCGGAGCGTCCAGCCATTACGTTCGTGTCGACATAGACCGGATAGACCGGGTCCTGAACGGCGATCACGGCATCCTGGCTGAAAATTTCTTGAATGTTGCCGACGTCGCACTTCGAACCGTCGCTGACGAACACTTCGTTGGTGGCGAGCTCGATACCGCGAGCTTTGTAGTCGTTCTCGATAATCGCGTTAATGAGGAAGTCGTAACCTTGCTCCGGACCGTAGCCGCGGAACGCGCTGACGGTCGCCAGCTCGTCTACAGCGGCGTGCATCGCCTTCGTGACCGCCTCAGGCAGGGCGCGCGTTACATCGCCGATGCCCAAGCTAATAATCTGCGCGTTCGGATTGTCCTGGATGAACTTCGTCCGGCGTTTCGCGATTTCAGAGAAAAGATAGCTGCCCTGCAGGTTCAGAAAGTTTTGATTAATTTTAGCCATAAGAAAGACCGCCTTCCGGTTTGTACGTAAATGCGGGAGAGCCGCTTGGTCGTCCCGCTCGCTACGTACAGTCTATCGTACTTCGCGAACCGAGCATCATACACCAAACGGTCAAAAGTTTGCATTTTTACGAAACAAACCTACTCAGCGGTCTTGATTGAATCAGCGTGTTCTTAGAATGTTCAGTGCATGCTCCATGTCTTCAGGGATCGGAGCGGTAAACTCCAGCCACTCGCCGCTTCGCGGATGCTCGAAGCCGAGCACTCCCGCATGGAGCGCTTGACCGGTCATGCCGAGCGTGCGTCCGCTCTTGCCTCCGTATACCGGATCTCCGACGAGCGGATGCCCGATATATTTCATATGCACGCGGATTTGGTGCGTACGCCCCGTCTCCAGCTTCAGATCCAGCAAGGTGTAATCGCCGAATCTTTCGGATACGGTGAAATGAGTTACCGCATGCTTGCTGTTCTTCTCCGTCACGACGTACAGCTTGCGGTCTTGATTCGCTCTGCCGATCGGCGCATCGATCGTCCCTCGATCGTGCTCCACTTGACCGTACACGATCGCGTAATAGCGGCGATTAACGGTATGTGCCTTAAGCTGTGCGGCGAGGGAGGCATGCGCCAAGTCGTTCTTCGCGACCATGAGCAAGCCGGAAGTGTCTTTATCGATCCGATGCACGATGCCCGGACGCATAACGCCGTTAATCCCCGACAAGTCTTTGCAATGATACAGCAGCGCGTTGACTAGCGTACCGCTCGGATGACCCGCCGCCGGATGGACGACCATGCCGCGCGGTTTATTAATGACGATGACGTCTCCGTCCTCGTACACGACGTCGAGCGGAATATTTTCCGGGAACGCCTCGAGCGGCTCGGGGCCGGGAATCGTCACGACGATGTCGTCGCTCGCGGCGACTTTGGCGTTCGGTTTCACTTGCCCGCCGTTCACCGTCACGGCGCCGGTTCGAATCCAGTCTTGGATCTGCGAACGCGACACCTGCCTGTCCGACAGCTTCTCGGTCAGATGCTTGTCGATGCGTTCTCCGGCGGAAGCGTCATCGACGCGCCACTCCACCCGGTTGTCCGATTCGTCCGATTCCGTATCATGCGCCCAAGCCTCAGACGGTGGTTTGTTCTCCGTGATCTCGGGTTTGTTCTCCGTTGTCATTAGATTCATTCTCCTGTTTCGGGGTAAGCAGCGCATCCAAGATGATGAGGCCAACGCCGCAGACGATACCGCAATCCGCTACGTTGAATAAAGGAAACGTGTACGACCCGAAGTTAAATTGCAGAAAATCGACGACTTCTCCGTAAATGGAACGGTCCAGAAAATTACCGATCGCACCACCCAAAATCATGCCCAACGCGACGAGCATCAGTACTCTGCCCTGGCGATAGGAACGTTGAAGATACCAGGCGATGGCGCTGACGACCACGATCGTGATCAGGACGAAGAACCAACGCTGTCCTTCCAGAATACCGAAAGCCGCGCCGCGGTTGCGAATGTGCGCGATCAAGAAGAAATCTCCGATGACGTTAATTTGCTCCGTATTGAGATCGATGTTACGAGCGATAATTTTTTTAGTCACGTAGTCCAGTACAAATACGAATGCCGCGATAGCGTAATAAAGTACGATCGGCGGGCGGCGTTGTTCCATGAAATTTCGCTCCTCTTCGATTCTCCTGCGTGCCCATTTTATCACATTGCTTTCCACTCGTAAAACGACACCCGGCGGGAAAACTACATCCTGTGAAAGGAAGAAGGGAGTGGACAGCTTGACGAAGCAGTTGGAACATGGGCGAATGGAGCGCCTGAAACGAAGGCTGCTGCAAGAGAAAAGCGAGCTTGAAGCGCGAATCAACGATAACGACCATTTCGGTCTGTCTTCCTCATTCAAAGAATCGACCGGCGAGCTCAGCGGAATCGACAACCATCCCGGGGATGCCGGAACGGAGACGTTCGAACGCAGCAAAGACTATGCCCTCTTGGAAAAAGAAGAGCTTCGGCTCGCGCGCGTCGACGCTGCATTAGGACGCATGGAAAGCGGCGAATACGGCCATTGCGTCGCATGCGGCAGGTTCATTCCGCTCGAGCGGCTGGAGGCGCTGCCGACGGCGGTCTACTGCATCGAGCATGAGCCGCGTCAAGAGAACATCGAACGGCGTCCGGCCGAGGAGCTGTTCTTAACCCCGCCGTTCGGCCGAACGAGCTTGGACGAGAAGGAAACCCAGAACGGATTCGACGGCGAAGACGCTTGGCAAATCGTCGAATCGTGGGGAACCTCGACCAGTCCGGCCTATGCCGAGGACAACAACGTCGACGACTACAAGTCGATCGCGATCGAGTCGGACGAGAACGACGGCTTCGTCGAGCCGCTCGAAAGCTTCCTCGCCACGGACATTACTGGCAACCACGTCAGCATCGTTCGAAATCACGCCTATCGCCATTACATGTCCGCCGGCGAAGGGGACCATTTGCTCGAGCCCGATGAATACGTAGAGGAGTGACAATAGGGGCGGCGGAAGATCGGAGTATCTTCTGCATCGCCCCTTTATAACGATATCCCCTTCGCTCAGGAACGGAACACCTCGTATGCTTCTCCCCTTACACCGATATCCCCTTCGCTCAGGAGTTGCTTACCGCGCCACACCTATCGTTATCCCCTTCGCTCAGGAACGTTAGTACGGATTAATTTCAAGCTGCCGTTTAACGATCCGCACGATATCCGCGATATAGTCGCCTACGATCGGAAGATTCAATGCACCGAGCAGCTGCAGCAACCACACGATCGTAGCCGCGAAGAAAGTGAATCCGAGCGCGATACCGACGCCCCGAGACAGCCCGGCCAGAAAATTTTTAAGAATAAGCTGCCACGGCTTATGCATGAGGTTTACATACTCTTTGAGCTGTGCTTTCTCCATATCCAGTGCCAGCTTATCGATCCGATCGGACAAATAGTCAAGCGTGCCTCTTAGCGCGCTCGCCTCCTTCGCCAGCTGCGTTGTCCCGTCGATCTTCGACAGTTCGGGGTCGGCCGTCACTTTTACTTTGATTTGATTGATTTTGCCGCTCCCGTTTTTTCCGTTACCGTTACCGTTGCCATTGCCGTTGCCATTCCGATTCATATTGCTCACGCGTAAGCCCCCTCGCCCTTTGAGCCCCGTTGGTTCATCGCTCCTGAGCGACGGGGATATCGTTATAAAGGCAGTTTACCCCTACCTGCCGAATGCAAAACGAGCCCTCCCCATCCGCCCCAAACGCAGCATGCGCCTGAGCGACGGGGATAAGAGCTCGTCTTTATCGTTGTCCCTATTATATTTAGCTAACCGATCGTGCGATTATGCTCGTTTATACGATCGTAAGCGCAATCGATTTGTCGCCGGCCTGCAGCGTCTCCATGCCGTCCGTACGTCCGAACGTCACTTCGTTGACTAGCACGTTGTCGCGCAGCACGTCGTCAAACTTCCGCAGCGCCGCCTCCAGCTCCGGATCGACTTCCAATACGAGATTGACGCGCTTCTCAATCGGCAGATCGAGCTTCTTGCGCTGATCTTGCACGGCGCGAATGACCTCGCGAACCCAACCCTCTTGCTCCAGCTCCGGCGTGATCTCCGTGTTGAGCGCAACGGTTACGCCGCCGCCGGATGCCGACGCGAAGCCGGCTTTCGCTTCCTTCTCAACCAGCAGCTCATCGACTCCGACAGACAGCGACTCGCCCTCCGGCGATACGAAGTTAAACGTGCCCGTTTGCACCACCCTGCGGGTCTCGTCTCCGGACAATCCCTTCAAAGCCGCTTGGATCGGACCGACGTTTTTGCCGTATTTCTTACCTGCTACCTTCAAGTTCAGCTTCAGATTGAAGTTAACGAAGCTGCTGTCGTCCGAGGCGATCGTAATCGTCTTCACGTTGATCTCGTCTTTGATGATATCCTCATAGTCCGCCAGGTTGAACGCTCCGCTCAGCGATACGAGCAGATCGGACAGCGGCTGGCGCGTCTTGATATTGTTCTCGTTGCGGATATTGCGCGCAAGCTCGACAAGATTGCGTGCCGTCGCCATATCGCGCTCGAGCTCCTCGTCGATCGCAGACAGGTCCGCGACAGGGTAGTCGGCCAAATGCACGCTGCCCGCACCGCCCAAGTTGCCATAGATGTCTTCCGCCACGAACGGCGCATATGGCGCGATCAGACGGGACAGCGTCAGCAGCACTTCGCCAAGCGTCTGGTAAGCCGCTAGTTTATCGTCAGTCAGGCCGCTCCCCCAGAAACGGTCGCGCGAACGGCGGACGTACCAGTTGGACAGCTCGTCGATGAACGACTCGATATTTTTAGCCGGGTTGAGGAAGTCGTTCGCTTCCAGACCGTTGCTGACAGAAGCTACGAGCGAGTTCAAGCGGGAGACGATCCATTTATCCAGCTTGTTGTCGCTCTTCACCTTCGCATGCTGCCCAGGCACGTAGCCGTCAATCGTCGCATACAGCGCGTAGAACGCGTGCGTGTTCACCAGCGTATCGACGACTTTGGATTTCGCCTCGGCGACGATGCCTTTGGAGAACCGTTTGCTGTTCCACGGCGCGCTGTCCGCAAGAAGAGCCCAACGGAACGCGTCGGTGCCGAACTCGTTGATGATTTCCCAAGGGTCGATGACGTTGCCTTTGGATTTACTCATTTTCTGCCCGTTCTCGTCCAGGACGTGACCCGTGGAAATAACGGATTTGTACGGTACTTTACCGTTATAGAGCGTCGAGACGGCCAGCAAGCTGAAGAACCATCCGCGAGTCTGGTCGATGCCCTCGCATATGAAGTCTGCCGGATACTGCTCGGCGAACGTCTTCTCGTCGCCCAGCGGGTGATGGTACTGCGCGAACGGCATCGAGCCGCTGTCGAACCATACGTCGATCACTTCGGAAGCGCGGTTCATGACGCCTCCGCAAGAACACTTCAATTGAACGGCGTCGACGTACGGCTTGTGCAACTCCAAGTCCGCCGCTACGTCGCCCACCGCCAGGTCGCGAAGCTCTGTCCGGTTGTGCACGGCTTTCTCGTGACCGCAGGATTCGCAGGTCCAGACGTTAAGCGGCGTGCCCCAGTAACGGTTCCGGCTGATGTTCCAATCGACGAGATCCTCGAGGAACTTCCCGAACCGGCCGCCCTGCAGATGCTCCGGATACCACTGGATCGATTTGTTGTTCTCGATCAGCTGGTCTTTGACCGCGGTCGTCTTAATGAACCAGCTTTCCGTCGCGTAATAGAGCAAAGGCGTTTTGCAGCGCCAGCAGAACGGGTAGCTGTGCTCGTATTTCTCCTTGTGGTATAGCAGGCCTTTCTCGGAAAGCTTACGCACGATGTCTACGTCGCAATCTTTAACGAAACGTCCGGCCAAGTCCGTTACTTCGTCGATATAACGTCCCGCGCTATTCACGACCATGAGCATCGGGATGCCGTGCTGGCGAGCGACGCGATGGTCGTCTTCCCCGTGCGCCGGCGCGATATGGACGATACCGGTACCGCTCGTATCGCTGACATAGTCCGCGTCGATGATCCGATATGCGCCTTCGACTTTCACGTAAGGGAAAAGCGGCTCATACGTTTGTCCGACGAGCTCGCGACCTTTGACCGTGCCGAGCACCTCGTATTCGCCCTTCATCACTTTCTCGACGAGAGCATGAGCGACAATATACACGCCGTCATCTTGACGAACGCGCGCGTAGTCGAGCTCAGGGTGAACGGCAAGCGCTACGTTCGCGGGCAGCGTCCATGGCGTCGTCGTCCAAGCGAGCGCATATTCACCGCTGCCGGACAGCTTGAACTTCGCGGTTGCGGTGAGGTCCTTGACGTCCTCATAGCCTTGCGCCACTTCGTGCGAGCTAAGCGTCGTTTGGCAATCCGGGCAATACGGGCTGACGCGGTGCCCGCGGTAGAGCAGCCCTTTCTCGTGAATCGTCGCGAGAATGTGCCATACGCTCTCGATGTACTCGTCCTTCAGCGTAATGTAAGGGTCATCGAGATCGGTCCAATATGCGATCGCCTCGGTCAGCTCGCGCCATTGGCGCTCGTACTCGAACACGCTCTCCCGGCACTTGATGATGAACGGCTCGACGCCGTACTTCTCGATTTCTTGTTTGCCGGAGATGCCGAGCTGCTTCTCTACGCCCAGCTCGACCGGAAGTCCGTGCGTATCCCAGCCTGCTTTGCGGATGACTCTGTAGCCGGCCATCGTTTTATAACGGCTTACGAAGTCCTTGATAACGCGCCCGAGCACGTGCCCGATGTGCGGTTTGCCGTTAGCTGTAGGCGGCCCTTCGTAAAACACGAAGTTAGGGCGGTCCGCCCGGTTCTCGATCGATTTACGGAACGTATTGTCCGTGCTCCATTGCTCCAAAATGCGCTGCTCGCGAGCTCTAGCCCGCTCTTTGACGTCTACGCGACGCATGCGATTCATCCCCTTATCCTGTCTGTAAAATACAAAAAAACCTCATCCCGGTAAGGGACGAGGTTCGACTCGCGGTACCACCCTTGTTCCGCACCATCATAACGATAAGGCGCGGCTCTTGGCAGCCGATATTAATCGGCTAGCTCGTATAACGGCGAGCGTCCGGCTTGCTCTACTGTTCGCGCAACCTGCGCGAGGTTCGAGTAAGCGTCTCGGGGATGATGTTCGGCTAGCTTCGGACATTGGCTTGCACCTTCCGCCAACTCTCTAAAGACCAAAGACAAGCTTACTGTTCCCGTCTTCGACATTGCTTCTTCCCTTCTTTATAACGGACGGGAAGCCAAATGTCAATTCCGGGACTTCACATCTTGAGCCCGAATTAAGCCTCGATGCCTTTCGGCTCGCGGTGATCTAGCGACTCCCAGTTGTCCTGGTTGAGCAATTCGAGCTGCGTCTCGACGAGCGCGCGGAACCGAGCGCGGTAAATAGCAGCTTGTTTCTTGAGCTCTTCAACCTCGAGAGCGACTTTGCGGGACTTCGCAAGCGCGTCGTTAATAATGCGGTCTGCGTTCTTCTCCGCTTCCTTAACGATAAGCTGCGCTTCCTTCTTCGCGTTCGACTTCAGCTCGTCGGCCGCTTCCTGAGCGACGATAATCGTCTTGCTCAGCGTCTCCTCGATGTTGGAGAAGTGGCCGAGCTTCTCTTGCGAAGCGCTCACTTGAGCTTGCAGTTCCTTGTTCTCGCGAATCATCGCTTCGTAATCCTTGATGATCTGGTCGAGGAACTCGTTTACTTCGTCTTCATCGTATCCGCGCAGTCGGCGGCCGAATTCTTTATTATGGATATCTAACGGTGATAATGGCATTGGCGCACCTCCGAGTTGGTATGATCGTAGGAAAAGATAAGCTAACTCAACAAATTCGACGAATCCCGAGGAATTCCTGCTAATCCGTTAGACAAATTTACCGATTCTTACCCTCGTTCGTCCGCTTTTCGACACACCTTCTACTTCCACTACCTTAAACCGACCAAGACCTTTCATCGACACGACGTCCCCGGCCTTAAGCGGTTGAGACGGATCCTCTTCCGCTTTCCAGTTGACGCGGCACTTGCCCGCTCGTATCGGGTCCACGATCTTCGCCCGGCTAAGCCGGAACACATCGCTGGCGATCCCGTCGAGCCGCATAGAGGCGACGGAAAGCACCTGCTCCTCCAGCTTCGCCGCGACGACGCGCAATTCGGCTAGCGGACGCACGGAGACGGACACATCGAGTCGATGCGCCTGCTTCATATGTCCGATTAGGAAATCTCCGATCCCTTCGACCACCAGCGCATGACAGCCTGTGTCGCTGACGTGCAGATCGCCGATCAGATCCCTCTTAATACCGACGCCAAGCAACGCGCCCAAGTAATCGCCGTGATCCAATTCGGACACGCGACGATCATCCGAGGCGATGTCCAGCACGGCAATACCCATCTCTTCGTCCTCTAGCCTGCGATAATCCGGCGCGATAAGCGCTCTGCGACGCTCCGCATCGGGGTAACCCCCATCAAGGCGGATATGTACGTCCGGATGGCGATTCGCGAGTGACGACAAAATATACGCCTGGCGAGGATCGAGGAAGTCCGTGCGCTTCATCTCGTGATAAAGCGCGGCACGCTCGACCCATTCCCAGGCGCGGTCCACGAACGATTTCTCGTCCGGATGATAATGTTCGTATATCTCTTTATGAGCCATGTTGCTTCCCTTCTACCCGACGAAAGGTTCGATAACGACCTTCAAGCCTAAGGCCACGAAACGGAGCGCGATTAGCGCAACGATCGGGGAAATGTCTAGAATGCCGCCGATCGGCGGGATTAGACGGCGGAACGGTCTCAAATACGGTTCAACCAGTTTGCCTAACATCTCTCCGATGAAGCTCTCGCGAACGTTAGGAAGCCAAGACATGAGGACGTAAATGAGAATCATGTAAAAATAAATGTCCGCCAACGTATCGATATAACTGGATATTTCGTTCAAGGGGTCACCTCATTCTAGGGTAGTCGGCTTCCTCCGTCATCATTTCCGTAATCGTTCCAGATACTTCAACCGAATCCGGTGTGCACAGGAAAATGTCGGTGCCAATTTTAGAGATATTTCCTCCGAGCGCATAGACCGTCCCGCTTAAGAAGTCGACGATGCGAATCGCTTGCTCTCTTCTGACGCGCTGCAGATTCACGACGACGGCACGGCGGGACTTTAATTGATCGGCAATGTCTTGGGCTTCGTCGTACGTACGAGGCTCGGTCAGCACGACGCGGGCGCTCTTCTGAGAATGGATGCTTACGACATTGTTCTTACTCGATTGTTTACGTGATTCGAACGCCGGCGTTTCAATTTCTTGGTCATCGGCATGAGGAGTTTGGCGATCGGCAGCTTCTTCCTCTTCTTGAAGTCCTAAGTAGTTCAGAAATTTGTTCATTACGCTCATTATGTTTCCCTCCTCGGTATGTACTCGCCCTTAATCTTCTTTCCCGACTAACACCGTACCCAAACGCACGTGGGTTGCGCCTTCTTCCACGGCAATTTCGAAATCGTTAGACATCCCCATCGAGAGAGCCCATAACGGCTCTTTCAGTTCCGTCATCCGATTCAAGTCATCTCTAAGTTGTCTAAGCGAACGGAAGATCGGACGCGTATCCTCTGGCTCGCTCTCGTAAGGAGCCATGGTCATCAGCCCGATCGGCTTAATCCGGTCGAAAGCCTGCAGCTCGCGAATGAATGCCGCCGCCTGATCCGGTCCAAGACCGTGCTTCGTTTGTTCGCCCGAAACGTTCACCTGCACGAAGCATTGCACCGTAAGATCGAGCAAGCTTGCGCGATGCTGTATCGCTTCGGCTAACGAGAGGCGATCGAGCGAGTGAATGTAGTCGAATTTCCCGACGACGTCTTTAACTTTGTTCGTTTGCAGTGAACCGATATAGTGGAATACGGCTTGTCCTTTAAGCGTCTCCCACTTCTCCTTGGCGTCCGGCCACCTGTTCTCGCCGATGTGACCGATGCCTTCACGTACGA
>Ga0065721_10050468_pt1 | contig 19962 bp, 17 predicted proteins | sample Mesricmetagenome_FD_59108 | JGI IMG/M metagenome (GOLD analysis project Ga0065721, IMG submission 59108) | Mesophilic microbial community from rice straw/compost enrichment Sample: eDNA_1 v2 (version 2) | ecosystem: Engineered > Solid waste > Grass > Composting > Bioreactor | place: USA: Davis... | reverse complement strand
ACCCCTCCCCGGCGCCGCCCGAGCCCCGCGCGATCCCTTCTTCCGCCCGCTCCCGCCCTCGCCACGACCGGACCGGCCATGGACACCGTCTCCGACGCCCCGCTTCTCGAGATCCGCGGGCTTTCCAAGAGCTTCGTCGGCCAGCGCGCCCTCGACCGCGTCGACTTCACGCTCCGCGCCGGCGAGGTCCACGCCCTGCTCGGCGAGAACGGCGCCGGCAAGTCGACCCTGATCAAGACCGTCACCGGCATCATCGCCCGCGACGAGGGTACGATCCGCCTCGACGGCGCCGCGATCGACCCGAAGACCGGCGCCGAGGCCGTCGCCGCCGGCATCGCCACGGTCTACCAGGAGGTCAACCTCCTGCCGAACCTCTCGGTCGCCGACAACCTCTACCTCGACCGCCAGCCGACCCGCTTCGGCCTGGTGCGAACCGGCGAGATGCGCCGCCGCGCCCGCGAGCTGCTGTCCGGCTTCGGCCTCGACATCGACGTCTCGGCCCCGCTCGCCGACTATTCCGTCGCCGTCCAGCACATCACCGCCATCGCCCGCGCCGTCGACCTTTCCGCCCGGGTGCTGATCCTCGACGAGCCGACCGCCAGCCTCGACGCCCAGGAAGTGGCGATCCTGTTCCGCGTCATGCGCTCGCTCAAGGAGCGCGGCATCGGCATCGTCTTCGTCACCCACTTCCTCGACCAGGTCTACGCCATCGCCGACCGCATCACCGTGCTGCGCAACGGCCGCCTCGTCGGCGAGCGGGAGACCGCCTCGCTGCCGAAGCTCGATCTCGTCCGCATGATGCTCGGCCGCGAGCTCGCCGAGGTCGAGAGCCACCGCGAGGCCGGCTCGGCGCCGGCCGGAAGCGCCGCCGCCCCGCTCGCCACCTTCACCGGCTACGGCAAGAACCGCTACGTCGCCCCCTTCGACCTCGTCCTGCGCCGCGGCTCGGTGGTCGGCCTCGCCGGCCTGCTCGGCTCGGGGCGCACCGAAACCGCCCGTCTCGTCTTCGGCGCCGAGACCGCCGACGCCGGCGCCGCCACCGTCGACGGCGCCCCGGCCCGGCTCGCCACCCCGCGCGAGGCGGTGCGCCTCGGTTTCGGCTTCTGCCCCGAGGAGCGCAAGACCGACGGCATCGTCGCCGAGCTGACCGTGCGCGAGAACATCGTCCTCGCCCTCCAGGCGAGGCGCGGCTGGATGCGGCCGCTGTCGCGGCGCGAGCAGGACGCCATCGCGGCGAAATACATCGCCCTGCTCGACATCCGCCCGGCCGACCCGGAGCGCCCGATCGGCCTGCTGTCGGGCGGCAACCAGCAGAAGGCGCTGCTCGCCCGCTGGCTCGCCACCGACCCGCGCCTGCTCATTCTCGACGAGCCGACCCGCGGCATCGACGTCGGCGCCCACGCCGAGATCATCCGCCTGATCCGCCGGCTCTGCGACGACGGCCTCGCCCTGCTCGTCATCTCCTCCGAGATCGAGGAGATCGTCACCTACGCCGACGAGATCGTCGTGCTGCGCGACCGCCGCCACGTCGCCCGCCTTTCCGGCGACGCCGTCACCGTGCCCGCGGTGCTCGCCGCCATCGCCGAAGACGACGCGAGGGCCGCATGAGCGCGCCCTCCCGTCCGACCCCGTCCGGACAGGCCCCGTCGAAGCCGGCCCCCGGCCCGACCCCCGCCGGCGCGACGCGCGGCTTCCGCCTGCCGCGGACCGGCCTCGCCCAGCTCGCCGCCTTCGCGGTCATCCTCCTCGTCAACTGGTCGGTGTCGCCGCAGTTCTTCGACGTCCGCCTCCAGGACGGCCGGCTGTTCGGCAGCGTCGTCGACGTCTTCAACCGCGGCGCGCCGGTGGCGCTGCTGTCGATCGGCATGGTGCTCGTCATCGCCACCCGCGGCATCGACCTCTCGGTCGGCGCGGTGATGGCGATCGCCGGCGCCATCGCCGCCTCGCTCGCCGACAGCCAGCCGGTCGCCGTCTGCCTCGCTGCGGCGCTGGCCGCCGGCGCGCTCTGCGGCCTCTGGAACGGCTTCCTCGTTTCGGTCTTCCGCATCCAGCCGATCGTCGCGACGCTGATCCTGATGGTCGCCGGCCGCGGCATCGCCCAGCTGATCACCGAGGGCCGGATCGTCACCTTCACCTCGCCCGGCCTCGCCGGCCTCGGCAGCGGCGCCTTCCTCGGCGTGCCGATGCCGGTGGTGCTGACGGCGGTGATGCTGCTCCTCACCCTCGCCCTCGTCCGCGGCACCGCCCTCGGCCTGCTGGTCGAGGCCACCGGCGCCAACGCCCGGGCGAGCCGGCTCGCCGGCATCGACACCCGCGCCACCACCATCGCCGTCTACGTCTGGTGCAGCCTCTGCGCCGCACTGGCCGGCGTCGTCGCCGCCGCCGACATCCGCGGCGCCGACGCCAACAACGCCGGCCTCTGGCTGGAACTCGACGCCATCCTCGCCGTGGTGATCGGCGGCACCTCGCTGTTCGGCGGGCGCTTCAGCATCGTCCTCGCCGTGGTCGGCGCCCTGATCATCCAGGCGATGAACACCGGCATCCTGCTGTCGGGCTACCGGCCCGAGCTCAACCTCGTCGTCAAGGCGGTCGTCGTGCTCGCCGTCCTGCTGCTGCAGTCGCCCAAGCTCGGCGCCCTGCGCGGCTTCCTCGCCGCAAGGAGAGCCCGGACATGATGCGCCGCCACCTTCCCGTCGTCGTCACGACGCTCGTCTTCCTGCTCGGCTTCCTCTACTGCTCGCTGCAGTTTCCGAACTTCGCCTCGACCCGCGTGGTCATGAACCTGCTCACAGACAACGCCTTCCTCGGCATCCTCGCCGTCGGCATGACCTTCGTCATCATCTCCGGCGGCATCGACCTCTCGGTCGGCTCGGTGATCGGCTTCTCGACCATCTTCCTCGCCGTCGTCATCGGCGCCGGCGTCCACCCGCTTCTCGCCTTCGCGATGCTGCTCCTGATCTGCGCGGTCTTCGGCGGCACCATGGGAGCGCTGATCCACTATCTCGAGATGCCGGCCTTCATCGTGACGCTGGCCGGGATGTTCCTCGCCCGCGGCACCGCCTTCCTGATCTCGACGGAATCGATCCCGATCGTCGCCGACTTCTATTCTCAGGTCTCCGGCTTCTCCTTCCGCCTGCCCGGCGGCGGCCGTCTCAGGATCATCGCCATCATCATGATGGCGACCTTCGTCCTCGGTGGCCTGCTGCTGCATTTCACCCGCTTCGGCACCAACGTCTACGCGCTCGGCGGCGGCCGGGCGACGACGACGCTGATGGGCGTGCGCACCGGGCCGACCACCATCGCCGTCTACATGCTGTCGAGCCTGCTCGCCGGGCTCGCCGGCATCGTCTTCTCCTTCTACACCGGGGCCGGCTACTCGCTCGCCACCGTCGGCGTCGAGCTCGACACCATCGCCGCCGTGGTCATCGGCGGCACCCTGCTCACCGGCGGCGCCGGCACCATGTTCGGCTCCTTCGTCGGCGTGCTGATCATGGGGCTGATCCAGACCTACATCACCTTCGACGGCACCCTTTCCAGCTGGTGGGCCAAGATCGCCACGGGCATGCTGCTGTTCGCCTTCATCGCCTTCCAGCAGACGATGGCCGGATTGCCGGGCCGCGGCGCGGCCCGCCTGCGCCAGAGGACCGCCCCATGACCACGCCGCTCGTCTTCATCCCCGCCGGACGCGGCCACTCCCACCAGGCCGAGGTGACCCGCACGCTGGCCATCGACATCATCTCCGGCCGCTATCCGGAGGGCTCCGGCCTGCCGCGCGACGCCGAGCTTTCGGCGATGTTCGACGTCTCGCGCACGGTGCTGCGCGAGAGCATGAAGACCCTCTCGGCCAAGGGGCTGATCGTCGCCAAGGCCAAGGTCGGAACCCGCGTGCGCGAGCGCTCGTCGTGGAACATGTTCGACCCCGACCTGCTCGCCTGGCACCTCGAGGCCGGCATCGACAAGCGCTTCCTGCGCGATCTCGCCGACATCCGCCTCGCCGTCGAGCCACGCACCGCGGCGCTGGCCGCCGAGCGGCGCGACGACGACATGGTGGCGGCGATGCGGGCCTGCATGGAGCGCATGCGCGGGGCGCCCTCCGATTCCGCCGACTTCGCCGACGCCGACCTCGCCCTCCACCTCGAGATCGCCCACGCCGCCGGCAACCCCTTCATGCGCTCGATCGGCGCGGTGATCGAGGCGGCGCTGCGCGCCTCCTTCCGCCTCTCGGCGCCGGTCGAGGAGGCCGAGCGCGAGGCGACGCTCTACGCCCACGGCGCCATCGTCGACGCCATCGACGCCGGCGACGCGCCGCGCGCCGCCGAGGCGATGACCGAGGTGATCTTCAACGGCCTGCGCCGTCACGGCGGCGCGCCGGCCCGCCCGCAGCCCTACCGATCCGCCGCGCTGGTCGAGGCGCCCGCCCTCGCCGCCCTCGCCGCGGGCGCCTCCGATCCAACCCGCGATCCCCCCATCGAGAGTATCGAACCATGACCGACGGGCCGACCAAGAAGCCCCTGCGCAGCACCGCCTGGTTCGGACGCCAGGACAAGATGGGCTTCTACTACCGCTCCTTCCTGAAGAACCGCGGCTTCCCGCAGGACCAGTTCGAGGGGCGGCCGGTGATCGGCATCTGCAACACCTGGTCCGAGCTCAATCCCTGCAACTCCCATTTCCGCACCATCGCCGAACACGTCCGCTACGGCGTGCTCGACGCCGGCGGCTTCCCGCTCGAATTCCCGGTCTCCTCGCTCGGCGAGGTGACGATGCGGCCAACCGCGATGCTCTATCGCAACCTCGCCGCCATGGACGTCGAGGAGGGCATCCGCGCCCATCCGCTCGACGGCGTCGTGCTGCTGATGGGCTGCGACAAGACCACCCCGGCGCTGATGATGGGCGCCGCCTCGGCCGACCTGCCGGCGATCGGCGTTTCCGGCGGCCCGCAGCTGCGCGGCGTCTACCGCGGCCAGATCATCGGCTCGGGCACCAGCATCATCTCGATGAGCGAGCAGCTCCGCGCCGGCGAGATCACCCTCGACGAGTTCCACGAGGCCGAGGCGGGCATGAACCGCAGCCACGGCCACTGCATGACCATGGGCACGGCCTCGACCATGGCCTCGATGGTCGAGGCGCTGGGCTTCGGCCTGCCGGAGAACGCGGCGATCCCGGCGACCGACGCCCGCCGCAACCACCTCGCCCGCATGGCCGGCCGCCGCATCGTCGAGATGGTGGCGGAAGACCTCACCCCCTCGAAGATCCTGACCCGCAAGGCCTTCGAGAATGCGATCCGGACGCTGGCCGCGATCGGCGGCTCGACCAACGCCGTCGTCCACCTGCTCGCCATCGCCGGCCGGATCGGCGTCGACCTCACCCTCGACGACTTCGACCGCTTCGGCCGCGCCGTCCACTGCCTCGTCGACCTGATGCCCTCGGGCCGCTTCCTGATGGAGGACTTCCACTATGCCGGCGGCCTGCCGGTGGTGCTGAAGACGCTGGCCGAGCGCGACCTGCTCCACCGCGACGCCCTCACCGTCAACGGCCGCACCATCTGGGAGAACGTCGAGAGCGCGACCTGCTGGAACGCCGAGGTCATCACCTCCTTCGAGGCGCCGTTCAAGCCCGACGCCGGCATCGCCATCCTCACCGGCAACCTCGCCCCCGACGGAGCCGTCATCAAGCCGTCGGCCGCCTCGCCGCACCTGATGGTCCACACCGGGCGCGCCGTCGTCTTCGAAAACGTCGAGGAGATGCACCACGGCGTCGACGACGAGAGCCTCGACATCGATGCGTCATGCATCATGGTGCTGAAGAACTGCGGTCCGAAGGGCTATCCCGGCATGGCCGAGGTCGGCAACATGCCGATCCCGTCGAAACTCCTGCGCGAGGGCGTGCGCGACATGATCCGCATCTCCGACGCGCGCATGTCCGGCACCGCCTATGGCACCGTCGTCCTCCACGTCGCCCCGGAGGCCGCCGCCGGCGGGCCGCTGGCGCTGGTGCGGAACGGCGACCTGATCACCCTCGACGTGCCGGCCCGCTCGCTGCACCTCCACGTCGACGACGCCGAACTCGCCGCCCGCCGCGCCGCCTGGACCCCGCCGGAGGCGCCCCCGGCGCGCGGCTGGACCAAGCTCTACGTCGACCACGTGCTCCAGGCCGACAAGGGCGCCGACCTCGACTTCCTGGTCGGCCGCTCCGGCTCCCCCGTTCCCCGCGACAATCACTGAGACGACATGCCCATGGTTTCCGCCCCCGTCACCCGGACGAACGCCCCGCCCACCGGCGCATCCCGCCCCTACCGCGGCGTCTTCCCGGTCGTGCCGACCATCTTCGACGCCCGCGGCGAGCTCGACCTTGCCGGCCAGCTGCGCGCCGTCGACTTCATGATCGACGCCGGCTCGGACGGGCTCTGCATCCTCGCCAATTTCTCCGAGCAGTTCGTGCTGACCGACGCCGAGCGCGAGATCCTGACCGACGCCATCCTCGACCACGTCGCCGGCCGGGTGCCGGTGATCGTCACCACCACCCATTTCTCGACGCGGGTCTGCGCCGAGCGCTCCAGGCGCGCCGCCGACGCCGGGGCGGCGATGGTGATGATCATGCCGCCCTACCACGGCGCCACGATCCGCGTCGCCGAAGCCGGCGTCTTCGACTTCTTCGCCGCCGTCTCCGACGCGATCCCGATCCCGATCATGATCCAGGACGCGCCCGTCGCCGGCACGCCGCTGTCGGCGGAGTTCCTCGCCCGGATGGCCCGCGAGATCGAGCACGTCGCCTATTTCAAGATCGAGACGCCGATGGCCGCGGCCAAGCTGCGCCGGCTGATCGAACTCGGCGGCGCGGCGATCGAGGGCCCGTGGGACGGCGAGGAGGCGATCACCCTGATGGCCGACCTCGACGCCGGGGCGACCGGCGCCATGACCGGCGGCGGCTTTCCCGACGGCATCCGCCAGATCATGGACCCGTGGCGCGCCGGCGACCGCGCCGCGGCGCGCGCCGCCTACGCCCGCTGGTTGCCGCTGATCAACCACGAGAACCGCCAGTGCGGCCTGCTCGCCGCCAAGGCGCTGATGAAGGCCGGCGGCATCGTCGCCTGCGACGACGGCCGCGCCCCGCTGGCGCCGATGCATCCGCAGACCCGCGAAGCCCTCGTCGAGCTCGCCGCCGAGCGCGACGCCCTCGTGCTCAAGTGGGCCCGCTGACCATGGCACCCGCGACCACCCCGGCTTCCCCTGCCCCGGCGTCCGGCGCCCCGATCCGCCTCGCCGTCGTCGGCCTCGGCAAGATCGCCCGCGACCAGCACCTGCCCTCGATCGCCCGCACGGCGGGGATCGAGCTCGCGGCGATCGCGAGCCGCAACGCCGAGGTGCCCGGCGTGCCGCATTTCGCCACCCTCGACGCCCTCCTCGCCTCGGACCTTTCCGTCGACGCCGTCGCGCTCTGCACGCCGCCGCAGGTCCGCCGGGCCCAGGCCGCCGCGGCGCTCGCGGCCGGCAAGCACGTGCTGCTCGAGAAGCCGCCGGGCGCCACCGTCTCGGAGATCGCACCTCTCGTCGAACTCGCGCGTCACGAGGGCGTCACCCTGTTCGCCACCTGGCATTCCCGCTTCGCCCCGGCCGTCGAGCCGGCGCGAGCCTTCCTCGCCGGGCGGACGATCCGCTCCGTCGAGGTGATCTGGAAGGAGGACGTGCGCCACTGGCATCCGGGCCAGGACTGGATCTGGGAGCCGGGCGGCTTCGGCGTGTTCGATCCGGGCATCAACGCCCTCTCGATCGTCACCCGTATCCTGCCGCGGCCCTTCTTCCTGACCGGCGCCGAGCTGGAGTTTCCGGAGAACCGCGCCGCGCCGATCGCCGCCGACCTCGCCTTCGCCGACACCGCCGGCGTTCCGGTCCGCGCCGTCTTCGACTGGCGCCAGACCGGGCCGCAGACCTGGGACGTGCGCGTCGACACCGACGCCGGCCTCCTCGTGCTGTCCGGCGGCGGCAAGGCGATGACGCTGGACGGCGAGGCGATGATCGAGGCGCCGGAGGCCGAATACGACGGCATCTACGCCCGCTTCGTGGAGCTCGTCGACACGCGCGGCCTCGACGTCGACGTCGCCCCGCTCGCCCACGTCGCCGACGCCTTCATGCTCGGCCGCCACCGCTTCGTCGAGGCTTTCCTCGACTGAGGCGGGCAGGGATCGCCGCGGCGTCCGCAGAAGGCGCCCCGGCCAGAAGACCGGCCGGCGCCACGCCGGGCGGATCGAAGACCGCGGCCGGGAGGGGTCCTGGCGCGGAACGGCCGAACGGCGCGGGAACGGCGCCGCCCGGCGACAAGGGAGTGAACGATGAACCTCTTGAAGACGACCCTCGCGGCGCTGGCGCTCGGCGCCTTCGCCTTCGCGATGCCCGCCTCCGCTCAGGACAAGGGCACCATCGGCATCGCCATGCCGACCAAGTCCTCCGCCCGCTGGATTGCCGACGGCGACAACATGGTGAAGGTGCTGACCGACCGCGGCTACGGCACCGACCTGCAGTATGCCGAGGACGACATCCCCAACCAGCTCTCGCAGATCGAGAACATGGTGACGAAGGGCGTCAAGGTGCTGGTCATCGCCTCGATCGACGGCACCACCCTGTCCGACGTCCTGCAGCAGGCCGCCGATTCCGGCATCAAGGTCATCGCCTACGACCGCCTGATCAAGGGCTCGCCCAACGTCGACTACTACGCCACCTTCGACAACTTCCAGGTCGGCGTGCTGCAGGCCCAGTCGATCGTCGACGCCCTCGGCGTCGCCGACGGCAAGGGCCCCTTCAACATCGAGCTGTTCGGCGGCTCGCCGGACGACAACAACGCCTTCTTCTTCTACGACGGCGCCATGAGCGTGCTGCAGCCCTACATCGACGAGGGCAAGCTGGTCGTCCAGTCCGGCCAGATGGGCATGGACAAGGTCGGCACCCTGCGCTGGGACGGCGCCGTCGCCCAGGCCCGCATGGACAACATCCTGTCCGCCTACTACTCCGACAAGCGCGTCGACGCCGTCCTCTCCCCCTACGACGGCCTCTCGATCGGCATCCTCTCCTCGCTGAAGGGCGTCGGCTACGGCTCGGGCGACATGGCGATGCCGGTGGTCTCCGGCCAGGACGCCGAGGTGCCCTCGGTCAAGTCGATCATCGCCGGCGAGCAGTACTCGACCATCTTCAAGGACACCCGCGAACTCGCCAAGGTGACGGCGGACATGGTCGATGCCATGATGTCGGGCAAGGAACCCGAGATCAACGACACCAAGACCTACGACAACGGCGTCAAGGTGGTGCCCTCCTACCTGCTGAAGCCGGTGGCGGTCGACAAGTCCAACTGGGAGGAGATCCTGGTGGGCTCGGGCTACTACACCAAGGACCAGATCATGTGAGACCGCTCGTCCGCGCGGTTGGCGCGGATGAACGCGACGCGAGGGGAGAGGGGACGGCGGCGCCGGCCTCTCTCCCCGTCCCTCTCCCCGAGGGGAGCGGGACGAACGACGCGGCCGCCCCGCCGCCTACCGGCTCCACCACGCCAGAGACCGTCCATGACCCCCATCCTCGAAATGCGCGGCATCACCAAACGCTTTCCCGGCGTCGTCGCGCTGTCCGACGTCAACTTCTCCGTCGCCGCCGGCGAGATCCACGCCCTCGTCGGTGAGAACGGCGCCGGCAAGTCGACGCTGATGAAGGTGCTGTCGGGGGTCTATCCGCACGGCTCCTACGAGGGCTCGATCCTCTACGAGGGCGAGGAACGGCAGTTCCACGACATCAACGACAGCGAAGCCGTCGGCATCATCATCATCCATCAGGAACTCGCGCTGATCCCGCTGATGTCGATCGCCGAGAACATCTTCCTCAGCCATCCGCCGGCGCGCTTCGGCGTGATCGACCGCGCCGAGGTCTACGCCCGGGCGCGGACGCTGCTGAGGAAGGTCGGCCTGACCGAGAACCCCGACACCCTCGTCACCAACATCGGCGTCGGCAAGCAGCAGCTCGTCGAGATCGCCAAGGCGCTGTCGAAGGAGGTCAAGCTGCTGATCCTCGACGAGCCGACCGCGAGCCTCAACGAGAAGGACAGCGAGGCGCTGCTCGACCTGCTGCTCGAGTTCAAGGCCCAGGGCATCTCCTCGATCCTGATCTCCCACAAGCTCAACGAGGTCTCCCGGGTCGCCGACACCATCACGGTGCTGCGCGACGGCCGCACCGTCGATTCGATCGACTGCCGCGCCGCACCGGCCGAGGAGGACCGCATCATCCGCTCGATGGTCGACCGCGACCTCGAGCACCGGTTCCCGAAGCGCGAGCCGAAGATCGGCGCCGTCGCCTTCGAGGTGCGGAACTGGTCGGTGTTCCACCCGCTCCATCCCGAGCGCCAGGTGATCCGCAACGTCGACTTCACCGTCCGCCGCGGCGAGATCGTCGGCATCGCCGGGCTGATGGGCGCCGGGCGCACCGAATTCGCCATGAGCCTGTTCGGCCGCTCCTGGGGCCAGAAGATCAGCGGCGAAGCGCTGATCGACGGCCGCCCGGTCGACCTTTCCAACGTCGGACGCGCCATCGACGCCGGCCTCGCCTACGTCACCGAGGACCGCAAGCAGCTCGGCCTGCTGCTCGCCGAGGACATCCGCAAGAACGTCACCCTCGCCAACCTGCCGGCGGTGTCGCGGCGGATGGTGCTCGACGACGTCGCCGAACTGAAGGCCGCCGGCGACTACCGCGGCCGCATGCGGATCCGCTCGTCGAGCGTCTATCAGGAATGCGGCAAGCTTTCCGGCGGCAACCAGCAGAAGGTGGTGCTGTCGAAATGGCTGTTCACGGAGCCGGAGGTGCTGATCCTCGACGAGCCGACCCGGGGCATCGACATCGGCGCCAAGTATGAAATCTACTGCATCATCAACGAACTGGCCGACGCGGGCAAAGCCGTGATCGTGATCTCCTCCGAGATGCCCGAACTCATCGGCATCTCGGACCGCATCTGCGTGATGAACGAGGGCGCCTTCGTCGGGGAGTTCCCGGCGGAAGAGGCGACGCAGGAGAAGATCATGCGCTCGATCGTGCGCAAACGGGAGGCGAGGACATGAGCGACGACACCGCCACGCTCGGACATGAACGACACAGCGGCTTCCTGAAGAACAACCTGCGCGAATACGGCATGCTGCTGTCGCTGTTCGCGATCATGGCCTTCTTCCAGGTCGTCACCGACGGCACGCTGCTGCGGCCGCTCAATCTCACCAACTTGGTGCTGCAGAACAGCTACATCGTGATCATGGCCCTCGGCATGCTGATGGTCATCGTCACCGGCCACATCGACCTCTCGGTCGGCTCGGTCGCCGGCTTCATCGGCGCCCTCGCCGCGGTGATGATGGTGACGTGGAGCGTGCCGGCGCCGATCGCGGTGGTCGCCTGCCTCGCCGTCGGCGCGGCCATCGGCGCCGCCCAGGGCTTCTGGGTGGCCTATTTCAAGATCCCGTCCTTCATCGTCACCCTCGCCGGCATGCTGGTGTTCAAGGGCCTGTCGCTGGCCCTGCTCGGCGGCCAGTCGGTCGGCCCGTTCCCGAGCGGCTTCCAGAAGCTGTCGTCGGGCTTCATCCCCGAGTTCTTTCCCGAGGCCGGCGCGCTCTATCCGACCTCGCTGATCCTCGGCGCCGCGGTGGCGGCGCTGCTGGTCTGGTTCAGCGTCAAGAGCCGCGCCCGCCAGGTCGCCCACGGCATCGACACCGAGCCCCAGGGCTTCTTCCACTTCAAGAATCTCGTGCTGGCCGGCGTCATCCTCTACGCGACCTACCTGATCGCCTCGCACCGTGGCCTGCCCAACGTGCTGATCGTGATGGGCGTGCTGATCGCCGCCTATGCCTTCCTGACCTCGCGCACCATCGTCGGCCGCCAGATCTACGCGGTCGGCGGCAACGAGCGCGCCGCCAAGCTGTCGGGCATCCGCACCGAGCGGCTCACGTTCCTGACCTTCGTCAACATGGGCATGCTCGCCGCCCTCGCCGGCCTCGTCTTCGCCGCACGGCTCAACACGGCGACGCCGAAGGCCGGCCTCGGCTTCGAACTCGACGTCATCGCCGCCTGCTTCATCGGCGGCGCCTCGGCCTACGGCGGCGTCGGCAAGGTGACGGGCGCGGTGATCGGCGCGCTGATCATGGGCGTGATGAACAACGGCATGTCGATTCTCGGCATCGGCATCGACTACCAGCAGGTCATCAAGGGCCTCGTCCTGCTCGGCGCCGTCTGCATCGACGTCTACAACCAGCGCCGCTGAACCGCCGTCGCACGACACCGAAAAGCCCGTCCGCGGCGTTCCGCGGACGGGCTTTTCGTCGTCTGGAGGCGCGCCGCCTCAGCGCCGGGCGATCACCCAGACCGCGTGGACGATGCCGGGGATGTAGCCGAGCAGGGTCAGCAGGATGTTGAGCCAGAACGCGCCGCCGAGACCGACCTGGAGGAAGACCCCGAGCGGCGGCAGCAGGATGGCGATGAGGATGCGGAGAAGATCCATAGAGGGCTTCCTTCGGAAACGAGGGCGCCGCGCCCGCAACGGGCCGGCATGTCGCCTCGGGAACGCCCTCGCCCGCCGCTTTGTTCGAGGCGCCGCCTCCGGCGCGGTGTCTCGCCAGCCGGCGCCTGCCCGGCGGATCGCGTCGCTCAGCCCGGTCGATAGAGTCGCGCCAGCGGAAAGCGCGCGAGATCGCGGGCGAGCGCGACGAAGCCCTCGACCTGGTGGGCCGCGGTCGCCGCGCCCTTTGCCGCGCTCGCCTTCGAGGCGTCGCCCAGCGCCCCGTCCGGGTTGAGGTCGTGGGCGATCCAGGCGAGGGCGTGCGGCGGGGTCGGCTGCAGCAGCGCGAACTCCGCGGCCATGCCCTCCGCCGCCGAAACGAAGTCCTTCGCCTCGTCCATCCGCACCAGTTCGGGGCGGAAATGCAGCATCAGCGAGGTCTCCATGTCGCCGCCGTGGATGCCGTATTTCAGCTCGCGCGCGTCGTACATCCCCTCCGGCGCTCCGAAGCGGCTCCAGTGGGTGGCGACGACCGCCATGCCGAAGCGCACGCGGATCTCGCGGGCGACGATGGAGACGACGTCGGCGTTGCCGCCGTGAGAATTGACGATGATCATCTTGGAAAGCCCGGCGGCCGCCACCTTCTCGCCGATCGCCGTCCACGCCGGAATCAGCAGCTCGGCGCCGAAGGACAGCGTGCCAGGGCCGTAGACGTGCTCGTTGGCCTTGCCGATCTCCTGGACCGGCAGCACCAGCAGGTCGAGATCCGCCGACGCCCGCGCCTTCAGCTCCGCCAGCATGCCCGCGGCGATCGCCGCGTCGGTGGCGACCGGCAGGTGCGGGCCGTGCTGCTCGGTCGAGGCGACCGGCAGCACGGCGATCGTCGTCTCGCGGTCGAGGCCGGCGAAGTCGCGGGTGGTGAGTTCGTTCCAGTAGAAGCGGCGGGACATGGCGGCTCCGGCGAGCGGGGGGAGGTCGACCCACCTTAGGAGCCGCCGCCGGCCACGGGAATAGGCTCGCCGCTCCTGCCCTGCCGACCTCCGGCGGACCCCTCTCCCTCCTCGCCTGCGGCGACTCGTCGTTCCCCTGCGAAATATTCAACCTGATGGTTGACTATTTTCCGCGCCCGACTATATTAAACCACATGGTTGAATTACAGACACCCCCGCTCGACCCCGTCTTCCACGCCCTCGGCGACGCCACCCGGCGCCGGATGATCGCCGACCTCGCCGCCGGCGAGCGCACCGTCGGCCAGCTCGCCGAACCCTTCGCGATGTCGCTGGCCGCCGCCTCCAAGCACGTCAAGGTGCTCGAGAGCGTCGGGTTGCTGCGCCGGGAGATCCGCGGCCGCAGCCACGTCTGCCGGCTCGATCCCGAACCGCTCGCCAGGGCCCACCGCTGGCTCGCCCGCTACGAGGCCTTCTGGACGAGCCGCCTCGACGCCCTCGAAGCCCTGCTGCGGGCCGAGGACGCCCCCGCCCCGGAAGCCGGATCCCCGGACCCCGCCTCCCCCGACCCTGAAATTCACGACGATGCCGCCGCCGCCCGCAAGGTGTCCGGCCCGACCGACGAAGGAGACCCCTCGTGACCATCCTCGCCAAGCCCGCCCCTTTCGCCACCCCCTACGGCACCCTCGTCGAGCCCGCCACGCTGCGGATCGAGCGCCTGCTGCCCGGCCCGATCGAGCGGGTCTGGGCCCATCTCGTCGAAAGCGACCTGCGCCGGCGCTGGCTCGCCGCCGGCGAGATGCCGCTCGAGGCCGGCGCGGCCTTCCAACTCGTCTGGCGCAACGACGAACTGACCGATCCGCCGGGCAGGCGGCCCGACGACTTCGGCTCCGAGCACCGCATGGACTGCCGCATCATCGCCGTCGAGCCGCCGACCCGCCTCGCCTTCGCCTTCGGCAACAACGGCGACGTCACGATCGACCTCGCTGCGCGCGACGACGGCATCCTGCTGACCCTCGTCCACCGCCGCCTCGCCAGCCCGGCCGCGGCGCTGATGGTCGGCCCCGGCTGGCACGGCCATCTCGACGTCCTCGGCGCTCGCCTCGCCGGCGAAACCCCGCAGCCGTTCTGGGACCGCTGGAAGACCCTGCGTGCCGACTACGAGACCCGATTCTCGGCCTGATCCGGTCGTTTCGCGGTGCCCCTGCGGCGCCGTCGGCGGTACGGGACGGCGGCCGCGAGCCGCCGGACCGTCGCCGCGACGGCGCCGCCATCTTCCCGTTGCACCGGAGCCTGCGACCTGATCCTATGCCGCCGAACCGCCGCGCCGAACCGCGCGGAACCCGCCGGCACCAGGAATGCGTCGATGTCCCGTCTCGTCCACGTCAACGGCCGCTACGTCGACGAGAGCGAGGCCACCGTCTCGATCTTCGACCGCGGCTTCCTCTTCGCCGACGGCGTCTACGAAGTGACGACGGTGCTCGGCGGCAAGCTTGTCGACTTTCCCGGCCACATGGCCCGGCTCCGCCGCTCGCTCCGCGAACTCGACCTCGCCTTCGAAGTCGACGAGCCGGCGCTGCTCGACGTCCACCGCCGCCTCGTCACCGAGAACGGCGTCGTCGAGGGTCTCGTCTACCTGCAGGTCACCCGCGGCGCCGCCGACCGCGACTTCGGCTTTCCCGACCCCGCCGCCGTGCCGCCGACCCTCGTCCTCTTCACCCAGGAGAAGACGCTGATCGAGAGCCCGATCGCCGAGCGCGGCCTCACCGTCGTGTTCGAGCCGGACCTGCGCTGGAGCCGCTGCGACATCAAGACGGTGCAGCTGCTCTACCCCGCCCTCGCCAAGATGGCGGCGAAGGCCAGGGGCGCCGACGACGCCTGGATGGTGAAGGACGGCCTCGTCACCGAGGGCACCTCCAACAACGCCCACATCGTCACGAAGGACGGCGTCCTCGTCACCCGCGACCTTTCCGACGCCATCCTCCACGGCATCACCCGCGCCGCCGTCCTCGCCTGCGCCCGCGACGAGGGCATCCGCATCGAGGAACGCGCCTTCACGCCGGACGAGGCCCTGTCCGCCGCCGAAGCCTTCGTCACCTCGGCGACCACCTTCGTCACTGCGGTGGTCGCCATCGACGGCACGCCGATCGGCGACGGCCGGCCCGGCCCGGTCGCCCGCGCCCTGCGCGCCCATTACATTGCGGAAAGCCTGAAGCGGGCGATCTGATCGCCGACCACGCGGCCGCGGCCGGGCGGCCTTCGTCCGCCGCATCGGAACGCCCGCACCGGGATGGCCGGCCGCCGCACGCGCGGGAAGGATCGGCAGCGCGATCACGATGAGGCCGGCTCCTGCACGGTCGATCGGATTTTAGGAAAAGTCACGTCGAATGAACCCGGTCGTATTAGGAGTTCATTCCATCGTCTTTTGCCTGACGTTGCTGGACGATCCGATTAATCCAACTTTAGAACTCTCTCAATAACGTTGCGGAACGAGCGGCGTCGCAGGTCTCCCTCGCGCGCAGATCGCGCCGGCCGCCCGGCGCCGCTGGAGAGTCCGTCTTGAAGATCCTGGTCGTCGACGACAACCGCACCAATCTCCTGATGCTGAACCGGCTGGTCGAGCAGGTCGAGGGCTGCGAGGCCGTCGCCTTCACCGATCCGGCCGCCGGCCTCGAACACGCGGCCCGCGAAGGCTGCGACATCGCCCTCGTCGACTACGTCATGCCCGGCATCGACGGCGTTACCTTCATCCAGCGGCTGCGGAGCCTGCCGGCGACGGCGGGCGTTCCGGCGGTGATGATCACCGGCGAGGGCGAGCAGGCGCTGCGCCGCTCCGCCCTCGACGTCGGCGCCACCGACTTCCTGCAGAAGCCGATCGACCCGATCGAGTTCAAGGCGCGGTTGCGCAACCTGATGGCGCTGCGCCGCGCCCACCGCGAACAGCAGAGCCGGGCGGAGGAACTGACGCGCGCCGTCGCCGCCGCGACGCGGATCATCGCCGAACGCGAGGAGGAACTGATCCTGCGTCTCGCCCGCGCCACCGAGATGCGCGACGGCGACACCGGCGCCCATATCGACCGCATCGCCCATTATTCCCGCATCCTTGCCGAGGCGATGGACCGGCCGGCCGAAGAGGTCCACGAGATCTTCCTGTCCTCGCCGATGCACGACATCGGCAAGATCAGCGTGCCCGACGCCATCCTCCTGAAACCCGGCCGATTGACCGAGGACGAGCGCCGGGTCATGGAACGCCACACCCTCGACGGCTACCGCATCCTCGAGGGCAGCAAGGTTCCCCTGCTGCAGATGGCCGCCGAGATCGCCCTCGGTCATCACGAGCGCTACGACGGCGGCGGCTATCCCCGCCGCGTCGCCGGCGCCGCGATCCCGCTCGCCGCCCGCATCGTCGCCGTCGCCGACGTCTTCGACGCCCTCACCAGCGCCCGGCCCTACAAGCCGGCCTGGTCCGTCGCCGACGCCGTCGAGCACGTCCGCGCCGAGCGCGGCCGCCACTTCGATCCCGCCTGCGTCGACGCCTTCCTGTCGCGCCTGCCCGAGATCGTCGCCGTCCGCGACGCCCTCCAGCCGCTCGGCGCCGTCGCCTGACCCGCGCCCGCCGCCCATACCCGGACCCGGCCCCGCCGGCCGCCCCCGATCGACCCGACCGTTCGAGAGAAGCCGTCCACCCATGAAGACCGCATCGCTGCTCGCTCCCGCCCTCCTCCTCGCCGCCTCGCTCGCCGCCTCGGCCGGCGAGCTGGCGAAGCCGACCGGCCCGGTGGTGCTGACCGTCACCGGCGCCATCGCCAACACCAACGCCGACGGTGCCGCCGAATTCGACCTCGCCATGCTCGAGGCCCTGCCCGGCCGCAAGGCGGTCGTCGAAACCCCGTGGTACGAGGGCTCGGTCACGTTCGAAGGCCCGCTCGGACGGGCCGTGCTGGAAGCGGTCGGCGCCACCGGCACGACGCTCACCGTCGCCGCCCTCAACGACTACGCCGCGGAAGTGCCGGTGGAGGATTTCACCGGCCGCGACACCATCCTCGCCACCCGTCTCGGCGGCGCGCCGATGAGCGTGCGCGACAAGGGCCCGCTGTTCCTGATCTATCCGTTCGACCTCGAGCCGGGCCTCGCCAACGAGAAGTATTTCTCGCGCAGCGTCTGGCAGATCAAGACGATCGCCGTCGAGTGAGGGAAGCGCCCGGCCGCCCGGCCGGGGTGGTCGGCCGGGCGGCGGCTTCTGCGGGATCGCTGCAGCGGCGGCGGGCGAAAGCGGGAGCGAGACGATGACGACGACGCCGAGCCGGCCGGGCGGCCGCCTCTTCACCAGGCTGGTAACCTGCCGTGCCCCGCGGTCCGAACCGGAGGAGGCCGCCTGTCTCGACCGCCGCATTCGCGCCACCGCGCTGATCTCTGCCGTCTTCCTCGTCGCCGTCGTCGTCGTCTTCGGCCTGCTCGTCAAGCGCGACCGGGAGATCGGGGCGACGGCCCGCGAGGACGCCCTCTGGTACGCCTACCAGCTCGACCGCGAGGCCAACAATCTGCGCGTGCTGCTCGCCGCCCCCGACGCCGCCGTCGTGACCGCCGACGCCACCTTGAACTACGACATCCTCTACAGCCGGGTCGGCCTGCTGCGGACCGCGAGGCTGCCGGCCGCCTTCGGCACAGACACCCGGTTCCACGAGCTGACCGAGACGGCGGCCACCGGGATCGAGGGGCTGGCGCCGCTGTTCGACGCCGTCGTCGCCCGCGGCGCCTTCACCTCCGACGATCTCGCCGCCGCCCGCGGCGCGCTCGCCGGGATCGCCAAGGCGACGGGCGCGATCACCCTCGTCGCCAACACCCACACCAAGGCGATGCGGGTCGACGAACGCGAGGAGATCCAGCGGCTGCTGTGGATCCTCGCCGGCCTCGTCGCCGTGCTGACGGTCGGCGTGGTCGCCACCATCGCCATGATGCGGACCCAGACCAACGATCTGCGCCGCTCGCAGAAGGTGGTCGAGGAACTCAACACCCGCCTCGCCGCCAAGGCCGAGGAGGCGCTGGCCGGCAGCCGGGCCAAGTCGCAGTTCCTCGCCACCATGAGCCACGAGATCCGCACGCCGATGAACGGCGTGATCGGGGCGACCGAACTGCTGCTCGACGGCGGCCTCACCGGCGAGCAGGGCGAGCTGGTTCGCACCATCCACACCTGCGGCGAGGCGCTGCTCGACATCATCAACGACGTGCTCGACTATTCCAAGCTCGAGGCCGGCAAGCTCGAGATCGAGCGCGTGCCGTTCGGCCTGCGCGCCGTCGTCGCCTCGGTCGTCACCATCATGCAGCCGAAGGCGGCCGAGAAGGGTCTCGACTTCCGCCTCGTCGTCGACGACGACGTGCCCGACCGGCTGGTGTCCGATCCCGGCCGCCTGCGCCAGGTCCTGCTCAACCTCGTCAGCAACGCCGTCAAGTTCACCGAAACCGGCGGCGTCGCCATTTCGGCCGGACTGCGCGAGGGCGTCCGCGGCCGGCGCCTGTCGATCTCGGTCGCCGACACCGGCCTCGGCATCCCGGACGAGGCGAGGGACCGGCTCTTCGTCGAGTTCAGCCAGCTCGAAGCTTCGATGGCCCGCCGCTTCGGCGGCTCCGGGCTCGGCCTCGCGATCTGCCGCCGCCTCGTCGAACTGCTCGGCGGCGAGATCGGCGTCGAGAGCGTGGCGGGGGCCGGCAGCCTGTTCTGGCTGGAGATCCCGCTCGACGTCGCGCAGGACGCCGACGACGCCGCGCCCCACGCCGGCGCACCGGCCGCCGCCCGCTCGCTGTCGGTGCTGGTCGCCGAGGACAACGCCGTCAACCGCCGCATCATCGCCCTCAATCTCAAGCGCCTCGAGCACCGCGTCGCCTTCGCCCACGACGGTTTCGAGGCGATCGACATGGCTCGCGCCGGCGGCTGGGACGTGGTGCTGATGGACATGCAGATGCCCCGGCTCGACGGCATCGCCGCGACCCGAGCGATCCGCGCCCTCGACGGTCCCGCCGGCCGCGTCCCGATCATCGCCATGACCGCCAACGCCAGCGCGGAAGATCGCAGGACCTGCCTCGAGGCCGGCATGGACGACTTCACGACGAAGCCGATCGAGCGCTGCCGCCTCGCCGCCCTGCTCGCAGCCATCGCCTCGGGCGCCCCGGCGCCGGCTGCCGCAGCCGAGCCGTCGATGGCCGTCGACACCGCCGCCCAGGATCTCCTCAGGCGCGAATTCGGCGAAGAGGTCTTCGCCGAACTGGTCGGCCAGTTCCTGTCCGACGTCGCCGACCTCCTCGGCACGGTCACCGGCGCCATGGAATCGGGCGACCTTTCGGCCCTGCGCTACGCCACCCACACCCTCGCCGGCGCCGCCGCCAACCTCGGGTTCAGCGAGATCGCGGCGACCGCCGAGGCGCTGCGGGCGAAAGCGGTGGCCGCGGGGCCCGCCGCGGCGGCCGGGGAGGCCGCCGCGCTCGCAAGGCTCCACGCCGTCCTGCTCCGCGAGGCGGC
>Ga0065721_10050467_pt1 | contig 19966 bp, 23 predicted proteins | sample Mesricmetagenome_FD_59108 | JGI IMG/M metagenome (GOLD analysis project Ga0065721, IMG submission 59108) | Mesophilic microbial community from rice straw/compost enrichment Sample: eDNA_1 v2 (version 2) | ecosystem: Engineered > Solid waste > Grass > Composting > Bioreactor | place: USA: Davis... | reverse complement strand
GGCGCCCGCCGGTCAGCCGCAGGGCGCCAGCGAGCCCGCGCTCGGCGCGGCCCTAGATCGCTTCCGCGAAGCGTTCCGCATGGCGGTGCTGGCGATGAACGCCCACCGGCTGCGCACCTTCCTGACCATGCTCGGGATCATCATCGGCATCGCCTCGGTGGTCTCGGTCGTCGCGCTCGGCGAGGGCTCGCGACGCCAGGTGCTGGCCAATATCAGCGCCATCGGCACCAACACCCTCGACATCATGCCCGGCAAGGACTTCGGGGACATGCGCTCGGGCGCGGTGCGCACCCTGGTCGCCGCCGACGCCGACGCCCTCGCCCAGCAGTCCTATGTCGACAGCGTCACGCCCACGGCCCAGACCAGCGTCACCCTGCGCTACGGCAATGTCGCCGCCACCGGACAGGCCAGCGGCGTCGGCGACCAGTACTTCCGCGTCAAAGGCATGAAGATCGCCCAAGGCGCCTTCTTCGGCGAGGACAGCGTCAAGTCATACGCCCAGGACGCCGTGATCGACCAGAACGCTCTCAACACCCTCTTCGCCGGCCATCAGGGCAGCCCGATCGGCGAGGTCATACTGGTCGGTTCGATGCCTGCCCGCGTGGTCGGGGTGGCCCAGGCGACCTCGGGCTTCGGCGGCGGTCGCGACACCGTCACGGTCTATCTGCCCTACACCACCGTCCAGGCGCGCATGCTCGGCGACACCACCCTGCGCAGCGTCACCGTCCGCGTGAAGGACGAAACCCCCAGCGACGTGGCGGAGGCCGCCGTCACCAAGCTGCTCACCCAGAGGCATGGGACGAAGGACTTCTTCATCGTCAACACCGACGAGATTCGCCAGACCATCACCTCGACCACCCAGACCATGACCATCCTGATCTCGGCCATCGCGGTGATCTCGCTCATCGTCGGCGGCATCGGGGTCATGAACATCATGCTGGTTTCGGTGACCGAGCGGACCAGCGAGATCGGCGTGCGCATGGCCGTCGGCGCCCGCCAGAGCGACATCCTCCAGCAGTTCCTGATCGAGGCCGTGCTGGTCTGCCTGCTCGGCGGGATCCTCGGCGTACTCGCCGCCCTTGGCTTCGGCGCCGTCTTCCAGACCTTCAGCAGCAATTTCAAGCTCGCCTATTCGCCGGCCTCTATCGTCGCAGCCTTCGCCTGCTCCACCCTGATCGGGGTCGTCTTCGGCTACCTGCCGGCGCGCAACGCCGCCCGCCTCGACCCCGTCGCAGCCCTGGCGAGAGACTGATGCGCCGCGCTTTCCTGACCGCCCTCCTTGCGGCGACCACCCTCGCCGGCTGCGCCTCCAGCGCCTTCGTCACCCCGAAGGTCGAGCTGCCCGCCGCCTATCCGCACGGCGCGGCCGCCGCCCCCGACGCCGACCTCGTCGCGCGCCAGGGGCGCTGGTGGACCGGCTTCGGCGACCCACAGCTGAACCAGCTCGTCGAGACTGTGCTCGCTCACAACAACGACCTCGCGGCGGCGGCCATCCTGGTGCGCCGGGCCCAGCTGCAGGCCGATCTCGCGGGGACGGAGTTGCTGCCGCAGCTTTCAGGCGGAGCGGACGCGACCACCTCGCGCAGCGACAACGGTTCGACCCGCTCGCACAGCGCCTCATTGAGCGCCAGCTACGAGGTCGATCTCTGGGGCCGTCTGGGCGCCCAGCGCGACGCCGCCCGCTGGGAGGCGCAGGCCACGGCCCAGGATCTCGAGGCCACCCGCCTGACGCTGATCGGCACGACCATCGATCTTTATTGGCAGCTCGCCTTCCTCAACCAGAGGATCGCCACCGCCGAGCAGAGCCTGGCCTACGCCCGTCGCACCCAGACCCTCGTCCAGGCGCAGTACCGCGCCGGCCAGGTGTCGGGCGTGGAGATCGCCGAGGCCGAGCAGAGCGTCCGCAGCCAGGAGTCGACCCTGGCCGATCTCGAACAGCAGCGCGTGGAGACCCGCGCCGCGCTGGCGCTTTTGCTGAGCGCGCCGAGCTGGAGCGCCGAGAACGAGCCGCAGGTCCTGCCGGCCAGCGCCCCGCCGCCGCCGCCCGAAGGACAGCCCGCAGAGCTGCTGGGTCGACGCCCCGACCTGCGCGCCGCCGAACTGCGCCTGCGCAGCGCCCTCTCCAGCGTCGACGCCACGCGCGCGAGCTTCTACCCGACCCTTGGCCTCACCGGCTCCATCGGCGGATCGAGCAGCGCGCTCTCCAACCTCCTGGCCAATCCGGTCGCCACCCTGGGCGCAGGCGTCACCCTGCCCTTCCTCAACTTCAACCAGGCGCGGCTGAACATCCGGGTCTCGGAAGCCGACTACGAGCTGGCCGTGGTCAATTTCCGCCAGACCCTGCTCCAGGCTTTCACGGACGTGGACAACGCCCTTTCCGCCCGCACCCAGCTCGCCGCCCAGGGCGCCAGCCTCGACCGATCCCTGGCGGCCGCACGTCGCGCCGAACAGCTCTACGAGGTGCGCTATCGGGCCGGCGCCGTTCCCCTGCGGACCTGGCTCGACGCGCAGGAGGCGCGGCGCAACGCCGAGATCGCCCAGGCCCAGAACATGCTCGAACGCCTGAGCAACCAGGTCGCCATCTACGAGGCCCTCGGCGGCGACCTCGCCGGCACGAGCAGGCCTGCTTCCTGAATAAGCAAAATACTCAAGGTCGGCCCCTCGACGCGGCGAGCGCTAAATGATAATCGTTCGCAAATAGTGCGTAAGGATCGGCGTATGAATACTCACTCACCCGGCGCGGCTATCTCCGCCGACCTGACGGAAGGCGTCGTCGTGCGCCTTAGCGATGCTTCCGTGGGCGACGCCGGGGTGATCGTCGAGGTGCGCGCCGACGCCCATTATGATCACGGGGTCTCCGTCGACGAACTCCAGCGTCGCCTGCTGGAGTTCGGCTTCGTGGAAGGCGCTCGCGTTGAGGTGATCCACGAGGGCGCGATCGGGCGCGATCCGATCGCCGTCCGTCTGGACGACATGCGCATCGCCCTGCGCCGCCGCGACGCCGCCGACGTGCTCTTCCTCCTGGACCGCCGCGGATCATGAACCAGACTCTGTCGCCCGCCAGGGTCGCCCTGGTCGGCAATCCCAATTCCGGCAAGACCGCCCTCTTCAACGCCCTGACCGGCTCGCGTCAGAAGGTCGCCAACTACGCCGGCGTCACCGTCGAGCGGAAGGAGGGGATGGTCGTCTCCCCCGCCGGCCGCAACCTCTTCGTGCTCGACCTGCCGGGCACCTATTCCCTGCGCGCGCGCAGCCCCGACGAAGCCGTCACCCGCGACGCGGTGCTAGGCCGTCTGGAGGGCGAGGTCCCGCCGGAGGTGGTGATCTGCGTCGCCGACGCGACCAATCTGCGCCTCGTCCTGCGCCTGGCCATGGAGCTCAAGCAGGTCGGCCGTCCGATGGTGCTGGCGCTCAACATGTACGACATCGCCCAGCGCCAGGGCCTGCGCATCGACCTCGAAGGCCTCTCGCGCGAGATCGGCGCGCCGATCGTCACCACCGTCGCCACCCGCAAGCGCGGGATCGAGGATCTGCTCGCCCAGGTCGATGGCCTGATCGCCGCCGGCCACCTGGCTGGCGAGAACACCTGGCGCGAGCCCAACGCCGCAGAAATCCGCCAGGCCCATTCCGAAGCCCAGCGTCTCGTGCGCACCTATGTGCGGCCGCCGGAGCATCCCGACACCTGGACCGGCCGGGTCGATGCCCTCCTGCTGCACCCGGTCGCGGGGCTCGCCATCCTGCTTGGCATCCTCTTCCTGATGTTCCAGGCGGTCTTCACCTGGGCGACTCCGGCCATGGACGGGATCGAGGCCCTGTTCGGCTGGCTCGGCGGCTTCGTCGGCGCCTACGTCCCGAACGAACTCCTGCGCAGCCTGATCGCGGACGGCCTGATCGCCGGCGTCGGCAGCGTGCTCGTCTTCCTGCCGCAGATCCTGATCCTCTTTTTCTTCATCATCATGCTCGAGGACTTCGGGTACATGGCCCGGGCCGCGTTCCTGATGGACAAGATCATGGGCGGGGCGGGACTTCACGGCAGGGCCTTCATCCCCCTGCTCTCCTCCTTCGCCTGCGCGATCCCTGGGATCATGTCCACGCGGGTGATCGACGCCAAGCGCGACCGGATCACAACCATCCTCGTCGCGCCGCTGATGACCTGCTCGGCGCGGATCCCGGTCTACACCCTGATCATCGGTGCGTTCATTCCCAACACCAAGGTCTGGGGCTTGTTCAGCCTTCAGGGACTGGTGATGTTCGGCCTCTACGCCAGCGGCATCGTCAGCGCCCTCTTGGTCTCCTTCGTCATTCGCCGCGTCTTCTGGCGCACGGCCGTCGAGCCGTTCCTGATGGAGTTGCCGACCTACAAGCTGCCGGACCCGATGAACGTGCTGCGCAACCTCGTCCTGCGGGCGCGTATCTTCATCAGCCGCGCCGGGCGAATCATCCTGCCCCTGATGATCCTCATCTGGGTGCTCTCGACCTTCCCCTATCCCCCCGAAGGGGCGACCGAGCCCGCCATCGACTACAGCTTCGCCGGCATGATCGGCCATGCGATCCAGCCCCTGCTCGCCCCGATCGGCTTCAACTGGCAGATGTCCATCGCCCTGGTGCCCGGCATGGCCGCGCGCGAGGTCGCCGTCGCCACGCTCGGGACGGTCTATGCGGTGGGCGACGCCGAGGCCAATGTCGGCACGCTGGCCTCCACCCTGGCGGGCCACTGGTCCCTGGCGACCGGCCTCTCCTTCCTCGCCTGGTACGTCTTCGCGCCCCAATGCGCTCCGACCCTCGGCGTGGTGAAGCGCGAGACCAACAGCTGGCTCTGGCCGGTGGTCATGTTCGTCTACATGGTGACCCTGGCCTACACCGCCTCGTTCATCGTCTATCACACCGCCGTCGCTCTCGGAGGAGGCTGAGCCTCCTCCGCAACCTAAAGGTGTTGTTAAGCACGCCGCTTAACGCTCCAATAAACGCGGATCTTCTAGCTTGCCGCCAACGGGTAGGGGCTAGAATGAACCACGCTCAGAACAAATCCCGCCAACGCAAGGCGGCGAAGCGGCCGACGACGGAGAACCTCGTCGAACGCATCCGGGAAACCCTCGTCTATTTCGGCGGCGAGGCGCACAGACGCGACGTCATCCTGAACGTCGCTCGCGAGAGCGGCGTCGATGTGAAGAACATTCCCGAAGACTTCGAGACCGCCATCATCGTCTCCTTCGAGGAGACCTGGCGCGACGAAGCCCGAAGGGCGCTGTACGGCTTCCACCTGCGCTTCGGGGAAGGCTCCCATCGCTGGGGCTTGAAGCCCGCCCTCGCTCACTGAGGCTGGGCCGCGCCCGATAGCGTGACCGCGACGCCCTGCAAGCGGGCGAGCAGGCGCTTGAGCTGCGCCACCTCGGCGGGCGCGAGCCCCGAGATCAAGGCTGCTTCGTAGGCCAGGGCCAAGGGCGCGATCTCCGCATGAAGGCGTTCGCCCTCCCGGGTGAGGGCCAGAACGTGCGAACGCCCGTCGGCCTTGTTGCTCTTGCGCGCCACCAGGCGCCGCGTGACCAGGCCATGGGCCGCGCGGCTCACCGTCACCTTGTCCATGACCGTGCGCAGCACGATCTCTCTTTGCGTCTTGGCGCCGTCCTCGGCCAGCACGCAGATCAGCCGCCATTGCGGGATGCTCAGGCCGAAGCGGTCCTCATAGGCCCGCGCGATCAGGCTGCTGACCGCATTGGAAGCGACCGAAAGCCGGTAAGGCAGATAGTCGTCCAGCTTCAAGGCGCTCGCAGTCTGCTCCGGAAGCGTGGACGGCCTGCTCATGACCTGGCGACCCCATCGGCGATGGCTCTTGTCCTTGGGTGGGCGAGATCGCGCCTCGCCTCAAGCCGCGACATCCGCCGGGGCGTGGAATAGGAGCACCCAGCACGCCGCGTGACGAGCAAACGCGACCAGTGCAACCTACTCGCGCAGTGCGCGCCGGGCTTGCGCAGGAACGCGCTTTTCACTTGACGAGCCAGCACGGCGCTCGCCGGCCACTAGCCTGCGCAGCCATTCATTCCTCCCGGCCCACCGTGCGCGTCACGCGCACACCTTGTTCGTAGGCTTGGGGGAAATAGACCACGACCTCGACGCAGATGTCTCCGCCCACTTCGCGCGCCCACAGATAATTGCGCTCGAAGCACACTTCGCGGCCAGCCGGCGTATAGCCTTCGTAGGTGTCGCCCCAAGGCGTGCACGCGGCCATGTCGCGGCGGCTGAGGGCGCAGGCGCGTTCCAGCTCCTCTTCGGCGGCTTCGGTCAGGTCGGCGATGGGATCGATATGGGCCATCCCGCCAATCTAGGGTTCATCCTTGTAGATGCCCACGGTCAGCGGCCGCCCTTCGGCCATGCTCGCGCGATACATGCCCGAGGTGTTGTAGCTCCAGGCGATCTGCCCGTCGGGCGCCACCGCAATGATCCCGCCGTCACCGCCCAGCGCGGTCAGCTTCTTCTGGATGACCTCGTCGGCCGCCGCCTGCAGGCTCATTCCCTTTAGCTCGACCAGGGCGCAGACGTCGCGCGCCACTGTCAGGCGGATGAAATACTCGCCCGTGCCGGTCGCCGAGACGGCGCAGGAATTGTTCGACGCGTAGGTTCCCGCCCCGATGATCGGCGAATCCCCGACCCGGCCCCAACGCTTGCCCGTGGTGCCGCCGGTGGACGTGCCCGCCGCCACATTGCCCTGGCTGTCGAGAGCGACGACGCCCACCGTCCCGTGCTTGCCTTCGTCGTGCGCCAGACCCTGGGCTTCGTCCGGCCGATCCGCGCCGGCAGGCTTTGCGGGGATGGGGAGGTTCTCCTTCTTGAGGAAGCTCTCCAGGCTCTTCCACCGCCGCTCGGTGAAGAAGTAGCTCGGATCGACCTGCTCCAGTCCTTGCGCCTTGGAGAAGGCGTCGGCGCCCGAGCCCATCAGCATCACGTGCGGCGACTTCTCCATCACAGTCCGCGCCAGCGAGATCGGATGACGCGTACGCGTCACGCCGGCGACCGCGCCGGCGGCCATGGTCTTGCCGTCCATGATCGAGGAATCGAGCTCGTTGCGCCCCTCGGCCGTGAACACCGCCCCACGGCCGGCGTTGAACAGCGGATCGTCTTCCAGCAGGTGGATCGTCGCTTCGATGGCGTCCAGCGCGGTCCCCCCCTCCTTCAGCACCTTGGCGCCGGCCTCCGTCACCCGCGTCATCGCCGCGCGATAGGCCTTCTCCTGCTCCGGCGTCAGCTGGTCGCGCTCGATCACGCCTGCGCCGCCGTGGACGACGATCGCCCACTTGGGCGCGGCTTGCACTTGTTGGGTCATGAGTAGGGAAACGGCGGCGGCGAGCATCAGGATGCGCATGGTCTCTCCTTTGTGGAAGCCGCGGCGCCGAGCGCCGCATCTCTTCTCTTTCGGCGCTGCTTGCCCGAGCCCGCCGCCGGAGACAAGCGGCCGCCGGCCTGCTAGGCAGGGCGTGAACCTCAAGTCGGATCGTCATGCTTCGCAAACTCTACGACTGGGCCATGGGCCTGGCCGGCTCGCGCCACGCCCCGGCCGGCCTGGCGGTCGTCTCCTTCGCCGAAAGCTCGTTCTTTCCCATCCCCCCGGACGTCATGCTCGCGCCCATGGTGCTGGCCAAGCCGAACAGGGCCTTCGTCTATGCGGGGATCTGCACTGCGGCCTCGGTCCTCGGCGGGCTGCTGGGCTACGCCATCGGCTTCTATCTCGAGCCCGTGGGCATGTGGCTGCTCAAGGTCATCGGCCACCCGGACGGCAAGGCCGCCTTCGAAAAGTGGTTCGCCGATTGGGGCCTTTGGGTCATCCTGATCAAGGGCGCGACGCCGATCCCCTACAAGCTGGTGACCATCACCGCCGGCCTCGCCAAGTTCTCGCTCGTGACCTTCATATGGGCCTCGGTCCTCACCCGCGGACTTCGGTTCTTCGCCGTGGCGGCGATCCTGAAATACTTCGGCCCGGCCATGCTCGCCGAGTTCGAAAAGCGCATGACGCTCTACGGCGCCTTGGGTGCGGTGGCCCTGGTCGCCTTGATCGTGGCGTGGAAAATGCTCACCTGAACCCCGACGGCGCAGCTTTTGGATCGACGATGAGCGCGTTTCTCACTCCCTTCCTCCAGCGTTGGCGCCTCTGCGCCCTGCTCGCCTCGCTGCTCATGCTGGCCATCGCCCATGGCTTCCAGACCATCGGCGGCCTTGCGCCGTGCGCCCTTTGCCTGCGTGCGCGGGAGATCTACTGGACGGCGGCGGCCGTCGCCCTGGCCGGCATGTTCGCGGTGCGGGTCCGTGGCGGCGAACGCTGGCGCTGGGTGTTCAACGCGGCCCTGGCCCTCGTCTTCGCCGCGGGCGTAGCGCTCGCCGTCTACCATGCCGGCGCCGAATGGAAGTGGTGGCCAGGCCCCAGCTCGTGCTCCGGCGGCGCGGGCGCTGTCAGCGCCAGCCAGTTGGCCGACCTGCTCGAAGGCGCCAAGATCCGGCCTCCCGCCTGCGACGAGGCGGCGTGGGTGTTCCTCGGGCTTTCCATGGCCGGCTGGAACGCGCTGGCCTCCCTCGCCCTCGCCATCCTCAGCCTCCTGGCCGTCCGTCACGAAAGAAGGAAGCCGCAATGAGCGATAAGCCGGTTCCGCCGCGTCCGGGCGTGGGCTCCATGAGCGCTCGCCTCGCCGAGATCCTGCGCGTCGACCATGCAGGCGAACTGGGCGCCGTCCACATCTACCGCGGCCAACGGGCGGTGCTTGGCGCGGCCAAGGGCCATGAGAAGATCGCCGGCGAACTGGAAGAGATGGAAGGCCACGAAGCCGTCCACCTCGCCCGCTTCGACAACCTCCTGACCGAGCATCGCGTGCGTCCGACCGCCATGGCGCCGATCTGGCGCGTCGCGGGTTTGGCCCTCGGTGCAGGGACGGCCCTGCTCGGCGAGAAGGCCGCCCATGCCTGCACCGAGGCGGTGGAGGACGTGATCGAAAAGCACTACGCCGCCCAGATCGCCGAGCTCGAGGGCCGCGAGCCCGAGCTCGCCGCCGAGCTCACCAAGTTCCGCGACGAGGAGATCGCCCACCGCGATCACGCGCTCGAAGGCGGTGCTCGCGAGGCGCCGGGTTATCCGGTGCTGGCCGCGGTCATCCGCGCCGGATGTCGGGCGGCGATCAAGATCAGCGAAAAGCTGTGACCGAGGACGAGATCCTGGCGCTTCGCCGCGGCGCCGAGTCGCCGGTCCGCGCGACGGCGGCGGACGCCGCAAAGGTCGCCGAGGATCTCTCCGCCGCCTTCGCCGCCGATCCGGTCTTCGACTGGTTCCTGCGCACCGACGGACGCGAGGCCGCGCGGCGCAAACTCTTCAACATGCTCGTGCAGATCAGCTTGGCGGACGGCGAGATCTGGCGCCCGGCGACCGGCGGCGCGGCCGCCATCTGGCTGCCATCCGAAAGTCTGGGCCCCTCGCCTTTCCTCCAAGAGCTGCGCACGCTCCCACGCATCCTCGCTGTTACGGGCCTCGCGCGCTTTTCGAGAATGGCGGCCATGCGCGCGATGATGGACCAACATCATCCCAAGTCCCCGCCCCACGCCTATCTCTGGTTCGTGGGCGTGCGGCCGCAGGCGCAGGGCCTCGGCGTCGGTTCGCGCCTGCTCGCTCACGGCCTCGCCCGCATCGACCAGCAGGTTCTGCCGGCCTATCTGGAGTCCTCCAGCCCCGCGAACGTGCCCCTCTATCGGCGCCACGGCTTCGAGGTGGTCGAAGTGCTCAAGGCCAGGCCCGACGCCCCCGAGATGTGGGCCATGTGGCGCGAGCGCCAGCCCGCGGCATGACGCCGCTTCTCGTCTATCTCGCCGCCGCCAACCTGATCGCCTTCGCGGCCATGGGCTGGGACAAGTCCGCGGCGCGGCGAGGAGAGCGACGGATCTCCGAACTCACCCTGTTGGCCCTCGCCGCCGCCGGCGGCGCCTTGGGCGCGACGGCCGCCCAGCAAGCCTTCCGCCACAAGACCCGGAAACAACCTTTCGGCGCATATCTTCTGATCGTCACCATCCTGGAGGCGAGTGCGCTAATCCTGCTGATAGGACGGGGCTGACGCACCGCCCGGTTTCGCAAATCGGCAACCGGACCGTCACCGTCCTGTCGCGCCCCCTTCCTACTGGTCCGCCCGTTTTCAGTTCTGGGGGTGCACATGTCCTTCCTTCCGTATGCGGCCGGTTCCGCCGCGCTTCTCCTCGCCACCACCGCCCTCACCGCGCCGGCCTTCGCCGCCGATGAAGCTGGCGCCGTCGAGGAGTTGGTCGTCACCGGCCAGCGCGAGGCCCAGCGCGCGGCCATCGCGGTCAAGCGCGAGGAGTTCGTGGTCGCCGACGTGGTCTCGGCCGACGACATCGGCAAGCTTCCCGACCACAACACCGCCGCCGCCCTGCGCCGTATCCCCGGCATCTCGGTCATGGAAGACCAGGGCGAGCCGCGCTTTCCGGTGATCCGCGGCCTGCGCTCGACCTATAACCGCACGACCATCGACGGCGCGCTGGTCGCCTCGGTGGACGAAGACGCCCGCACTGTGCCGATGGACATTGTTCCCTCGGTGATGGCCGGCCGGCTCGAGGTCTATAAGACAATGACCCCAGAGATGGACGGCAACGCCATCGGCGGCGCGATCAACGTCACCACCCGCAGCGCCTTCGACGCCGGCCGCCCCTTCTTCAACGGCATGGCCTCCTACGGCATGTACGAGCGCAGCGGCGACGTCCGCAACGACAAGCCGTCCTATCGTCTGGCCTTCGCCACCGGGCGGACCTTCGGCGACCAGGACCAGTGGGGCGTGGTCATCGGCGCCTCCCACGAACAGCTCGACTACGACATTCCCCAAGTGGAATCGCAGGATCCGTCGGTGCGCGAGTACACCGCCGAGGGCAGGCCCGTGCCGTCTGGTGATCCAATCGGCAACGGCATCCAGGTCCCGACCTACAGCCGCCTCTTTTGGTACAACAACACCAAGCAGCGCAGCGGCGTGAACGCCAAGCTCGAGTATCGCCCGTCCGACACCTTCCGTTGGGAAACCTCGGGGCTCTTCGCCAGCATGGAGGACGACGAGGAGCGGATCGAATTCCGCATCGAACCCTTGGGCAACGTCGCGAGCCAAACCCCGACCAGCGGCTACTTCGCTCGCGGCCGCGGCGTGATCCAGCTCAACCAGCCGATCACCAAGCGCGAGATTGGCCTGGCGCGTACAGAGTTCGAGTGGGAGTTCGCCCCGCAGTGGACCGCCTCCGGCGATCTCGTCTACTCGCAGGCGAGCCTTGAGGTCCCGAACCACTCGGTCGAGTTCCGCACCGTCGACGCGCAGGCGGCGAACTACGCCTTCAACTACGACACCACCAACCCGTTCTTCCCGGTCTTCACGCCGGTGAACGATGCGGCCATGCGCAATCCCGCCAACTACATGCTGCAGCAGCACCGGGACGCCCTTACCGAAACCGACGAGAAGACCGGCCAGGCGCGCTTCGACCTGGCCTTCGACGAGGGCGCGGGCGACGGGAACCTCAAGGCAAAGTTCGGCGGCCTGCTGCGCACCACCAAGCGCGAATATGGCTCCAGCCAGATCAACTACCGTGCGGGCTCGGGCTTCATCTACAGCCTCGACCAGGTCGACAAGCCCGGCCCCAGCGAGCTCATCGCCGGCCGCTACCTGCTCTCGCCGCGCATCGACGCTGATGCGGCCATGTCCTTCTTCAACGCCAATCGCGGCCGCTTCACCACCAGCGTGACGCTCCCGACCGGCAATTACGAGGTGAAGGAGGACATTTACGCCGCCTACGCCCAGGCCAGCTACGCCTGGGGCGACTTCACCCTGCTCGGCGGCCTGCGCTACGAGCGCACCGAGGTCGGCTCCGACGCCCTGCGCGACGCCGACGGCGCGCTCAGCCCCGTCAGCAATTCGGGCTCCTACGATAACTGGATGCCCAGCTTGCACCTGGAGTGGAAGCCGCTTGAGAACCTGATCGTCCGCGCCGCCTGGACGAACACCATCGGCCGGCCGGACTACAGCTCCCTCGCCGCCACTGAGGAGATCAGCTTCGACGGCAGCCAACCGACCCTCTCGCGCGGCAATCCGGGCCTGAAGGCCCGCGAGAGCGAAGGCCTCGACCTTTCGGTCGAATACTATCCGCGCGACGGCATGATCTCGCTGGCCGTCTTCTCCAAGGACATCAAGAACGAGATCTTCGAGCTCTCCTCGGTCCAGACCCTGGACGTCGGACGCGGGCCGGAGGAAGTGCTGGTCTCCACCCCGCGTAACGCCGAGAGCGCCAAGATCAAAGGCGTCGAATTCGCGGTGCAGCAGGCCTTCACCTTCCTGCCTGCGCCCTTCGATGGCTTCGGCTTCAACGGGAACGTGACCTGGCTCGACACCGAGTTCACCTTCCTCACCTCCGCCGGTCCGCGCACCACCGGCCTCTATCAGCAGCCCGAGATCACGACCAACGAGTCGATCTACTACCAGCGCGGCCCGTTCGAGGGCCGCATCTCGCACAACTACATCGGCGGCCAGCTCGAGACGATCAACGACGCCAACCCGAACTCCGATCAGTATTGGAAGGGCCGACACGTCTTCGACGCCAGCCTCTCCTGGCGCTTCACCGACAATCTGACGGTGTTCGTGGAGGGCCAGAACCTCTCCAACACCGGACGGCAGGAAGTCACCGGGCCGGGCCGTCGCTATCTGCAGGAGTGGGCCAATTACGGCCGCACCTACTGGATCGGCGCGGCGGTGAACTTTTAGGGGAGTTGGCGAACATGTTCAGGCATCTGGTCCTGGCCGGGGCGCTCGCCGCCTCGGCCGCCTCCATCGGCTTTGCGCAGGAAACTGCGACCATCGCGCCATCCCGCAACGCCGAGGTGATCCGCCGATACGCCGCGCCCGAGGCTCGCCAGGGCGTCGCCGCCGACCGCGATCACATCTACGCGGTCGCGAACTCCACCATCGCCAAGTATGACAAGAAGACCGGCGCCAAGGTGGCCGAGTGGAAAGGCGATCCCGTCCGCTATCCGCACATCAACTCCTGCGCCGTGATCGGAAAGGAGCTGGTCTGCGCCAGCTCGAACTTCCCATCCGTCCCACACTGGAGCGCCGTCGAGTTCTTCGACCCGGCGACCATGAAGCACCTGCGCACCGTCGCCCTTGGCCCCGGGCGCGGCTCGGTGACCTGGATCGACCGCAAGGACGGCGCCTGGTGGGCCGCCTTCGCAAATTATGACGGCAAGGGCGGCGAAGCCCCCCGCGACCATCGCCACACCGTGCTCGTCCGCTTCGACGACGCCTGGCGGCAGACGGAGAGCTGGAGCTTCCCGCTCTCGGTTCTGGAGCGCTTCAAGCCCATGAGTTCGTCAGGCGGCGGTTGGGGGCCGGACGGACGGCTTTACATCACCGGCCATGACCATCCGGAACTCTATGTCCTCGCCTTGCCCACCGAGGGCGGCGCGGTGCTGGACCACCTGGACACCATCGGCGTGCCGATCGAAGGCCAGGCCATCGACTGGGACGAAAGCGATCCTGGCGTCCTCTACGGGATCAGCCGCCCAAACCGGGAGGTCCTGGCCCTCCGCGTGCTGCCGTCGAAGCCGCGTCGTTAAGAGCTAGGGCGCAGCCGCGGGGTTGGCGTCGGCGTTTGACGAGCTCGCCGGCGCCGCCGAGCTCTCGCTGTCCAGCCGCGGCGTGTCGGGGCTCTCTTCGCGGGTGAAAAAGGCCGCCACGAGCATCACCAAAGCGGCGATCACCACGAACAGCACTGCGATCCTTCCGGCCGGCTTGGTGTTGACGCTTGGGCCGCGACCGGTGGCGCGGCCATCGTCCACGCCGGGCGCCGAGTCCGCGGCGTTGGTGTGGGTATGTCTGGGATTGGCCATCTGGCCCTCCACGGGAAGTGACTGCGGAGCCAACCCCACGCCCCAGCCGGAAGTTCCGCCCTAGGCGCTTTCGCCGCTCGGCCAAGCCGTCCTATATCGACCCTAGCCGCCTTCACGAGCCAGGACAGACATGCAGCCCTTCTTCGTGCCCCACACCGCCAGCCCCGAAGAGGCCGAGGAGGTCTACGTCGCCGTCCGCAAGTTCCTGAACGACAACGGCTGGCCCACGGCCGACGAGCGCTATCGCCGGCTGTCGTTCCGCCACGAGGGCAAGAGCTACGACCTTGGCGTCGGCGAACGCCATCCGGAACTGCCGGAGGAGGTGCTGCTGATCCTCCGCGCCGAAGGCGCCCAGAACTACTACGTCTGCACCGCCAACCGCGGCACGGTCCGCGGCGCGCCCTACCTCATCGGCGAGGAAGCCGAGGCCAAGGCCGGAACACTCTTCGCTTAGGAGTTTCAGGCCTCGAGTTCGATGTCCCAGTAGAGGTAGTCGAGCCAGCTCTTGTGCAGGTGATGTGGCGGGAACTTGCGGCCGCGTTCCTGCAGTTCATGCGCCGTGGGACGGCGCGGCTTGAGGAACGGGTGCATGTGCGCCTCAGCCGGCGTGCGCCCACCCTTCATCAGGTTACAGCGGGCGCAGGCGGTGACGATGTTTTCCCACGTTGTCCGGCCGCCGCGCGACCTCGGCATCACGTGGTCGAAAGTCAGGTCGTCCGGCGCCGAGCAATACTGACAGGTGAAGGAGTCCCGCAGGAAGAGGTTGAAGCGGGTGAAGGCCGGAGGACGGTCCTGCGGCACGTAATGCTTCAGCGAGACGACGCTCGGCAGCCGCATCTTGAAGGAGGGTGAATGGACTTCCTGGTCGTAGGTCGAGACCACGTCCACCCGGTCGAGGAACACCGCCTTGATCACCTCCTGCCATGGCCAGAGGGACAGCGGATAGTAGCTGAGCGGCCGGAAGTCGGCGTTCAGAACGAGGCAAGGCCAGCCGGACGGCGGGTGGTTAAGCACCTGCATGGCCGGTCCCTTCCGGAAGCCCTTCGGCTCCTATGTCGTACGCGTAGAGACTGAAGACAGGCCCCCTTTCGCGATCCGAGCGCTCGGCGAATCACCCGCGGGGCGGGGCTCCCGAAGCACTGAAAATTATAAGCGAGATTCCGCGACAGGACCATGAAATGCCGCTTGGCGGCTCCGTTCGAAGGCGGGGGCGTTTTCGAACGGAGCCGCTGCTCGCGCATCAGATCCCCGTCGCGGCGGTGGCGCCGGCCAGGCTCAGGCTGATGAACACGAAGGCGACGGCGACCAGGCTGTCGAAGACGCGGCCGATACGGGTCAGAGCAGGCATTGAAATCTTCCCTTCCTAGTTTCTGAGGTCAGCGGGAACTGGCCTCGCCCATCTGGACGTTGTTTAGATAGGCTCAAATCTGAACGATGTACAGATACATTTTACAATGTAAGCTATTCACTTATGAATAGGGAGCTGCATGGCGCGGGAATGAAAAAGGGGCCGGAAAATCCGGCCCCTTTGCGACTGCTGAAAAAGACGACGGCTTAGGCGCCGACGGAAACCGTAGCGGCCGCGAGGCTGACGCTCATGGCGATCAGCACCACCGGGACCAGCCGGTCGAAAAGCCGCTCGAAGCGGGTCAAACGCGCGAGAGACATGACACACACCTTTGCAGTTGGACCCTCTGGGGGAGCGAGGGCGTTTGTTATTTGAACAGCGCTAAGATAGCATCGATCTGAACGCCGTCAAGATGATCTTTACGCCGTCCAGATTCAGAACTAGAGTAAACGCCATGAGAGAAACTGCAGCCGCCGAAAGCCGGCCCTATCACCACGGCGACCTGCGCCGCGCGTTGATCGACGCCGCTCGCCGACTGCTGGAGACGGAGGGGCCCAGCGCGCTGTCGCTACGGGCCGTCGCGCGCGAGGCCGGGGTCAGCCCGGCGGCGCCCTATCACCATTTCAAGGACAAGAGCGAATTGCTCGATGCGGTGGCGCATGAGGGCTGGGACATGCTCAACGCCCTGATGACCGCGGCGCGTCAGCGCGAAACATCGGTCCGCGACAAGCTCACCTCGCTCGGGGTCGCCTATGTCCGTTTCGCCCGCGACAATCCCGCCCTCTACCGCGTCATGTATGACAGCTCGCGGGACAAGGAGAGCCTGCCCGAACACGTCCACGCCGACGGCGATAGCGCCTACTGCCAGGTGCGCGACACCCTGACCGAGGCCGGAGTCGCGCCGCTCAGCGAACTGGATCTCGAGCTCGCCACCACCGCCGCCTGGTGCGCCGCCCACGGCCTTGCCGAGATGTTCGCTTTCAAGCAGTTCGACACCTTGAAGGAAGCCCTGGGCGGCGACGAGGCCTTCCTGCGCGGCGTGTTCGAACACATGGGCATTTTCGGCCGCGCCGGCGGCGAGTAGGCCTTAGCCCAGCCCTCCGCGCGAAGAGGCGAGCCAGCCCAGTTCCCGCAAGCTGGCGACCCGGGCGCGGGACACGGGCGCTTCGATCCCGGCGCTCAACCTCAGGCGCAGATTTCGTCCGTCCTCCACGACGCCGGTGATGGCCGAGCGCGCGACCCACCAGGAGCGATGTATCTGCGCCCCCTCGAGATCCTTCAGCCCCTCGATGGCTTGCGACAGGGTCATCAGGATCAGGGCCGACCCCTTGGTCGTATGCACCCGGACATAGTGGTCTTCGATCTTGAGACACAGGACGTCTCGGCCAAGCCGAGGCGGCAGACGCTCCCGGGGATCGGCCGCCGTCAGATTCGGCTTTCGGTCCCTTCCGCGCGCTCGCCAAACTACGGCAGCCGCCGCAAGCGCGCTGATCAGCAGGCTTTGCGCGTACCACTCCAGCCAACCGACGCGCTCCACCACCGGCCAGAGCTTCAGCGCCAGTAGGCGGCTGAAGGCTGCGGGGAGGAACGCCAGGATCACCACGGCCGGCGGCGTCCATAGCCAGACCGGCAGGCTTCTCGCCCTAGCCAGCCTCGACAGCAGCAGCATCCCGCGCCCGACGGTCAGCCAGCCCGTCCACAGGCTCACGATCCAATAGGCCGTCCGCACGGGAAAAGCGTCGTTCAGATAGCTGCCGAACGGACCGAAGGCTCCCAGCACCACGCCGATGGCGGTCACGAGGCCGAACTCCGCCGCCGTTCCCCGCCACCCCTCACCTCTTGCGCGCGTCGAGATCACCGTTCGCCCCAGTCGCCGCCGCTCGCCGGAGCGCGAACCCATTCGCCCGTTCGCGAATAGCGGCTGGCGTAAAGCCTAGCCGCAGGGTCATCACGCTGCGTCTCCATCCGTCAAGGGTCTCACAATGTCCGCACTACGCGTGATCGCCGCGCTCGTTCTTCTGTCGGCGGCGGGCGACGCCGCTCTCCTTTGCGCTTCCGCCCGGGCGGAAGCGCCGGCGCCGGCGTTCTCTTTCGAAAGGCTCATCATGCCGGACGGTGAGGAGCCTCCCGTAGAGGTCGGCGTTTGGACCCCGGCGTCGGGATCGATGGAGGAGCCTCGGCCGCTGATCGTCATCTCGCACGGCAATGGCGGGGACTTCCGCAGCCATCGCGACACGGCCGAGGCCCTCGCCAGCTCCGGCTTCATCGTGGCCAGTCTGACCCACACGGGCGACAACTGGCGCGACCAGAGTCGCGCGACCGACGTCGCCAACCGGCCGCGCCAGTTCGCCACACTGATCGACTACATGCTGAATGGATGGAAGGGCCGCTCGACCATCGACCCGCAGCGTATCGGCGCCTTCGGTTTCTCCGCCGGCGGCTTCACCGTGCTCAGTGCGGCCGGCGGCAAGCCCGCCTTGGAAAAGGTCGCCGATCACTGCCGCGCGCATCCGACGTTCTACGACTGCAAGCTGCTGGCGGCGCATCCGCTTGACCCTTCCGCCGCTCGCGAGCTTGCGGCTTGGCCAGCACGCAGAGACATCAAGGCCATGGTCATCGCGGCCCCGGCGCTCGGCTTCGCCTTCACACGCGACGGCCTTGCCTCCGTGACGCAGCCCGTCCAGCTCTGGCAGGCCTCCGATGACGAGGTGCTGCCCGCCCCTTGGTACGTCGAGCCCGTGCGCAAGGCGCTGCCCCGCAAGCCGGAGTTCCACCTCGTCGATCCCGCCGGCCATTTCGACTTTCTCGCCCCATGCACGCCGGCGATCGCCGCCTCCGCGCCCGAGATCTGCAGGCCGACACCTGGGCTGGATCGGACCGCCTTTCACCTCATTTTCAATCGCGAGGTGGTTCGGTTCTTCCGGGATGAGCTCAGCGCGTCCATCAGCGCCCCTCCTAAATCGCCGCAATAGGGACTAAGGCTTTGCGGGTGTTCGTCACCCGCTTCGCACCCTCGCCCACGGGCTATCTGCACCGCGGTCACGCCTTTTCGGCCCTCACCGCCTACGAGGCCGCGCGCGCGGTCGGCGGTCGCTTTATCCTGCGCATCGAGGACATCGACGTCACGCGCTCCCGTCCGGAGTTCGAGGAGGCCATTTACGAAGACCTCGCCTGGCTCGGCCTCGAGTGGGAAACTCCGGTCCGCCGCCAGTCCGAGCATGTCGACGACTATCAGGCCGCCCTGGCGGCCCTGACCGCCGACCACCTGACCTATCGCTGCTTCCGGACTCGGAAAGACATCGCTGAGGAAGCCTCGCGCGCGCCGCACGGCTCAGGCGAGGGCTTCCGCGGCGGTCCTTTGCCAGCAGAGGATGAGGCCGACCGTCTGGCCAAGGGCGAAGCCTTCGCGTGGCGGCTTTCCCTCGATGCGGCTGAGCGCGCGCTCGCGGGCCGCGAGCTCACCTTTCTCGAGGAGGGCCAAGGCCCCGCAGGCGAGCGCGGGACGATCCGCGCCGATCCGTCGTCCGCCGGCGATATCGTGCTGGCCCGAAAGGACGTCGGGGTCGCCTACCATCTCGCGGTCGTGGTGGACGATGCGTTGCAAGGCGTCACCCACGTGATCCGTGGGGAGGATCTCTTCGAGGCCGCCCACGTGCAACGCCTGCTCCAGGCCTTGCTCGACCTGCCGACCCCAGTCTATCGCCATCATCGCCTGCTGACCGGACCGGACGGCAAGCGCTTCGCCAAACGCGACCGGGCCGAGACCCTGCGCGACTTGCGCGCACGGGGCGTGACCCCACATGACCTTCGCCGGGAGATGGGCTTTGACTGAAGCGGCGGCGGCCACCCGCGACAACGGACAATTGAAGGCGCTCGGCGTGCTGGTGTTCGGGGCGGCCGTCATCGGCCTTGCACCGATTCTCGTGCGCCTGTCCGACGCAGGTCCCGCCGCCATCGGCTTCTGGCGCGTGACCTTCGCCCTGCCGCTGCTGGCCCTCATGAGCCTCAAGACCGATGGCGGTGTCGGCGCGCCCTCCAAGTTTGCTTTGATCGCCGGCGCGGCGTTCGCCGGCGATCTCGCCTTCTGGCACTACAGCATCCACTTCACGTCCGTCGCCAACGCCACGGTCCTGACCAATCTCACCCCCGTTGTGGTGACGATCGCCGCCTGGCTTTTCCTGAAGCAGCGGCCGGCCAACCTCTTTCTGCTGGCCGTCGGCCTGGCGGTTGTCGGCGCGTGGATGATGGCCGCGGGCCGCGGCGATCACGCAGCCGGCGCCAACCCGCCCCTGGGGGACGCCCTCGCCCTTTCGACAGCCTGTTGGTACGCGATCTACATCCTCGCGGTCGCCGCCGCGCGGAAGTCCGTGGGCGCGACGCGGGTGATGTTCTGGTCGAGTCTGGCCAGCGCTCCGCTGCTGCTGGCAGCGGCGATCGTCATGGGCGAACAGCTTACCCCCGTGACGATCGGTGGCTGGACCGCGGTGATCGGCCTTGGCGTGATGCATGTGGCCGGCCAAGGATCCATCGCCTGGGCGCTCGGCCGCCTGCCCGCAGCCACCGCTTCGGTGGTGGTGCTGATCCAGCCCGTGGTGGCCGCGATCCTTGGCTGGCTGCTCTTCCACGAGACCATGGGCCAGGTGCAGACCCTCGGCGGTGTTCTCGCCCTCGTGGGTGTCGTTCTCGCCCAGGCGGCGTCCCGCCGATCGAAACCGGCGGGCGCC
>Ga0065721_10005196_pt1 | contig 19977 bp, 17 predicted proteins | sample Mesricmetagenome_FD_59108 | JGI IMG/M metagenome (GOLD analysis project Ga0065721, IMG submission 59108) | Mesophilic microbial community from rice straw/compost enrichment Sample: eDNA_1 v2 (version 2) | ecosystem: Engineered > Solid waste > Grass > Composting > Bioreactor | place: USA: Davis... | reverse complement strand
AATTCATGCTTGCGGCCGGCGCGGTCGCCGGCGCCACGATGCTGCCCCGCCTCGCTTTCGCCGAAGCCGGCCGCATCGACTGGTACACCAACTCGGATTCCAACATCCTCGATTTCTGGGCCAACACGGTGAAGCCCGCCTTCGAGGCCGCCAATTCCGGCGTCACCATCAACCTCGTCGATGCCGGCGACAGCGCCGGCCAGCAGGCCATCGCCGACCGCGCGCTCGCCGCGCTGCAGACCAATACCGATCCGCAGGCCGACTACTTCGAATCCCACGATCCGCGCCTGCCGGCCGGTGCGATCGATGCCGGGCTCTATGTGAACATCAAGGAAGCCGGGCTCTCCAACTACGACAAGATCAACCCGCTGGCTTTCGACGGCGACTACAGCGTGCCCTATCGCGGCTCGCAGGTGCTCCTCGCGTTCGATACCACCAAGCTGCCGCAGGCCGACGCGCCCAAGAACTGGGACGACCTGGTCGCCTGGATCAAGGCCAATCCAGGCCAGTTCATCTACAACCGCCCGGACAAGGGCGGCTCGGGCGGCAACTTCGTGCGCCGTGCCGTGCACCAGGCCAACGGGCTCGATCCCGCCGCGTTCACGCTCGACAACTTCACCGAGGATTTCGCCAGCGAGGCGCTGGGCAAGACCTGGGAGATCCTCGCGGACCTTGCTCCCTCGCTCTACGACAGCGGGGCCTATACCTCGGGCAACACGCAGTCGATCCAGCTCCTCTCGCAGGGCGTCGTGACCATGGTTCCGGTGTGGTCCGACCAGGCGCTGCAGGCCATCAGCCAAGGCGTGCTGCCCGAGACCACGGGCCTCGTCCAGCTGCAGGACCTGGCGCTCTGCGGCGGTTTCTCGCGCAGCGTCATCATCGCCAACGGCGTCAACAAGGATGCGGCCCTCAAGCTTGCCGACTTCATCCTGACCGAGGAAATCCAGTCGGCGATCCTGACCGAGCTCGGCGGCTTCCCCGGCGTTTCCTGGGATCACGTCTCGGCCGAGCTGCGCGAGCGCTTCGCCGACATCGTTCCGAACACCATCCCGACCTTCCCCGGCGGCCCGTGGGAAGCGGCCATCAACGATGGCTGGTACCGGAACGTGGCCCCCAACGTCGATCGCAACGCGTGAGCACCGCATCGCACGCGGCGCAGCCGCTCGACGCCAGCGAAAACAGCAGGAGGCCGTACGGCCTCCTGCTCGTCGCCGTTCCCGTATTGCTGATGGCATGGCTCATCATCTGGCCGATCGTCTCGGCGATCAGCCGGTCCGTCTTCCGGCCCGGTGAGAACGGCACCAGCGAGTTCAGCCTCGATACCTACGTCTTCTTCTTTTCCGACCGCTACAGCCTCGACAATCTGACGGTGACGCTGTGGACGACGGGCATGTGCGCCCTCTTCCTCCTCCTCATCTGCCTGCCGATCGCGCTCTACCTGCGCTTCTCCTCCGGGCGGTTGCCGGCCTACGTGCAGAGCCTCGCGATCTTTCCGATGTTCGTGCCCTCGATCATCCTTTCCTATGCGTTCATCCGCGTGCTGGGGCCGAACGGGATGGTCGACATTCTCCTCAACGCGGTGGGCCTGCCCAAGATCAGGACGCCTTACCTGACCCCCTGGGGGCCGGTGATCGGCCTCGTCTGGGACAATATCCCACTGACCGTGCTCATCCTGCTTTCCGGACTCGGCAATGTCTCCAACCAGGCGATCGAAGCGGCGCGGGACGTCGGCGCGCGCTGGGGACAGGTGCTCTGGCACATCATCCTGCCGCGCATCGGGAACTCGATCCTCGTGGCGCTCTCCTTCTCGGTCCTCGGCATCTTCTCGTCCTTCACCCTGCCCTATGTGCTGGGGCCGGCGGCGCCCGAGATGATGGGGCCCTTCATGCAGCGCACCTTCCGCGATCTCAACAACCCGGAAATGGCCATCACCCAGGCAGTGATCACCTTCGGCTTCTGCATCGTCTTCGGGCTCTTCTACGTGCGTTCGGTCGCGCGCAACCGGGGGAAATGAGCGATGGCCGATACGACCACCACCCTCCCCATCCCCCGCGGTCGCATCGACTTCGTCGGCATCGGCTTTGCCGCCGTCCTCTCGGTCGCCATCATTTTCCCGCTGATCGTGGTCGGCACCTGGGCCTTCACCGAGGTCTGGCGNTACCCCAGCATCGTGCCGCAGCAGTTCGGCCTCAGGTTCTGGAACCAGACGCTCTCCCGGGCGGACGTNTGGTCGGCGCTGACCTTGAGCCTGCAGCTCTCGACGGTCGTGACGCTCCTTTCCGCCGCGATCTGCCTGCCNGCGGCCTATGCCTTCGCGCGCATGACCTTCCCGGGCCGGAACGTGCTCTTCTTCTCGTTCCTTGCCGGCCACGCCTTCCCCAAGTTCGGGCTCCTCGTCGCCATCGCCGCGATTTTCCTGCAACTGAATCTCATCGGCACGTTCTGGGGCGTGGTGCTGATCCAGCTCGTGGGCACCCTCCTCTTCATGATCTGGATCCCCGTCGCCGCGTTCCAGTCGGTCGACCGGCGGATGGAAGAGGCGGCGCGCGACGTCGGCGCCTCGCCGCTGCGCGTCTTCTGGTCGATCACCCTGCCCCAGGCGGGACCGACGATCGCGGCCGCCGTGCTGCTCTCGTTCGTCGGCACCTTCTACGAGACCGAGGGCGCCTGGCTCATCGGCGCGCCGGGCATCCGCACCATGCCGGTGCTCATGATCACCTTCATCAACAACCAGATGGTCATCCAGTACGGGGCCGTGCTCTCGGTCCTCCTCTGGGTGCCCTCCTTCGTCGCGCTGATGTTCGCACGACGCGTCATCGGCGGCGGCGCCTTCGCGCGCGGCTTCGGCGGCTAGAACAGAAAGGTCCCGGCCATGGCTCGTTTGGACATCGCCAACGTCTCCAAGCTCTTCGGCACCACCAAGGCTGTCGACGACTTTTCCATCACCGTCGAGGATGGCGAGCTCGTCTGCCTTCTGGGGCCTTCGGGCTCGGGCAAGTCGACGCTCCTGCGCATGATCGGCGGCTTCGAGAAGCCGACCTACGGCTCGATGACCATTGACGGCGAAGAGGTGATCCACCTGCCGCCCGAGAAGCGCCCGACGGGCATGGTGTTCCAGAGCCACGCGCTCTGGAGCCACATGAACGTCTTCAAGAACATCGCTTTCGGCCTCAAGTTGCGTCGCCTGCCGAGAGCCGAGATCGAGCGGCGTGTGGACGCCGTGCTCGAGCTCGTCGGCCTTTCCGGATATGGGCAGCGCCTGACGCACCAGCTCTCGGGCGGCCAGCAGCAGCGCGTGGCGCTCGCCCGCTCGCTGGTGCTCGAGCCGAAGATCCTCCTGCTCGACGAACCCTTCGCCAGCCTCGACCAGCACCTGCGCGAGCGGCTGCGCGAGGAAGTACGAGACATCCAGCAGCGCCTGAAGATCACCACTCTCTTTGTCACCCACGCGCAGGACGAGGCGCTTTCGGTCGCCGACCGCATCGTCGTGCTGCGCGACGGACGCACCGAACAAATCGCGCGGCCGGCCGAGGTCTACCGCACTCCGGCCACGCCGTTCGTCGCCGGCTTCATCGGACAGATGAATCTCGTCTCGGGCATCGTCGCCGACGGACGCTTCGGCCACTCGGCCTTCAATGTGCCGGCCGCCGTCGCCGACGGGCCGGCAACGCTCGCCGTCCGCCCGGAGGCGCTCGCCATCGCGCCGGCTTCCGGCGCCGGAATGGCGCATGTGCACCGGGTCACCGACTACGGCACGCACGCGATGATCGACGTCGAGCTGCCGGATGGAGAGCGGCTCAAGTCGATGATGCCGACGGCAGACGAATGGTCGCCGATGCAGCAGGTGGACCTGGTGCCGGGCGCCTTCGCCCTCTATCGCGACAACGCCGCCATCTTCCGTTCCGACGCCGCCGCAGTCTCCTCCAGAACTGCGCGCGAGACCCGCAGCACCGTCCATGCGTAACGACATCTCCATCGAGCGGAACGGCCACCGTACCTGGCTCAAATGGCATCGCGCGCGCCGCCGCGCCCGCGATCCGGTATTCACCGGCCGGCGCATCCTCGAAGGCATGGCGGCGGGCGCCAGTGTCGAGGTCGACCTCGTCGTCCATGCCGATCACGGGATGGCCGTGCTCCATGACCTGACGCTGGAGCGCGAGACGACGGGTGCGGGAACCGTGCGCGAGACGTCGGCCGAGGTCCTGCGGGCGCTCAACCTGCGAGGCAATGACGGCGCTCCGCTCGCCGACAAGGTCATGCTGCTCGAGGATCTCGCGGCGCTCCTTGCCCGTGACGGAGCCCACCCCGACGCCCTGCTGCAGCTCGACTACAAGGAAGACGCGGCGGCGCTCGACCCGCAAACGATCGCCAGCTTCACCGCCGCGCTCGCGCCGGTCGGACGGAATTTCATCCTCTCATCGGGCGATGCAGAGGCGGTCGAGCTGCTCTCTGCCGATCTGCCTGATCTCAATATCGGTTACGATCCCTGCCACGGCGATGCGCTCAAGCGCCTCACCGCCACCGGCGACTTCGCCGGGTTCGTTGCCGAAGCCGTCGCGGCATCGCCCCGCGCCGACCTCATCTATCTCGCCTATCCGGCCGTGCTCGAGGCCGAGGCACGCGGCTTCGACCTCATCGGCGCCTTCCACGCCGCCGGCCGGCGGATCGACGCCTACACCATTCAGCGCGCCGACGACGGCGGCGTTGCGGTCGCCGAGCGCCTGCTGGCGCTGAAGGTCGACCAGATCACCACGGACGATCCGGAGGGATTGGGGGCGGCGCTGGCGCGAGAAACGGAAACGGCATAGCCCCCACCCTTACCGAATTCCCTTGCCACTATCCTTCCGCGGCGCGTCCTTGAGTTTTTCCAGCAGGTACGCGTGGCACTCCCGGTTGGCGACGATCACGGCGCCCGACCTCTCGTAGAATTCCGGACCACGCCCCCACCAGTCGGTGACGACGCCGCCGGCTTCCTCGACCAGCAGCACGCCGACCGCCCAGTCGACGAGGCCGGACTCCTCGAAGTAGCCGGTGAGCCGGCCGCAGGCGACATAGGCGCAGCTGTTGGCGCTCGAGCCGACGATGCGCACGGCCCCGATAGGGTCGCGAATGCGGTCGAGGCGTTCGTAGGCGCCGGGATAGAGGAAGAGGTTGCTGGTCGGCAAACCCGTGCCGATGGCGAAGAACTTCGGGTCCGCCTGCTTGCTGACCCAGAGCCGTTCGCCGTTGAGATACGCGCCCTCGCCCTTGATGACGGTGAACATCTCGTCGGCGACGGGATTGTAGAGCGCGCCGCACACCGTCTCGCTGCCGTGCCGCAGCGCAATCGAGATGGTGTAGTGCATGCCGTTGATGAAGTTGGTCGTGCCGTCGATGGGATCGACCAGCCAGCGGTGCTCGCCATCCGGGCCGGTAACGGGGTCGAACTCCTCGCCGGTGAAGCTCCAGTCAGGATATTTGCCGATCAGGCGCCTGCGGATCAGGAGCTCGGACTCCTTGTCGGCGTCCGAGACGAAGTCGGCCGGTCCCTTGACGCCGATCTCGAGCTCGCGGAAGCGCGCGAAGTAGCTCTGCGTCAGCGCGCCCGCCTCGCGCGCGGCCGCCACCATGTCGGCGAGCACGGCGTCATAAGAAATCGGCATTGGAATCTCCCGGTGGACCAACAGCATCGGGCCATGAAAATCGTTTCAGTGCAAGGCGTTGGGCGGCGATTTTGCGATGAAGAACCTAGGCGTTGCGGCTATCCAGGAAGAGCGTGTAGGCAGGGTTCTGCGTCTCGTCGGAATAGTCGTAGCCGAGCCGGTCGAGGGCGGCGAGGAAGGCGGGACGCTCAGCCACCGGCACCTGGATGCCGGCGAGGACACGGCCATAGTCGGAGCCGTGGTTGCGGTAGTGGAAGAGCGAGATGTTCCAGTCCGGCTGCAGGCCCTCGAGGAAGTCGAGCAGCGCGCCGGGGCGCTCGGGGAACTGGAAGCGGTAGAGCACCTCATCGCCAGCATCGGCGGCGCGCCCGCCGACCATGTAGCGCACGTGCAGCTTGGCAAGCTCGTTGTCGGTCATGTCGACGACGGGCAATCCCTCGTGCGCCAATAGGTCGAGGATCTGCTGCTTCTCGCGATCACCGGCCTTGAGCTTGACGCCAACGAAGATCTGCGCGGCGCTACCGGCGGCGTAGCGGTAGTTGAATTCGGTGATGGCGCGGTCTCCGAGAAGCCGGATGAACGCCTTGTAGCTGCCGGGCCGCTCCGGGATCGTGACGGCGAGCAGCGCCTCGCCGCGCTCGCCGATCTCGGCCCGTTCGGCGACATGCCGCAGGCGATCGAAATTGACGTTGGCCCCCGAATTGATGGCAACGAGCGGCCCCTGTGGCGCCGCACCTTCGGCGACGTGCTTGCGCAGACCCGCGAGCGCCAGGGCGCCGGCCGGCTCGGCGATGGCGCGGGTATCATCGAAGATATCCTTGATCGCCGCGCAGATTTCGTCGGTGGTGACGGTGATGATGCCGTCGAGGAGCTCGCTGCAGAGCCGCAGCGTCTCCCCGCCGACTTTGCGCACGGCGACGCCGTCGGCAAAGATGCCGACGCGCTCCAGCTCCACCGGATGCCCGACGGCGATGGCCGCTTTCATGCTGGCCGCATCTTCGGGCTCGACGCCGATGACGCTGATGTCGGGGCGCAGGAACTTCACATAGGCGGCGATGCCTGCCGCGAGCCCGCCGCCACCGACCGGCACATAGATGGCGCCGAGCGGACCCGAGTGCTGCCGCAGGAGTTCGACACCGATGGTCGCCTGGCCGGCGATGACGTCCGGATCGTCGAACGGGTGGATGAAGACCAGTCCCTCGCGCTCGGCGATGCCGTTCGCGTGGTCACGGGCCGCATCGAAATTGTCGCCGAAGAGCACGACTTCGCCGCCCATGGCGCGCACCGCCTCGACCTTGATGGAAGGCGTCGTCTTGGGCATGACGATGACGGCGCGCACGCCGAGGCGCCCGGCCGAGAGCGCCACGCCCTGGGCATGGTTGCCGGCCGAGGCGCAGATGACGCCGCGCGCCCTCTCATCTTCCGTGAGCATCGCGATGCGGTTGTGGGCGCCGCGGATCTTGAACGAGAATACCGGCTGCAGGTCCTCGCGTTTCAGGAGCACCTCGAGGCCCAGCCGCTCGGAGAGGCGCTTCATGCGCTCGAGCGGCGTTTCGACGGCGACGTCGTAGACCGAGGCGGAGAGGATGCGGCGGATGTAGTCGGGCTCCACTTGCAGTCTCCTCACGCGACCAGCGAGCCGAACTGCGCGCGGTAGAGGCGCGCAAAGGCGCCGCCCCTCGCCAGCAGTTCCTCGTGCGTCCCCTGCTCGACGATGCCCGTCTCGTCGACGACGACGATGCGGTCGGCGTTCTGGATCGTGGCCAGCCGGTGGGCGATGACCAGCGTCGTGCGGCCTTCGGCCAACTCGCCGAGGGACTTCTGGATGGCCTGTTCGGTGGCGGTATCGAGGGCGGAGGTCGCCTCGTCGAGGATGAGGATCGGCGGGTTCTTCAGGAACATGCGTGCGATGGCGACGCGCTGCTTCTGTCCTCCCGAGAGCTTGACGCCGCGCTCGCCGACGACGGTGTCGAGGCCTTCCGGAAGCAGGGCGATGACCGGCTCCAGCCGCGCGCGACGGGCGGCATCCATGATCTCCTCGTCACTCGCCCCCAGGCGGCCATAGGCGATGTTCTCGCGCAGCGTGCCGCCGAAGAGGAACACGTCCTGCTGAACGATGCCGATCTGGCTGCGCAGCGATGTCTGCGTCATGTCGCGGATGTCGATGCCGTCGATGGTGATCGCGCCGTAGTCGATCTCGTAGAAGCGCGGCAGCAGCGAGCAGATCGTCGTCTTGCCCGCGCCCGACGGGCCGACGAAGGCCAGCGTCTCGCCGGCCCTGACCGAGAGGTTGAGCCCGCTGAACACCTTGCGCTCGCCGGTATAGCCGAAGCTCACATTGTCGTAGACGATGTCGCCCCGCAGATGCGTGACCTCGCGCGCCCCCTTGCGGTCGGCGATGTCCGGCTCGGTTCCGAGGAGGTTTAGGTAGCGCCGGAACCCCGCGACACCCTTGGGGTAGGTTTCGAGCACGCTGGTGATCTTGTCGATCGGCCGGAAGAAGACGTTGATGAGCAGGAGGAAGCTCACGAACCCGCCGTAGCTGAGGCTTCCGTCCATGACGAACCAGGTTCCGGCGACCATCACCACGACATAGATGAGGCGAGTCGCCAGGTATGTCATGGTGGTCGAGGCGGCCATGGCGCGGTAGCCCTCCAGCTTGGTGCGCCGGTAGCTCTGGTTGTCGGCCTCGAACATCACCCGCTCGTGGTCCTCGTTGGCGAAGGCCTTGACGACGCGGATGCCGCCGATGCTCTCCTCGATCCGGGTGTTGAAGTCGCCGACGCGCCCGAACACCTGCCGCCAGACCGATGTCATGCGCGCGCCGTACCGGCTGGCGAGCCACGTCATGAACGGCACGACCGTCGCGGTGATGAGCGCCAGCTGCCAGTTGATCGAGACCATCAGTGCCAGGGCGCCGATGAAGGTCATGATCGCGATGAAGAGGTCTTCAGGCCCGTGGTGCGCGACCTCACCCACCTCCTCCAGGTCCTTGGTGACGTGGGTGATGAGGTGCCCGGTCTTGTGGTTGTCGAAGAAGCGGAACGAGAGCTTTTGCAGATGGTCGAAGGCCTTGCGGCGCATGTCGGTCTCGATGCCGATGCCGAGCGCATGACCCCAGTAGGTGACGACCGCCTGCAGCCCGGCGCTGACGGCGTAGATCGCCAGCAGCGCGCCCGCAGCCAGAAGGATCAGCGGCCAGTCCCCGCTCGGCAGCAGCCGGTCGATGAACACCTGCACCGCCAGCGGAAAGCCGAGCTCCAGGAGGCCGACGACGATGGCGCAGCCGAAATCGAGGAAGAACAGGCCCCTGTAGGGCGCGTAGTAGGCGAAGAACTGGCGGATCATTTCTGCAACAGGCGCAAGTCAGGGCAATGCAATTGCCCTACCCCCTAGCACCATCGTTCCGCAAGGTCAGCTTGAAAGATGATTGTTACAATCAGCTTTTGGTGCGGCTGAAGACCCCTCACCCGGCGCTTCGCGCCGACCTCTCCCCAAAGGGAGAGGTGTGGCATAAGCGCTGCCACAGCGTCCCCTCTCCCTTTGGGGAGAGGGACAGGGTGAGGGTTTTTTTCCTGGACGTAAGGAGCTACACCTCTACCCGCGCCTGCGCATGGTGGCGGCCGATCGGCACGATCATGGGCGTCTGCGAGACGGGATCGACCACCACACGCGAGTCCATCGAGAAGACATCGCGCACCAGCTCCTCGGTCACCACCTCCACCGGCCTCCCCTCTGCAACCAGCCGACCGGCCTTCATCGCCACGATATGGTCGGCGTAGCGGCAGGCGAGGTTGAGGTCGTGCAGCACGACGACCACGGTGCGCCCGCCGCGCATGAGGTCGGTGAGGAGATCGAGCACCTCGACCTGGTGGTTGATGTCGAGGAAGGTCGTGGGCTCGTCGAGGAGCAGGAAGTCCGTCTTCTGGGCGAGCGCCATGGCGATCCAGACACGCTGGCGCTGGCCGCCGGAGAGTTCGTCCACCGGGCGGTCGGCGAGTTCGAGGGTGTCGGTCGCGGCAAGCGCCTCGGCGACGGCCGCATCGTCCTCGGCGGTCCAGCGACGGAACCACCCCTGGTGAGGGTAACGGCCGCGCCCGACGAGGTCGGCGACGACGATGCTCTCGGGCGCGGTCGGCGACTGCGGCAGCACGCCGAGAATGGTTGCGACCTCGCGCGTCGACATCGCGTGGATCGACTTGCCGTCGAGGAGCACAGTGCCGTGGGTCGGCGTGAGCAGGCGCGCGAGCCCGCGCAGCATGGTCGACTTGCCGCAGGCATTGGCGCCGACGATCACCGTCAGCTTGCCGGGCGGAATGGCGATATCGAGGTTGCTGACGACCTCGCGCGCTCCATAGGCGAGGTGCATGCCGGTGGCCGCGAGGGTGTGGCGGGTGGTCATGGGCTTGGCTCCGGTCATGTTGCTACCCTCCCCGTCCCTGCCGGTTGGCGCTCGCCAGGAACCACAGCAGGAACCCGGCCCCGAAGATGCCGGTGACGACGCCGACGGGCAGTTGCGTTGCCGGCAGCGCGTGCTGGGCGACCATGTCGGACCCCAGCATGACGATGGCGCCAACAAGCGCCGATTGCAGGAAGCCGCCGCCGGCCCCGGCGAGGAGTGCGCGCGCGATGGGGCCGGCGACGAAGGCGACGAAGGCGACCGGCCCGGCGGCAGCGGTGGCGAAGGCGGCGTGGGCGACGGCGACGACGATGAGGGCGAGCTTGGTGGGTTCCACCCGGTTGCCGAGGGCGATGGCCGCGTCGTCGCCGAGCTGGAGGACGTCGAGCGAGCGCACGAGATAGACGGTCGCCGGAACCAGCACGACGAGCGCCCCGGCGAGCGGCAGGATATCGTTGAGGTTGGCGGCATTGAGGCTACCGACGAGCCAGGCGAGCGCTTCCTGGGCTTCCTGCAGGCGCGCGCGGGTGAAGAGATAGCTGATGACGGCCCCCATGATCGCGGCGATGGCGATCCCCACGAGCACGACGCGGTAGGGCGTGACGCCGCCGCGCCAGGCAAGCGCGTAAATGGCGAAGGCGGTGAGCATGGCGCCGGCGAGCGCGCCCATGGAGACGCCCAGGCCGGTGATGCCGAAGACCAGCATGCAGATCACCGCCGCGGCGCTCGCCCCGTGCGAGATGCCGATGATATCGGGGCTGGCCAGCGGATTGCGCAGCAGCGTCTGGAAGATGGCGCCGGAAAGGCCGAAGGCGACGCCGGTGAGGATCGCCAGCGTCGTGCGCGGCAGGCGCACGTTGAGGACGATGAAATCGACGCCGCGGTTGATCTCGCCGGTCAGCGGCGAGAGCAGCGAACGCACGATCGCATCCGGGGCAACGGGATAGTCGCCGAGATAGAGCGAGGCGGCGATGGCGGCGAGGAGCGCGGCGAGCAACAGGATCGTGACGCGCCGGCGGCGCGCTGCGAGGGACTGGCGGATGGCGGAAATGCCGCTGGCTTCTGCAAGTGTCGTCATCAGAGTGTCGCCAGCTTGCGGCGCCGCACCAGCGCGATGAAGAACGGCGCGCCGATGGCGGCGGTGACGATGCCGACCTGCACCTCGCCGGGCGGCGCCACGATGCGCCCGATGATGTCGGCGCCGAGCAGCAGGATGGGCGCCAGCAGCATGGAATAGGGCAGGATCCAGCGGTAGTTGGGTCCGGTGATCGCTCGCGCGACATGCGGCACGGTGAGGCCGACGAAGGCTATGGGACCCGCGGCCGCGGTCGCCGAGCCAGCGAGGATCACCGCCGCGAGGCTGGCGACGGCGCGCGAGACTGCCACGTTCTGCCCGAGGGACCGGGCGACGTCCTCGCCCAGGGACAGGCCGTCCAGCATGCGGGCGGTGGCGAGCGCCAGCACGATGCCGGCGAGGAGGAACGGCAGCACCTGCACCAGCACCGCCATGTCGCGGCCGGCGAGCGAGCCGACCTGCCAGAAGCGCAGCTGGTCGAAAGTCGTCGGGCTCATCAGCAGCACGGCGCTGACGATAGAGGTAAGCGCCGCGGTCATGGCGGCGCCGACGAGCGCGAGCTTGACCGGGGTCGCACCTTCCCGCCCCATGGAGGCGATGCCGTAGACGACGAACATCGCCACCCCTGCCCCGAGGAACGCCAGCCACACATAGATGCTGAGCCGGGTGATACCGAAGAGCGAGATGCCCATCACCACGAATACGGCGGCACCGGCATGAATGCCGAGGATCGACGTATCGGCCAGTGGATTGCGCGTTGCGCCCTGCAGCACGGCGCCCGAGAGGCCGAGCGCCGCGCCGACGAGCAATCCGATGAGCGTACGCGGCAGGCGCAGGTCCCAGATGATGCGGTGGTCGGTGGAGTTTGGATCGAAGGCGGTGAGCGCGGCCCACACCATGTCGAGCGGTATGGCGCGCGCGCCGACCGTCATCGACAGGAGCGCGATCGCCGCGACGACGACTGCTAGTCCCGCGAGCCCGAGGGCAAGCGTTGCCTGAAAGCGCATCGCTGTCGGACGGACGGCTTCCATCACTCGGCGACCAGGTTCTCGTCGGCCGCCTCGATGGCTGTGGTGAGCCTGTCCAGCGCTCCCGCATACGCGCGATAGTTGCGTAGCCAGAACGCCGGCCAGTCGGCCACTGCCCCGGCCTCGGCCGCCCTGATGGTCGTCCAGGTCGGCTGCGCCAGCGCGGTCTCGAGCGTGCCGGCCGAGCGGTCGTCGACGAGGATCAGGTCCGGTTGGTACTTGTCGACGTTTTCCCAGCTGACTGTTTCCCAATAGCCGCGGTCGTCGGCGACCTGCGGTGTGACGATGTCGAGGCCCCAGCGCTGGAAGTCCATCAGCTCGGAGGCGGCGGCAGGAGCGGCGACGTAGAGGGCGTCGTCACCCGCCCAGACGGCGAGGACGGTGAGGTCCGGCTTGGCCGCCACGGCCTCCTCGAACCGGGATCGAGCTTCCTCGAACGCGCCCCTGTCGGCGGCGACCGACGGCTCGGCGAGATCGGCACCGAAGCTTTCGGCCAAGTCTTCGTAATCCTCGATGAGACCGAGGATCGAGTCGCCGACCGCCGGTCCGGTGACGGGCGCGAGGTCGCGCAGCGGGCTGTTGGGGCCGGTGACGCTCGGGCCGCCGCTCCAGCCTTCGTCGAGCGGCCAGTACTCGGCGATGACGACGTCCGGCTCCAGCGCCGCAACTTTCTCGATATCGATCTCGCCCCAGGCCTGCCCGACAATCTCGATGCCGGTGAGGTCTAGCCCCTGCAGCGGCTTGCTCTCGGCGACGGGGCTGTCGGCGTAGACGCCGACCGGCCGGATGCCGAGCGGAATGAGCCCGGCCGCCGCGTCGGCACTGGCGATGATCCGCGTGGGCACCTCGTCGAGGGTGACCGTCTCGCCAGATCCGCCGGTATAGGTCCAGGCCTGCGCAAAGGTCGGCGAGACGGCAAGGACAGCGGCCAGGACGGCGAACAGAGCGGGCTTCTGCATGTCTTAAACCTGATTGCTCGGCACAGGAATTCGCAGCACCTATCCAGCCCCTGCCCGGTCCTGTCAACCCGGGAAGCCCGCTGCCAGCGCAGTAAAGCGGATGTTGACAGTCATGTTAAGTTCTGGCTGTGTTGCCAGCGCTTTCCGCCCTTGCAGAGAACCCGAATGCCCCGCGCCCTCCTGGCCGTCCTTGCGGTAATTGCCGCACTCGCCACTCCCGCAGCCGCCCGTGAGGTCACCCATGCCATGGGCGTGACGGAGGTGCCCGACAGTCCGCAGCGCGTCGTCATCCTGACCAACGAGGGCACCGAGGCGCTCGTCCATCTCGGCGTCACGCCGGTCGGGGCCGTTCAGTCGTGGTATGGCGATCCCTGGTACGATCACATCGCCGGAGGGCTCACCGAAACCATCCCGCTCGGCACCGAAAGCGCCGTCGACCTCGAACGGCTCGCGGCACTGGAGCCCGACGTCATCATCGGCTCAAAGGTGCGGCAGGAAAAGCTCTACGACCAGCTTTCGGCCATCGCGCCCACGGTCTTTTCCGAAACCATCGGGGGAGTATGGAAGGACAACTACCGGCTCTATGCCGAGGCGCTTGGGCTGGCCGGCAAGGGTGAGGCGGACCTCGCCGCGTTCGACACGCGGGTCGCGGCGTTGCGCTCGTCGCTCGGCAATGCGGTGAACGAAGAAATCTCGCTCGTCCGGTTCTCGCCTGGCCGCACGCGGCTCTACTTCCGGGACACCTTCCCGGCCGTCATCCTCTCCGAGATCGGCTTCAGGCGCCCGCCGGCGCAGGACAAGCCGGGAGTGGGCGAGGAGATCGGCAAGGAGCGCATTCCCGACATGGCGGGCGACCGCATCTTCTATTTCGCGGACGCGGACGCCGAGTCGGTCGCCTATCTTGCCGACTGGACCGGCGAGCCACTTTGGCAGTCGCTCGAAGCCGTCCAGGCCGGCAAGGCCTACGCGGCCGACAACCTCATCTGGAACGCGGGCATCGGCGTCTATTGCGCACACATGCTGCTCGATGACATCGCCCGCGCCTATGGCGTTCCCGCGCCGTGATACGCAAAGGGCGTCCCCCGGGGCCGCCCTTTCAATTCCGTAGCCGCCTGCTCAGGCCGGCTTGCGGTATTGGTAGATGCCGACGTCGATCGAGCCCTCGGTGAAGCCCGCTTCGCAATAGCTGAGATAGTAGACCCACTTGCGCTTGAAGTGCTCGTCGTACCCGAGCGGGGCGATCATCGGCCAGCGCTCGAGGAAGCGTTCGCGCCAGAGGGCGAGCGTGCGCGCGTAGGAGAGGCGGAAGTTCTCCGCATTCTCCAGCACCAGCCCGACCCTCTCGCCGAACTCCTTCATTACCGTCTTGGTCAGCAGCATGCCGCCGGGGAAGATGTAGCGCTGGATGAAGTCCGGACCGCTGCGGTAGTGCTCGAAGTCGGCCTCGTTGATGGTGATGGCCTGGATGGCCGCCGTGCCGCCGGCCTTCAGCCGGTCGTGCAGCGTCTGGAAGTAGCTCGGCCAGTTGTCCTCGCCCACGGCCTCGATCATTTCGATCGAAGCGATGTGGTCGAACTCGCCCGTGGTGTGCCGGTAGTCCTCGAAGACCAGCTCGGCGAAGGTATCGAGGCCCTGGCTCCGCAGGCGCTCGAGGCCGAACTTCAGCTGTTCGGCCGAAAGGGTGATGCCGCGCAGCTTCGCCTTGTAGTGGCGCGCCACGGTCTCGGCGAACCCGCCCCAGCCGCAGCCGATCTCGAGCACGCTCGAGCCTTCGGTGATGCCCGCCATGTCGGCGACGCGCCGGTACTTGGCGAGTTGCGCCTCTTCGAGGCTCTGGTCGCCGGAGGTGAAGACCGCCGACGAATAGGTCATCGAGGGATCGAGCCACTGACCGTAGAAGTCGTTGCCGAGATCGTAGTGCTCGGCGATGTTCTTCTTGGAGCCCTCGAGCGTGTTGCGGCGCGAGATGTGGTAGTGCAGATCCTGTGCCGCCCGGCGGAAGAGGCCAGGATTGGCGTTGTCGAACATGTCGCGGTTCTGCAGGAAGAAGCGGAACAGGGCAGTCAGGTCGTCGACCTCGATGTCGCCGTTCATATAGGCGGCGGCGAAGCCGACGGTGCCGCGCTTCATGGCCTCGGACAGCACCTTGAAGTTGTTGAGGCGCAGAACCGCATGCTGGCCGGTGGCCGGGTTGCCGAGCGTGCGCGTGCGCCCATTGGGCAGAATGACGGTCACCGCGCCATATTTCGGCTTGCCGATCAGGCGCACCCCCGCCCATTCCACGAATCGCGAGAAGAGATGGGTCCAAAGCGTGGCGCCGCTACGGGACTGGTCTACGGCTGTCTTGGTCATGCTACTGAAGGGTCCGAAACTTGCGCGGCGCCGGCTGTTGTTTTGGCTGCCGCTGGAGTTACAGGGGCGGCGAAAAACACCGAGGACGCGCCTAACGGGCGCCGCCGGTGCATGCCTGCCAATAGTTTAGCTCCCGAAAACGGATATGCAAGACGCAGTTTCACGGCTTCGCGAGGTCGATGACGCGCACCTGCACCTGCTCGCGCCCCTGCCAGTGGTCGAGTGCGAGCGTGCCGGCAACGTGCAGCGGACCGCCGTCGGGCCCGCGCATCAAAGCCTCGCCCAGGGCATTGTTGGCCGCGCGGAACGCGATGGCCTTCAAGCGGGCGCCGTCGTCGCTACCGAGCGAGAAGCTGACGTGCCCACCCTTGCCCACGACCTGCGGGAAGCGGATCCAGTGGGCGGGAAAGGCGAAGACCGGCGTCGGATTGCCCGCGCCATAGGGCCCGGCCCGCTCGATCTCGTGCACCAGCTCGGGCGTCGCGCCGCGCGCGGTCAACGCCGCGTCGATCTTGAGGGCCGTTGCCGTGCGCGCCGCGGCGACAGCTTCGGCGAGGGCGGCGTTGAGGTGGGCCCGCAGGGCCGCGAGCTCGCCGTTGCGCAGCGTCACGCCCGCCGCCATTGCGTGCCCGCCGCCCTTGGCGATGAGGCCGGTCTCGACCGCGTCGATGATCGCGCGTCCGAGATCGACGCCCGGCATGGAGCGGCCCGAGCCGGTGCCGGTGCCGTCCGGATTGAGGGCGACGGCGACGACCGGCCGCTCGAAGCGCTCGCGCAGGCGCGAAGCGACGAGACCGACGACGCCGGCATGCCAGTTGGCGGAAGCCAGCACGAGGACCGGCGGCCCTTCCCCGCCACCGATCTCGGCCTCCGCGGCTGCGGTCGCCTCCTCGACGGCCTCGACCTCGATGCGCTGCCGCTCGACGTTGAGCTCGTCGAGGCGCGCGGCAATGGCGAGCGCCTGGTGCTCGTCGTCGAGGGTCAGGAGACGGGCGCCGAGCGCGGCGTCGCCGATGCGCCCGCCGGCATTGATGCGCGGGCCGACGAGGAAGCCGAGATGGTACGGGTTGAGCGGCCCGTTGATGCGGGCGGCGAGCGCGAGCGCCGAAACGCCTCGGTTGCGCCCCGTGCGGGCGACCTCGAGCCCGCGAACGACGAAGGCGCGGTTGAGCCCGGTCAGTGGCACCACGTCGCAGACCGTCGCGAGCGCCACCAGATCGAGAAGGCTCATCAGGTCCGGCAGGCTGGTGTCGCCGCGCTGGCGCAGCAATCGGTTGACGGCGACCAGCACCATGAAGGTGACGCCGGCCGCGCAGAGATAGCCGAGGCCGGAGATGTCGTCCGGCCGGTTCGGATTGACCAGGGCATCGGCCGGCGGCAGCTCGTGGTCGGACAGGTGATGGTCGATGACCAGCACGTCGGCGCCGCGCTCGCGGGCGTGGGCGATCGGCTTGTCGCTCGTCGTGCCGCAGTCGAGGGTGACGATGAGCGAAGCGCCGGAATCGATGAGCTTGTCCATGGCCGCGACGTTGGGGCCGTAGCCTTCGAAAATGCGGTCGGGAATATGGACGCCCGGCGTCAGGCCGAAATGGGCGAGATACCGGCTCATCAGCGCGCAGGCGCAGGCGCCATCGACGTCGTAGTCGCCGAACAGCGCCACGCTCTCGTTGTCGGTGATCGCCTTGACCAGCCGCTCGGCAAGGACATCCATGTCGGTCAGGGTCGAGGGGTCCGGCATCAGTTCGCGTATGGTCGGCTCGAGGAAACGCTCGGCCTCGTCGATGGCGACGCCGCGCGCCGCCACGATGCGCGCCAGGATTTCCGAGAGCCCTGTGCGCTGGCCGATGGCAGTGGCCGACCGCACGGCATTGCCGTCCAGCCGGTCGACCCACGTACGGCCGGTGATCGAGCTCTTGACGTCGAGGAATATGCGCGGGGCATCGAGCATGGGCAGAGCTAAGCCATGCCTGCCGGCAGAGGTCGAGCCCTCTTTCCTGCTTAGCTGTGCAAATCCGCTCAAAGCCGCATCTAGCGCTCGTCCNGCGCCAGCGGCGGACCGACCACGAGCATTCCGTGCCGGCGGCTATGCTCNCGAAANTCCTCGGAGTCCGGCGGGAAGNTCCCGGTGGCAAAGAACTCTTCCATCATGCCCGATGGCTGGAATACGAGGAGTAGCCGGTCCGTTTCAGTGACATTGGCGAATGCGTGCGGAATACCGCGCGGGCCAAGAACACTGTCTCCGGCCTCGAGCGTCATGTGCTGATTGCCGATCTGAAAGTGGAATCGACCCTCCACGACCATAAACCACTCTTCCTGGCTGTGGTGGAGGTGAAGGGGCGGTCCCCCTCGCGGCGTCCTTGTCGTATCGACAATCGTCAGACTGCCGCCGTTTTCCTTGGCGGATACCTTCAGGTCGAACCGACCGTTCAAGAAGCGCTGGGGGGCGTCGAACCGATCCTCATCCTTGCGCACGACTGCAACGCTTTCAGTGACCATCATCACAACCCGCTGCTGTCATCCAATCCAGGATAGCGGTGCCCTTGCCGGCAGTCGAGCGCCTACCGAGCGTGCCTTGCGTTCACCCAGCGGATGGTTTGCGACCAGGAGCGCATGACGATGGTGGAGGTTTCGACGCTGTCGCGGCGCAGTTTCACGCCCGTGAGCATGTTGCCGTCGGTGACGCCGGTGGCGGCAAAAAGCACGTCGCCGGCAGCAAGGTCGGTCACCTCGTAGATGCGGCCGGGATCGGTGATGCCCATGCGGTGCGCGCGATCGCGCTTCTCAGGCGTATCGAGGATCAGCTTGCCCTGCATCTGCCCACCGGTGCAGCGCAGGGCCGCGGCCGCCAGGACGCCCTCGGGCGCGCCACCGGAGCCGAGATAGATGTCGATGCCGGTGTCCTCGCTCTGGGCGGCGTGGATCACCCCGGCGATGTCGCCATCGCTGATGAGCTTGACCGCCACTCCGCAGGCACGCAGCTCGTCGATAAGCGCGGCGTGACGAGGACGATCGAGGACGCAGGCCGTGATCTCGGAAAGGGGCACGCCCTTGGCTTCGGCGAGCGCCGTGACGTTCTCGGTGGGGCTGCGCTCGATGTGCACCAGCCCTTCCGGATAGCCGGGGCCGATGGCGATCTTGTGCATGTAGACGTTGCGGGCGACGTTGAGCAGCCCGCCGCGTTCGGCGAGCGCCAGCACGCAGATCGAATCGGGCTGGTTCTTGGCGCAGAGGGTGACGCCCTCGAGCGGGTCGACGGCGATGTCGACCTCGGCGCCGAGGCCGGCGCCCACCTCCTCCCCGATATAGAGATTGTCGACCTCGTCGCGCTCGCCCTCGCCGATGACGATGCGGCCCTTAATCTGCACCTTGGCGAGCTCGCTGGTCATTGCTTCGACGGCAGCCTCGTCGGCGGCCTTCTCGTCGCCCTTGCCGCGCCAGTAGGCGGCGGCGATAGCGCCGTGCTCGGTGACGCGCACGATCTCCAGCGTCAGGGCGCGGTCGATGTGGGCAGGCGTCCTGTTGCTGTCCGCCTTGGTCAGTTTCATGGCCGTCTCCCCCCGCCCTTTGCGCCCGCTCTCGTTGTCCGGCAACGCGGCGCCGGTATGGCGATTCGCCTAGAGCGTCTCGATGCGTATGAGCTGCGGCTCACCGACAATGAACCCGTCGTCGGCGATGAGCGCAAGCGATTCACGCACGTCCGCCTCGAGCGTGTCCTGCGTGAGGATGACGACGGTACGAGTCGGGGTGCTTTCGCCGGCGGGGTCGGTAACATGCAGATCCGGCCGCTGTATGACGCTTTCGATGGAGATCGAGCGTTCCGCCATGCGCGTCGCGATGGCGGCGAGCGCGCCGGGCACGTCCTTGGCGTTGAGGCGGATGTAATAGCCGCCCTCGTGAGCGCGCATCGGCGCCTGTCTATACGGCAGGAGCTCGGCGCTGGAGACGCCGAGCGGCGGCACCTTGGTGCCGCGAGCAATATCGAGGATGTCGGAGAGCACCGAGGAGGCGGTCGGCGGGCCGCCGGCGCCTGGACCGGCCAGCAGCAGCTCGTGCACATGGTCGGTTTCGAGCGCGACGGCGTTCATCACCCCATCGACGCCGGCGATGGCGCTGCCCTTGGGCACCAGCGTCGGGTGCACGCGCTGCTCTATGCCGCCGTCCGAGCGCTGGGCGATCCCTAAGAGCTTGATCTTGTAGCCCAGATCCGCGGCCACCTTGATGTCGGCCTGCGTGATGCGGGTGATGCCCTCGACATGGATCTTATCCGGCGCGATCTCGTAGCCGAAGCAGAGGGTGGCGAGGATGGCGAGCTTATGGGCGGTGTCGAAGCCCTCGACGTCGAAGGTCGGGTCAGCCTCGGCATAGCCCAGCTCCTGCGCGTCCTTGAGGCACTCGGCAAACGAGATGCCCTCCTCGCCCATGCGGGTAAGGATGTAGTTGCAGGTGCCGTTCATGATGCCATAGACGCGCTCGATGGAGGCCGAACCCAGCCCCTCGCGCAGCGTCTTGATGACCGGAATGC
>Ga0065721_10050466_pt1 | contig 19978 bp, 11 predicted proteins | sample Mesricmetagenome_FD_59108 | JGI IMG/M metagenome (GOLD analysis project Ga0065721, IMG submission 59108) | Mesophilic microbial community from rice straw/compost enrichment Sample: eDNA_1 v2 (version 2) | ecosystem: Engineered > Solid waste > Grass > Composting > Bioreactor | place: USA: Davis... | reverse complement strand
CATTTTCACCGACGGCGATTTTCGGCGCAAAATGTCCGCCGACGAACAACTGCTCACGCGCTCGTTGAAATCCGTGATGACTCCGAATCCGATTTGCATTCGTGAAAATGCCCTCGCCGCTGAAGCGCTGAAAATTTTCGATGAACGCAACATCGACGACCTTATCGTCGTAAATGTAAAACGGGAACCCGTCGGTTTGATTGATTCGCAAGACCTGCCGAAGTTGAAAATCATGTAATTCCACAATGAAACCACTATCACTGCTCCTTTCTACGCTCGCTCTTGTTGCCACCATGAACGCCCATTCGCAGCTCACAAACGCTACTTTCAAATGGCAAACTTCCCGCAGCGGCGAGTTGAATTATCTGCTCTACCTGCCCACTGATTACATACAGGGGGCCGACAAAAAATGGCCGCTCATGTTGTTTCTGCACGGCGCCGGCGAGCGCGGCAACGACGTCAACCGCGTAGCGATTCACGGTCCGCTCAGTCATGTGAAACAAGGCACAAACTTTCCGTTCATCATCGTCGCGCCGCAATGTCCTGCAGGACAACTTTGGGAAAATGAACCGCTGCTTCAGTTGCTCGATAAAATCACCGCCGACTATCGCGTGGATACCAATCGCATTTATCTCACCGGTCTGAGCATGGGTGGTTACGGCACGTGGAAACTTGGTCTCGCGCATCCGGAAAAATTCGCCGCGCTCGCCCCGATCTGTGGCGGCGTAAACATGATCGATGTCATCCTTGGCACTCGCGACAAACGGAAACATCTGGAAAGACTTCCCATCTGGGCGTTTCACGGCGAAAAAGACGAAGTCGTTCCACTGAACGAATCTGAACGCATCGTCAATGGATTGAAACAGGCCGGAATGACAAATGTCCGTTTGACCGTCTATCCTGACGTGCGACACGATTCCTGGAAGCCGGCTTACGCTGATCCCGGGTTTTACGAGTGGCTGCTTCAGCAGAAAATTCCCTGAACTTCCTTGCAGAACTCACGAGAAATTCATTTTTAAATCCACCTCTGCGGTCATCACGCTCTGCGTGTTTCTATGCAGAGCTGAAGCAGAATCAGTCCATTCACCATCTTGACGCGCGCCGCTCGGCTTCGCTAACCATTAACGGCTATGAGTAAACCGGAAACCCATCAATTTCAGGCGGAAATTCAGCAGTTGCTGAATATCGTCATTCACTCGCTTTACACCGATAAAGAAATTTTTGTCCGCGAACTCATTTCCAACGCAGCGGATGCCTGCGAAAAATTACGCTTCAATCAATCGTCCGGAAAACCCGTTCACCAATCTGAAACCGCGCCTACCATCGCTATCAGCACCGACGATAAAGCGGGCACGATTACCATCACGGATACCGGGTGCGGCATGACGCATGGCGAACTGGTGGAAAATCTCGGCACGATTGCGCATTCGGGCACGAAGGCATTTTTAAAACAACTCGCGGAGAATAAAAAACCGGACGTCAATCTCATCGGCCAGTTCGGCGTTGGATTTTATTCCGCTTTCATGGTTGCCAAGAAAGTGACCGTGCTGAGTCGCTCATTTGTTCCCGAAGAATCCGGTTGGCAATGGTCCAGTGAAGGCATGGGCGGCTACGAAATTACGCCGGTCGCTGACCTGCCCCGCGGCACAAAAATCACTCTGGAGCTGAAAGACGACGCCAAAGAGTTTGCGCAGGAATATACGATTGAACGCATCATCAAACGTTATTCGAGCTTCGTGCCGTTTCCGATCGAACTGAACGGCAAACGCCAGAACACCGTTCAGGCTATCTGGGCGCGGAACAAAAACGAAATCAAAGAAGAGGAATACAACGAGTTTTATACGTTCGTCGGCCATGACCACGACAAGCCGCTGTTCCGACTTCACTTCTCAGCCGACGCACCATTGGCGATTCAGGCGCTGCTCTTCGTGCCGCAACGGAATTTCGAGAGCATGGGCATGGGTCGAATGGATTCCGAAGTGAATCTCTACTGCCGCAAAGTTTTGATTCAAGCCAAAGCCAAAGGCTTGTTCCCGGAATGGTTGCGTTTCCTCAAAGGCGTGGTGGACAGCGAAGATTTACCGCTCAACATCTCGCGCGAGACGATGCAGGACACGTCGCTCATGCAGAAGTTGAACAAGGTGCTGACGTCGCGTTTCCTGAAATTCCTCGACGAGCAATCGGAAAAAGACGCCGAGTCTTACGAAAAATTTTACACCGAATATCAGCGCTTCCTCAAAGAAGGTGTCGTCACGGATCTCACGCATAAAGAAGCGCTCGGCAAACTGCTGCGCTTCGAATCATCGGCGCTGGATAAGGGCAAACTCACGTCGCTCGCCGATTACGTGAAACGCATGCCGTCTGAGCAAAAGGAAATTTATTGCCTGCTCGCACCCAATCGCGCCGCTGCGGAAGCGAGCCCATACTTCGAAGTTTTCAAAGAACGCAAATTCGAAGTCCTGTTCCTTTACGATCCCTGGGACGAATTTGTGATGGAACATTTGCACGAATTCGACAGTAAACCGCTCCGCCTCGCTGAGAAAGCGGACCTGAATCTGAGCCAGAAGAAAGAGGGCGCTCTATCCGAAGATGCCGCAAAATCGCTCGCCGGTTGGTTGAAAGAAACGCTCGGCGACAAAGTCGGCGAAGTGCGTGTTTCGCAACGGCTCGTCGAAAGTCCGGCCGTGGTGGTGGATTCAGATAAATTCATGACCGCCAGCATGCGCCGCATCATGAAAGCGATGAAACAGGACGGTCCGGACACGACCACGACAAAACACGATCTTGAAATCAATCCGGCGCACCCGATCATTTCGCGTCTCGATGCTATGCGGCAGAAAGATTCCGAACTCGCCGCCAGTGTCGCCGAGCAGATTCTCGACAACGCGCGCGTCGCAGCGGGATTGCTGGAAGATCCGCGCGCGATGGTCAGTCGCTTGAATCAACTGCTGGAAAAAGTTTTGGCGAAAGCGTAGTTGGTTCGAGTTACCGAAAACTTTGCACAAAAAAACGCCGCCTTAACGGGCGGCGTTTTGATTTATATCTCGTTCAACGGCTTTTTTAACGGCAGTGCCGAAAACCTGACCGAAAACTGTGATGGTGTCGGTGTCCACCGAAACCAACCCCGAACGAAACGCGCGGCCCATAATAAGTCGGCACGTAACTGCGATAATACGGATAATAGACGTTCCGATAGGTGGATTGCGGCACACCAAAATAGTGCACCGAAACGGTGCTCCGCGGCTGCGGGTAATAAACAACGGTCGGAGACGTTTGGACAACCTGTGTCGTCGGCTGGGTTTGATAAGTCGGCGCTGCGGCGACGGTAGCCGCTTCAGCTTCAGCTTTTTTCTGCGCCTCCTCAGCAGCTTGACGTTGTTCCGCGCCACGACGAATCAAAGCGGTCGTGACTTCCGTGGAAACACCTTGATCGCGCAAATTGATGATATCCTGCGCACTCAAGCGATATGGACGATCGGAGTTCTGGATGTAATCCACGATGACAGCGTCTCCAACTCCGGATTTGCTCAGTTGCACAATTTCTTCAACTGGCGTCGGAACTTTCAATGACGGCGCAGTCGCGGTGGAGTCCGATTGCCACGTGCTGGTGCTCGACGCGTTTTGCGCTCGCGAATTGACAGGCGTGAAGGCTGCCCAGGCAACGGCGACACTGACGGCTATAATCAGTTTCTTTTTCATAACTGCTCCAATTTCTTCCGCGACCTCCTCTCCGCAGAAATGTTTCAGGCCAATCCCAATTTAATTCAAGCCGAGGGCGGCACAAGTAACGATGGGACGCCCTGTTTGAAGAATTCATTCAACCGGCCAAGTGCCGGCTCTCATTTCATCGGCAACAACACCGAGAAAAGGCAGACCTCAATTAAACCCATAATCGAAACGGCAAACGCCGTAACCGTCCACGTGGAAAGGGTTTCGCGTTCGGTCAATCCAGACAAACGGCTCACCACCCAAAACCCGCTGTCGTTCATCCACGAAATGCTGAACGAGCCAAACCCGATCGCCAGAAAGATATACATCGGATGATACGGCAGCGACGCGCCGGAGATCACTTCATACATCATCGCAGACGTGGTCAGCATCGCCACCGTCGCCGAGCCCTGTGCGAAACGAATCGTCAGCGCCACAAAATACGACAGCAGCACGAGATTCATTTGATAACCCTGCGCCAATGCTTTGATGGCATCGCCAACGCCGGCATTACGCAGCATCGCGCCAAAAGCGCCACCCGCCGCCGTAATGATAATAATTACTCCCGCCGTTTCGACCGGTGATGCCAGCAATTCGCCCAAGGCCGAAAATCGCAACTTCCGTTGCCGCGCCAGAACCCACAACGCCAGTGCCGCGCCAACCAACAATGCGATGTTCTTGTTACCTAAAAACAGAAACACCTTCGCCGTGCCAACAAGCCATTGTCGCGAATCATCAGCCGTCACAATTCCTCCTGCGGCGAATTTGAACACGGAAGCCAGCGAGATTAGCGCAATCGGCAGCAGCACCGGCATGATGCTGTTCACAAACGACGGCAATTCGTGTTCCGGTTTATGCGCAATGGAATTCATCTCCTCGCGTGTCACCCCGACCGCTTCACGCACCGGCACGGTCATGCGACGATTAATGAGATGCGCAATCCAAAATCCGCCTGCACAAGGAAGCAATCCTGCGATCACTCCCCAGATCAACGACAAACCCGCGTCGAGCCGCAAATTGTCTATCATGCCGAGCGGCCCAGGATGCGGAACGGTCAACGAATGCGTCAGCATGGCGCCGACCGCAATCGCCAGCAAATACAGCACATAGTTCTTCCCCGTCCGCAAACACAACGCCCGCGCCAACGGCAGCATCAGCATGAACATTGTGTCGAAGAAGATCGGAATCGAAAGCACATAGGCACTCACCAGCAATGCCAACGCCGCGCGTTTCTCGCCGAGAATGGCAATCATCCGCCGCACCACTTTGTCCGCCGCGCCACTTTCCATCAGCGCCAGTCCGATGATCGCCGCCAAGCCGATGGAAATCGCAATCGCGCCCGCCACACCGCCGAACTCAATCGCCGTCAATTCCACCGCCGCGATCCAGCTATTGGCCTCGGCATCAGCGCGAAGAGCCGCCGGGAGTTTGCTGATTTGAGCGGGGGAAAACTGCGGCGTTAAAATTCCGGCCAGGAGAGCCGCAATCATCAAGGCCAGAAACGGATGAACGCGGAGCTTTACAATCAAAAGCACCACCGCCGCGACGCAAATGGCCAGCACCGCAAAAGGCCAAAGCGGTGTGGCTGTCGCAGCAGCAAAGCAGATCATGGCGCGTGGAATTGCGCCGAACATTAACGAAGCACCGCCGAAACTGAAACAAAATTTCCGCGGCGCGCGAACCGCGAAACGCCACGCCTACCGCATCAGCCGATCCACGTTATGCTTGAGATCCGTCCAATCCAATCGCTCGGCGTTCGGATTCAGGCCATTGATAAAATCTTCGATGTTGGTGTAGCCGTCGCCATTCAGATCGTCAGCGGCATCCGATGGATCATTCGGATTCAGGCCATACTTTTTCTCCCACTCATCCGGCATTCCATCGCCATCGGAATCTTTGTATGGCGTGCCTTTGTATTCCGGATAACCGCCCACCTGCGACGGATGCGTAATGATTCCCACCGGAATCAATTCGATGATCTTGCTGATCGTCTCTTTGGAATAACCCACCCCGCCCAGTTGCGATTCAATATCCGCCGGCACAGGCACATTCACTTTTCCGGTTCGCACGTTCTTAATGATTCGTTCGTCCACTGCATCGCGTCGCGGCAACGTCGCCCCTACATTCGCCAACACGGTTTCATAAGCTTCGGCAGCAGATTGGATCGGCAATGGCGCGTGCGGAAACGGCGCATTCGTGCGAATCTTCGGCAATACTTCCGCCACTGGCGCGCGTGTACCCGGTTGCACACCGCCGTCCCAATTATCCTTCGTCACACGTTCATTTCCCTCGACGATATTTCCATTCACAAACGCTTTCCCGAAATTATCGAACACCGTCTTGCTGCGTTCCGATTCCGGTTTCAACAATCGATACGAAATCGGCGCGTCTTTCGGCGTGGCCGGACCGGGTTTGAAATAATTGTTGATGATACTGAAGTAACTCCGGTGATCACCTCCATCCACCGTGCGATGCACCCAGTTGAACAACACATTATTCACGAACGTGAAATCGCCAATCATCCCGACACTCGGATTGCGCCCCGCGTTATTCGCCCAAAGGTTATGATGAAACGTGCTGTTCAATCCGCCAATCGTGCTGCCGAACGAATGGTGATACGGATTCAAACATTCGCTGAAAATGGAATGCTGAATCGTGATGTTCACCGTGGGCAGCTTCAACGATGGCGTAGCGTCGTTGTTGTCATGATCGTACATGTGCCGGTACATGCTCATGTTTTCGTCCAAGCCCCAACTCGCGGATACGTGATCAATCATGATGTTGCCAATGGGATTGCCGCCGATGGAATCATTCCGGTCGCCCACCCACGTTTCACCACGACGAAAACGCATGTGCCGAATAACAACATCGTGCGTTTCAAGTTCCACTGTATCACCCGCAATACACACGCCATCACCAGGCGCAGTATTTCCGGCAATCGTGATGTACGGCGCGCGAATGCGAATGCGCTCCTTCAACTTAATGATGCCCGCGACATTAAAAACCACGATGCGCGGGCCGCCCGCTTCACATGCTTCGCGAAAACTTCCCGGCCCGCTGTCGTTGAGATTCGTAACCACAAAAACCCGCCCACCGCGACCGCCAAACGAATACATGCCACCACCCCACGCACCAGGAAATGCAGGAATCTTCGCCTGAATCAGATCCTCAGGCTTGGCCGCGCCTGGTTGATACGGCCGACCTTTGGTCGCCCATTCCTGAATCGCAGGAAGTGCTTTTGCGAATGCTTCGTCGGATCGTTTATCGGCTTCGGCTTTGCGACGATTCGCTTCTCGCGCAATGTCGCCGGGAACTTTTGGATATTGTGCGGGCGCGGTTTGGATTGCGAAACCGACACAGGCAGACAGCACGACGACACGCAGGGTGGTGAGGATTGATTTCATTTGGTTGAGGAGTTGGAAGCTGGCGATCCCACGCGCTTCAGGTTTTGTTCGCCCTTTTTGGCATCGTAACCTGCTCTGGACAGGTAGTTGTTAATCTTTCCTTTGTACTTCCCGAAAATCGCGTGCTTTTCATCCGACGTGCTGCCATCCATTGCCAACTCCCGCGCCTCGATGAGCAACGCTTTGATGTGCGCCTTCTGCTCATCGGTCAGTTCCGGATACATTTTCAGATAAACTCCATACGTCAGCGGCGCTACCCCGTAAGTCATCCCATCTTTCACCTGCTCAATTTGCTCAGGCGACAACTCAACCGCCAATCGCGCCAGGTACTCGCCATGTAACTTGTCGAGACTCGGTTTGGTTTCATCGCGAATCGCCTGCACCGCGTTGTTCGCCGCCGTTTTGTCCGCCGCAAATTTCTCCTTTGCCGCTTTAATCCGCGCATCACGAACATCATGAATCGCTCGAAGATCGCGATACTGCCGCGTAATGATTTCCCGCACTCGCGCGAGTTGATTCGAATCCGCGAGATTCAGCGTTGCAACAATCTTCTCCGCTCGCTGTGTAATGACGCGCGTGTAAGCGGCTTCGGTGTCAATCGGCGCAATGGTTTCTGCTGCCAACGCAACGCTTGCGATCAGGAGCAGCGTTGCAATCATAGTTGGCAGTTTCATGGCGAGCCTCTTTCATTTTGGCCATAACAACGCCCGTTCCGTCATCGGTTTCAGCACCAGTTTGTCCGGATCGAGCACCACGTGTTTAATTTTTTCCCGCTTCCACGTGTAGGTGATATGCACCAATCCATCACTCGTTTGAATGACCGCAGGATAAGCGAAACCGGGGCTCGGTGCCGTCGGCTCGTCTTCCAACACCAGCGCGGCCGACCACTCTTTGCCGTCTTTGGACACCGCGACGTTGATCGGACTGCGACCTTTGTTCAGCGGATTGTGATTGTAAACCAACAGATGCCGACCATCGCGGAGCGTCACCGCATCGGTACCGGAATTCGGATTCGGCAACTCCATAAATTTCATCTTGCCCCACGTTTTCCCACCGTCTCTGGACCAGATTTCGAAAACGCGTCCCTGGCGCGTCCGCCCGAGCGCCTGCAATGTATTTTTCCCGTGTAATAAAATGCTCGGCTGAATGGCGTCGATAGTTTTGCCATCGTTCATCGGCCCGCTCGCCGTCCACGTTTTTCCGCCGTCAATCGAACGCTCGAAATGCACGCGCCAGCCATTCGCGCCTTCCGTGCTGCTACCGGAAATAATGTCGCCATTAGCAAGCTGCACCGGCTTGTTTTTAATCGGACCAAGAATTCCCTCCGGCAATCGCTGCGCCGCCGACCACGTTTTGCCGTCGTCGTTTGAAGTTTTTACCATGCCCCACCACGTGCTCGGACTCGGGCCGACTTTGTAAAACAACATCAGCGGCCCGTTCTTCGGTTGAAACAAAACGGGATTCCACGTCGGCAGACGATTCGGACCGAACCCGACGCCATCCGCAACTTCTTCCGGCGTGGTCCACTTACCATTTTCAAAGCGGGAAACATAAATGCAGACATCCGGATGACGCTCGTACGTGCCGCCGAACCACGCCGCGATCAAACCCGACTTCGTCTCCTCAATCGTCGAGGCATGAGCTGACGGAAACGGTGCGGTTTCGTAGATGAATTGCGATTTAATCATCGCTGCTGGTTCTGCTGTCGCTCCGATTGCCGAAAGCAGACTCACCAATCCTAAAAATAACGTTCGTTTCAATTTCATTTATTCGCTTACAAGTTGATATTTGCCACTGGCCAATCGCAGCACGATGCGGTCGCCTTCGATGCCCAACAATTTCAGACCGCGCGACTGCGCCAGGGGTTTGCCACCTTCTGTCACCAATCGTTTCCGTAACGCCGGCACATAAACGGTTGCCGTCGTATTGACGGGAATTTCCACGTTCCATTCGAATCGCCCCCCACCCTTCATCAAATCCGCCTGTCGCCGCCATTCGCTCCCAATCATTCCGTATGGCGACCGATGCGTCGCTTTCGCATGACTCAAGTTGCCGACAACGTGCGGTTTCATGATAATGTGTTTGAAACCCGGTTGTGCCGGATCCGCCGCGATGCCCGCGACGTATTCGTGAAACCAGATGACCAGATCTCCGACGAGCATCACGTGATTGCCGGAGTTCATCGTCGGATCAGCGGTGTTCCCGTTCCAAAGTTCCCAAATCGTCGTGGCCCCGTTGGCAACCATGTAGCCCCAGCCGGGATAATTCGTCTTGGTCGCCATCTCCCAAACCAGATCCGCACGACCATGATCCGACAAAACGCGGCACAAATACTGACCGCCAATCAATCCCGTGCCGATATGACCGTGGGTTTCATTGGTAATTTTGTCCACCAACCGACCGAAAACGCGGTCGCGAAATTCATCCGGCACGAGCCCGAAGGCCAACGGCAACACGCACGACGTTTGCGAGCCATTGTCGTAATACCCTTTCTCGCGATTGAGAAACTTTCGATTGAACGCTGTTTTAATTTCTTCAGCCCAACGCGCATAAAACACTTCATCGGCGCTCTTGTTCAGCAACCGCGCGTAGCGCTCCATTAATTTCAGATCGTTGTAAAAATACGATGTTGCCAGCAGTGCTTTGTCCGTTTGCCGCGCCGGATCTTTTGAATGAATCAGCGTCAGTTCCTCCGGCGGCACACACCAATCGCCATAACTGTCTTTGGCAATGATGCCGTTGGTCACAAATTGTTTCATATACGCCAGCCACTTTTTGGCGCTGTCGTAGCTCGCCTGAATCGGCGCGAGATCACCGTATTGGCGATGCAAAATTCCCGGCGCAATCACCAGCGTACTGGGCCAGGTGACGTTGTCGGAATAAATCGGCCAGAACGCTGGAGCGACATCCGGCACGCTACCGCTTTCGCGTTGCGCGTCGCGAATATCCTGCAACCACTTCGCGTAAAGTTTTGAGATATCGAACAGGTAAGTTTCGCCGCGCGCTTCTTCGGAACGATCCCCCAACCAGCCCTGCCGTTCATCGCGCTGCGGACAATCCGTCGGCATCGAACGATAGTTCCCGCGCGTGCCCCAGAGAATGTTCGTGTAAATCTGATTCAACAACGGGTTCGAACAGAAGAACGTTCCTGCGCCTTCCAGGTCATCATTCACCACCCGACCTTCAATCGTCGCGCGCATGGGCCGCCCCGGAAAACCCGTGAGTTCAACATAACGAAATCCGTGATACGTAAATCGTGGCTCCCAGATTTCCTCGTCATCGCCGCGCAACGTGTAGGTATCAGTGACCTGCGCGCCGCGCAGATTCGCCATGTAAAGTGAGCCGTCGGGATTCAGCGTTTCGGCAAAGCGCATCTGCACGCGCGTTCCCGCCGGGCCGCTCACTCGTAATCGCGCCCAACCGACCATGTTTTGGCCAAGATCGTAAACCCACACGCCGGGTTTGATTTTTCGATATGAAATCGGACGCAACTTTCCCGTGACGCGAATCGGCTCAATCATTTGCGCACTAAGCGGCGCAGGCTCGCTCACCGTCCGCGCAAATTGCCATGCGGAATCATCGTAACCAGGCCGATCCCAACCCCGCAGTTCTTTGCGGGCATCATATTCTTCGCCATCGAATTCACCACTCCACCGGATCGGGCCATCTGTTGTGAGTTTCCAGGTTTCATCACTGACCAGTTCTCGCACCGAGCCGTCCGCGTGTTCGATGCGCATATGCAACATCAATTTCGGCCAGCCAAAATTCATCGTGCCCGCGTAAACTTTGCTCCGATCCGACGCAAACCGTCCGCCCCCGAGCACCACACCAATCGCATTATCACCCTCGCGCAGTTGTTTCGTCACATCGTGCGTCAGATAAAACACGCGCTTGTCATACTGCGCCGCCGCCGGCGACAAAACTTCGTCGCCAACCTTTCTGCCGTTGAGATAAAGCTCCGATGAACCGACGCCCGAATAGTAAACCACCGCGCGTCGGATTTTTTTCTCGACCGCAAACTCCTTTCGCAACCAACGCGCTGGAAATCGCCGTTCTTCCGCTGTGCGCGTTTCGCCCCAGGGTTGCATTCCCGCCGGACCCAGAACCTTTGCCTGCGCCCATTGCAAATCATCGTAACCCGGTTTGTTCCAACCAGGCTGAAACTCCTTCGTTACCCGCCAGCTTTCATCCGTGCGCACGACGATGGGTTCGCCCTGTTCAAATTCAATCGTCAGCAAACCGATGATTCCGGCGGGATTGTCATTCGTGCCGAGATTGCGCCCCACCAATCCGAACACATAAGTTTTCCCGGCTTCCAACCGCGTCGTGACATCGTTCCATTTAACCGTTTTGAAACTGTTTCGCGCGCCAAGATCGAATTCGTTCAACCAACCGCGACATTCGTTATCGCCGGTGTATTCGAACACCGCGCGTTTGATTTTGCGTCCGGCGGGAATTGAAATCTCTTTGCGAAACCAATTCGTTTCCAGCGGTGCCGCAGTGGCCGGATCACCTTCCGGATACCAGATCCAACTCGTTCCGGATAAGTTCAGCACCACATCCTCCTCGTCGCGTCCAATCCATTTCGCCACGCCGGAACTTCCCGCCACCGGCGAAATTGCATTCCATTCCTCTGGCGACAAAATGCCCATCGTCCATTTCGCCGGTTTGCTCCAGTCCGAAACAGTTTTCGCATCGGACCACACGCGCACTTTCCAGAAACACTCCTGATGCGACGACAAATCGCTGCCGGCGTACGGCACGAGCACGGATTGCGATGAAACGATCTGACCGCTGTTCCACAAATCACCTTCGTTCGCCTTGAGTTTTGCCGCACTGGAAGAAACCACAATCTGGTAAGCGTATTGGGATTGAGCGCGTTGGTGGGAGGTAAGTTTCCAGCCAAGTCGTGGTTTCAGAACATCTATTCCCTGCGGATTGCTTAACCACTCACATCGCAAATCCGTCACCGTAATCTTCGCCTGCACCGACGAAACGAAGCCTGAAAAGACCAGCGCCGCTCCGATAAGCCAATAGACACCCCAACGGCGGCTGGTTAGAATATATTCAGACATAAGCGGTGACTTGATAATGATGTGCCCTTGTGGCTCGGGCAATCTGTTTTTGCTCTTCAAGGGACGGCCAACGCCAATAGATAATTTCAAAACTTCTCCCCCGTTTAACTTATGAAGATCCGTGAAGTTCAATTCTTCCGCGCCGTCTCGCCACTTTCCCACCCCATCGCCGACAGCACCCATACGATTCCCGAGATTGCTTTCATCGTGACCCGGCTCACGCTCGAATCAGGCGTCACAGGCGAAGCCTACTTGCTTGCTTTTCATTACTCGCAAAACGCCATCGCTGGCACACTCCGCGACATCGCGCCAATGATTATCGGTCGGGAAGTGAATCAAACCGGCGCGTTCATCAAACATTACGAGCAGGAATCGGAGTATTTTGGCAATCCGGGCATCCATCGCTGGGCGCTCGGCGCAATCAACATCGCCATGTGGGATGCGTGGGCCAAAACGCTGGGCGTGCCGGTCTGGAAAATGTTCGGCACGCATCATCAGCGCGTGCCGCTTTATGGCAGCGGTGGTTGGCTGTCGTATTCCATTTCCGAATTGCTCGCCGAAGTGACGCGTTATGTGAAACGCGGTTTTCGCGCGGTGAAAATCAAAGTTGGCTCGCCGGATTTGCAAACGGACATCGAACGCCTCACCCGCGTCCGTGAAACCGTCGGCCCGCACGTTCAAATCATGATGGACGCCAATCAAGGCATGAACATTGCCACCGCCACGCAACTCGCCGCCGCTGTGCGCGATTTGAAAATCACCTGGTTCGAAGAGCCGCTGCCCAACACGGATTTTGCCGGCTACGCCCAATTGCGTCGCGTCGCGGGCATCTCACTGGCGATGGGCGAACGCGAATTTAACCTCGTCGCCTTGCGAGAATTGATTGCGCGTGACGGCCTCGATCTATGGCAGCCGGACATTCTGCGCTTGGGCAGTGTTGAAGCGTGGCGTGCGTCGGCCGCATTGGCGGAAGCGCATCACCTTCCCGTTCTGCCCCACTATTACAAGGAATACGATGTCCCACTGCTCATGACGATTCCCAACGCGCATGGCGCCGAATCGTTTGATTGGGTGGACGATCTCATCACGCATCCAATTCGGATGAAGGACGGTTTCGCTTATCCCGACGACGGCCCGGGCTGGGGCTTTAATTTCAAGGCTGACCGACTCACGGAATTGTGAAACGGTATCTGCCATGTTCTCCCGCATTGCAAAAAGTCGTGGCGTTCTGGATTTGCTGCTGTCATTTGCGCTGCTCGGAACACCAACGTTCGCGGCAAGCCTCCGCCCCACCGATCTGCGCTGCGAATATGCGGTAAATCCTCTCGGTATTGATGTCGCTCACCCCCGACTCTCCTGGAAAGTCGTCAGCCGGGAACGCGACCAAAAACAAACCGCGTATCAAATTCATGTCTTCTCTCGTTACAATCTGATTTCCAACCCGCCACCGCTCACACCTGATTTGTGGGACAGCGGCAAAGTCAGTTCCGACGAAACGCATCTCATTCACTACCGCGGAAAACCAATCGCTCCGTCCGAACAGGTCTTCTGGACGGTTCGCGTCTGGGATCAAAACGATCAGCCTTCTGCCTGGACCGATTTCCAAACCTGGACGATGGGCTTGCTCCATACCAACGAGTGGCGCGCTAAATGGATTTGTGCGCCCGCGACCAGTGAATCTCTGTTGTTGCGCAAAGAATTCATCGTCAAAGCGGGCTTGCGACGCGCCATCGCTCATGTCACCGGACTGGGCCAATACGAAATGTCGCTCAACGGCAAAAAAGTCAGCGCTGACCTGCTCACGCCGGGTTGGACGGATTACAATGACACGATTCTTTACGATACCCGCGACATCACGCAGCAACTACCTGAAGGCGCGAACGCCATCGGTCTCACGCTCGGCAACGGGATGTATCACGTCGAGCGCCGTAATCGTTTCGCCAAATTCACCGGTTCGTTCGGACCACAGCGCGCCATTTGCCAGATCGAACTCGAATACGAAGACGGCTCAAAAGAGTTCGTCCTCACCGATGAATCGTGGCGCGTGCATCCCGGCGCGATTACGTACAACAGCATTTACGGCGGGGAAGATTTTGACGCACGCCTCTATCCGAAAGGCTGGAACGAGCCGGGTTTTGACGACAACAACTGGCGACACGCGGTGGCGGTGGTTCGACCCGCTGGCAAATTGCGCGGGCACAGTATTGCGACCGATCCGATTCGCGCCATTGATTTCCATGTTCCCGTCGCGGCGCAGCAACTTTCCGAACGGGTCACCGTTTACGACTTCGGCCAGAACGCCAGCCACATGCCGCGGTTGCGCGTCAGCGGCCCGACGGGCAGCACGGTGCGATTGATTCCCGCTGAAGTCATCAATCCCGACGGCAGCATTCAGCGCAGCACCATGGGTAGCACCAATCGCGGCATTTCCTGGTGGCAATACACGAAAGCCACCGATGCTATCGAAGAATGGTTTCCGCAGTTTTACTACGTCGGCTGCCGCTACCTGCAGGCGGAGTTACTTCCCGGCCAACCCGACGGCGAATTGCCGAAGATTGAATCTCTCGAAGGCGTTGTCGTTCATTCGACCGCTAAGCCGGTTGGCGAATTTGAATGTTCCAACCCGTTGCTCAATCGCATCCACAGCCTCGTCCGCTGGTCGCAACGCGCAAACATGGTTTCCGTGCTGACCGATTGTCCGCATCGCGAAAAGCTCGGTTGGCTCGAACAATATCATCTCAACGGCCCGGCCATCCGATATGAATTCGACCTCGCGCGAATGTTCACCAAAGGCATGAACGACATGGCCGACGCACAAACCGAGGATGGCCTCGTGCCCAACGTTGCTCCCGAATACGTTCAATTCAGCGGCGCGTTTCGCGCGGCGGCGGAATGGAGCGCAGCATTCATCGCCGTGCCGTGGCAACAATATCAATTTCACGCGGACGTGGATTTGTTGCGCCAACATTATCCCGCCATGAAACGTTACTTCGCGTGGTTGGAGAACCGCGCCGTGGACGACATCGTGTCCGACGGTCTGGGCGATTGGTATGATCTCGGACCACAAAAGCTCAGTCGCGCCGAACTCACCCCACCGCCGGTAACCGCAACCGCGTTCTATTTTCAGAATGCGCAGTTGCTCGCGAAAATCGCTACCATTCTCGGTCATGATGAAGACGCCAAAATTTTCGCGACCAAAGCCGAACAGATTCGCGCCAGCTATCATCGCAAGTTTTTCGATCCGACCAAAGGCAGCTACGCCACCGGCTCGCAATGCGCCAATGCGTTGCCGCTTGTTATGGGAATCGTTCCGCCAGAACACCGCGACCGCGTTTTCACCGCACTGCTGAAAGACCTCGAAGCAAATGATGGTCAGATGACCCCCGGCGACGTGGGGTTTCGTTATCTGCTGCAAGCGCTCGCACAAAACGGTCGCCCCGATCTCATCTATCGGATGATCAATCAGGACGAGAAACCCGGCTACGGTTACATGATCAAAATGGGCGCGACCACTCTGACTGAATCATGGAACGCCAAACTGACCGCATCGCACAATCACTTCATGCTCGGCCACATCAATGAATGGTTTTACAAAGACCTTGCCGGCATTGATTGTGATCCGACCGGACCGGGCTTCAAAAAGATCATTATCAAACCGGCGCCGGTGAGCGATTTGAGTTGGGTTAAAGCGAGCTACGATTCAACACGCGGAAAAATCGTCAGCCATTGGGAGCAAACTCCGCACGCGTTCACGTTGACCGTGCAAATTCCCGCCAACACCGGCGCCACCGTTTTCGTGCCGTCGCCCGCGCCGGAGAAAGTTTCTGAACACGCCCCGCAAAGCGGCAACAGCAAAGCAAAATTCCTGCGACAGGAAGCCGGTTTCACAGTCTTCGCCATCGCTTCCGGCGAGTATCGTTTTGAAGTTGAACGCTAGTTCACCCTCGTGAAGAGTCGCCGCAACAGCGTCACCGCAGCTTCCCGAAATAGAAAATCACGCGCCCGGAATACTCGCCTTGCCCGACGTTCGGTTGACTTTGCGGACCGCTCGCCGCCGCCGGTTTGAACTTCGTGCCGATTGGCGGAATCGCGTGCAGAAAACCTAACCCGCACTCCGGCAGATTCACTTTCGTTTTACCAATCAGATTATCCGGCGGTTGCTCCGGCGTGAGCACTTGCACGAAAGGAATATTTTCCGGAACGACCGTGATCAACCCTTCGGTCGTTTCCAATTGCAGCCGATGCACGTTGGCGAAACACCCTTTGAACTCCGGATAAATCCAATCGCTATGCCCCGTGATCGTGTTGTTGTAATCATTCTCCCACAGACCAAACGTCACGCCGCGCAAACGATTCTTCCACACGCGAAACGGCCCGTCGCCAAGCCAGCGTTTCTTCGTCACAAGTTTCTCCGGGTAACCGAAAACAATCCCTATCGCGTCATTTGTGGCCGTTGTCTGAAATCGGTAATCGCAGATGATCGCACCGTCATTCCGAACCCGCCAAACCAACTCTTTCAAATCTCCATCGAACGTGGCGATCACCACATCTTCAAAACCATCGTTCGTGCGCTGACAGGTTTTCAAATTCGCAATACCACCGTGCGCGAGGCGCGGCCCGGTTAAAGAAAGCTGTTGCTCGTCAATCCTCACGCCTCCAATCAAACCGGTCTTTCGATCCAACTTCACCCGTAGCAACCCGCCCTGCCCCAACGTCGGTGTTTGAATCTCAATGGCATCCGTCGTCTCCGTGACTTTCGGTGGACCGAACGACGAGACGCTTGAACCGATCGCGGCAGCGCGCGCAGGCCATGCCCAGGTCCAGAGTTCGCGGTCGCGCTTATCAGTGACCCGCAAAATCAACGTATTCGCGCGATCGCGATCCCAATCTTCTGGAAATGGAAACTTCAATTTCCCGCGCCCACCCGGCGGCAAATTCACAACACTCGCATTCGTCAAAAACAAACGGTTAATCACATTAGTGCCCCACCCCATCCAGAGCTGTCGCGTTTCCCAGTGAAACTTGCATTCGCTTGCATCCGTGAAGCGGTAGTGATTTTCGACCGTGAACGTACCATCAGCTTCGCGACGCACTTGAATCGGCGACCAGATATCTTTGATCGCATAAAAACTTCCCTCGCGCTCGCGATACGGTCCGACGATGCCGTCGGGCGCTTGATTGCCCGCCAGATCAATCTGGCCGGTCTGCGGATTCCGGATGCCTTCGTCAGCAAACGCCCAGATGAAGCCGCCCGCGCAGTTCGAGTAGCTCATCATCATGTTCCAATAATCCTCCAACCCCGCACCTGCGCCGCCGTCATAAAGCCCGTGCATGAATTCCGTCGGCAAATAAATCCAACCCGTCGGCGCGAGATTCGTATTCACGAACTCCGCATTTTGCTTCATGTGATAATGCATCGGCTCGCCGCGCGCCGCGACCTCCGCATTGGTGAACATCAGATAATGCGCCGTGTTGATGCCGTTGTGTTGCCCCCACGGATGCAACACGCGGCGCTTTTGGGGATCGAACTCGTAAAAAACTTTGTCGAGCTCCGGATTTGAACCGCCTTCGTTGCCGTTGTCCCAAAACAAAATGCTCGGATGATTCACGTCGCGCGTGACCATCGCTTCCACCAACTTCGTGCCGATGTCCGTGTCGTATTGATTATGCCAACCGGCAAGTTCGTCCAGCACGTAAAGCCCGAGTTCGTCGCAAAGATCGAGGAACTCCTTGTCCGGCGGATAATGCGACATGCGCACCGCGTTACCGTTCATGGCTTTGATGGTTTCGATATCGAGCCGATGCACCGCCTCACTCAAACACCGACCCGAATCCGGCCAGAACGAATGACGATTCACACCTTTGAAAATGATCTTCTGCCCGTTGAGATAAAGTCCGTCGCCATCGCGCACCTCGAACGTGCGAAACCCAAATCGCTCCGTAACCGTGTGCAACACTTCCCCACCCCGCCTCAAACGCACTTCCACGCGATACAAATTCGGCGTCTCAGCCGACCAAAGCTTGGGAGACGCGATCTGCGCCTTTAACTCGAGCGCTGGCCTCCGGTCCGGCTCATTGATGATTGTCGGAGTATTCGCGCCGGATTGAAGATCAGCGCTCCGCCCAACTGCCTCCTTCGCCCCTTCCGAAGGGGAGGCAACCGGAGTGAGGAGACTTTTTGAAAATGCCTCCCCCACCCTCTTCCCATCCAACGTCAAAATCTCCGCCTCCACCGCATCGGCATCCGTCACGCCGTTGAGAAAAACGTCCATCGCAAAACTGCCGTCCGCTCGCGCATCAATCGCCACGCGTTCGATGAATTGCTGCGGCACAACCTCCAGATATACCGGCCGATAAATCCCGCCGAACACCCAGTAATCCGCCAACCGCTCCGCCTTGTTCACCGATTCATTCGCCGAATGTTTTGCGACCGTGACTTCCAGTTTGTTCTCCGCGCCCGGCTTCAGTTTGTCCGTGACTTCATACTTGAACCGATAAAACCCGCCCCGATGCGTCGGCCCGACCACTTGCCCATTCAACTTCGCCGTCGTGTCCGTCATCACGCCTTCAAACACCAGAAACACGCGCTTGTCCTTCCACTCACGCGACGCGACAAAATCCTTTTCGTACAAACCGCACTCCGTAATCGCGTTGGAATAATCCTTCTTGTAAGTCAGATGTCCGAAGCCCAACACATCCCAATTCGACGGCACGGGAATATTTGTCCAGAAACCCGAATGCGCACCCGTCGTGCATAAAAATCGCCACGGCACTGCATCGTCTTTGCCGCGACCCGACAAATAGACGCGTTCCGTCTCAACTGCTTGGCTCAAAACAATACTGCCAAAAAAAATCAATCCGCTGAGTCGGCGCACCAAGTGGAACATGCGCCCAGCCTAAGCATTCACAGCAGCCGAGGCGAATCTGTTTTCCGAACTCAAACGCGCCCCCCCGCGGGATGCAACGCTTGCGATTGTGATTCGCAGCGACGCTCTGGTTAAGCGTCATGCTTTCGATGTTCACTGAGAAGCCGACTGAACTCCTCTCTCGAAGCTATTGAGGCAGGCGGCACTGGAGGTTGGCGCAACAATCGGAACAAACGCCAGATAAAAAGTGCCGACAACATCCAAAATGACCACGTCCCACCGACAATCAAAACAAAATCACGCCAGTCGCCAAAGCCGCCACGAAATTTGCCGCTGCAAAGAGAGTCCAAGACAGCCCCAGGCAAAGTCAGGATAGATTCTGGTTTGGTGAAATAGGCCCAGAGCACAGCAACAAGGATGACGCTCCCTGCGCTGGCGAATATAACTTTTGATTTGGTGATCAAGTTTACCGCCTGGCTACTCAAACTCAACGCCACGCCTCTCCGGACGCAATGCTTGCAAACCACGACGCTCACGCCGGGTTCGCTGCAGCGCACTGGTTAGGCGACAACCTGCTCACCTCTAACTCTTGGTGGAACTGAACATCCAGCCGGCCAAACCAAACGCGCCGACGCCAAGCCCAGCAATATGTCCTGCTGCCTCCGTCCCGGTTTGTTTGTGTTTTATGTGTTCCATAAGCGTGTGATGTGTGATGTCGCCTAACGACCCAGCTCAGCGACCGCCGCCGGAAACGCCCGGTCGGCTGCAACAATCGCTGACAAATTACTTGAACCGTCCGGCTGCCCAGCGGCGCGGCAGTTCGCTGCAGCGTATGGTTAGCGAACCAACCGCGTCGGACGCGGGGCAATGACGAGAGAAACTTTTGAGTCATCGGGCGTCACTTGTGTTCGGTGGTTTGATGTTG
>Ga0065721_10050464_pt1 | contig 19987 bp, 8 predicted proteins | sample Mesricmetagenome_FD_59108 | JGI IMG/M metagenome (GOLD analysis project Ga0065721, IMG submission 59108) | Mesophilic microbial community from rice straw/compost enrichment Sample: eDNA_1 v2 (version 2) | ecosystem: Engineered > Solid waste > Grass > Composting > Bioreactor | place: USA: Davis... | reverse complement strand
AGCATAACGGAGCATTTTTGACTAGCTGCTTGATCTACATTGGATTTTTTGCGGTATAATCAGTCCTTTTTGAACGATATCGACTCCTTCTGGACCTGTAGACTGGAGTGAATCCAACGTAGCTTCCGAGACCTTGCTTTTATCCTGATTCTACTGGAGAAAATCCAGCGTGCGGTGAGAGGGAGCTCCCAAAAATTAATTGAAATCGACTTTTAGGACAGCCCCTTTTGCATGATTTCGTTAGTTGAATGGTCAGACCAATAAGCTTAATGCGATTTACGTTGGCATTCGTTAAACGTTAATTCACTTAAATTAAAAGCAGCCGAGCTATGTACTATGTCGAATTAATCCGGTAAATACGAAGTTTCTTTCTAGCTCAGAGCGCATCTTACTCTTACTTTTACCCTTACTCTTAGACCATCTACGTTGCACGAAATACAGCATAATAGCCTTCTTAAGCCTATTAAATAGATATATCCTGCAGAGAATGCAGGATATTAGGGGCTTAATAGCCCCGTTAGGCTAGATTGCGAATATTATACTGTATTTGGTACAGCATAACCCGTCTATTTCCCCATTTTGAAGCGAATATACTGCACTTCGTGCAATGGGAGCTCAACTCGCCGCTCATGCCCCTTCCTGTCCTGCAATGGGGCTCAACGGATAGATTAGGTGTGATGCTGAATTCTTGATCTTGGACATGACTTTGCTTTTTGCCCCGACTGCGCGATAATGGATAGTGTCGATTTTTCTGTTAATCAGGCCGCCTGCCCTATCAGGACCGGCTTACATATTACAAACACGGAGGATTTATTATGTCTATGCAACGTACACGTTCAGAGGCGCTTTATGCAGAAGCGCTGCAGCATATCGTAGGAGGCGTCAACAGCCCGTCCCGTTCTTACAAAGCGGTTGGAGGCGGTGCCCCGGTATTTATGAAGCGCGCGGAAGGCGCCTGCTTCTATGATGTCGACGATAACCGTTATATCGATTATTTGGCGGCCTACGGCCCGATCATTACCGGACATGCCCATCCGCATATTACCGAAGCCATCGTCCGTGCTGCACAAAACGGCACCTTATACGGTACGCCCACAGAGCTTGAAATTCAAATGGCCCGCATGCTGAAGGAGGCTATCCCTTCTCTGGATAAAGTACGTTTCGTTAACTCCGGTACCGAGGCCGTTATGACGACAATCCGTGTGGCCCGCGCCTACACCAAACGTAATAAAATCATCAAATTCGCCGGCTGCTACCATGGTCATTCCGACCTTGTGCTGGTTGCCGCAGGCTCCGGTCCTTCTACCCTTGGCATTCCGGACAGCGCCGGTATTCCAACATCGATCGCTCATGAAGTAATTACCGTGCCATTTAATAACCTGCCAGCCTTAAAAGAAGCGCTCGAGCGTTGGGGCGACGATACAGCAGCCGTTATGATCGAGCCGATTGTCGGCAACTTTGGCATGGTTATGCCGGAGCCGGGCTTCCTTGAGGGCGTATGCAAGCTGACCCGCGACGCCGGCGCCCTGGTGATCTACGACGAAGTCATTACTGCCTTCCGCTTCCACTACGGCACGGCTCAGACGTTTAATGTGTTCCCCGATTTCAAGGCAATAGAGCCGGACCTCACCGCTCTTGGCAAAATCATCGGCGGCGGTCTGCCAATCGGCGCTTACGGCGGCCGCAAAGAGATCATGGAGCAGGTTGCTCCGCTTGGCCCGGCGTATCAGGCGGGTACTATGGCAGGCAATCCCGCTTCCATCTCAGCCGGTATTGCCTGTCTCGAAGTGCTTCAAGAGGCTGGTATTTATAAACGTATGAACGAGCTCGCAACAACATTGGCTGAAGGATTAAGAGCATCTGCCGCGAAGCATGGCGTGCCTCTCACCATTAACCAAATCCGCGGTTCTTTCTCCACCCACTTCTGCGATCATCCTGTTACGAATTATGAGGAAGCGCAGGATACAGACGGCGAAATATTCGGCCGATTCTTCAAGCTGATGCTTGAGCAAGGCATCAACCTTGCCCCTTCCAAATATGAAGCGTGGTTCCTGACCACAGCTCATACAAAAGAAGATATCGAGATTACCATAGCCGCAGCTGACACTGCGTTCTCCAAGCTGTAATCCGTATAACAACAAGAAGAGGCAATTCCAAAGAGGCGTTTTCTCGCCGTTAACAATTTAAAGAGCGTTGCAGAGGATTATCTCTTCAACGCTCTTTTTCATTTTGACCTTTACCGTACGTTGGATTTCCTCCAGCGAAATCAGATTAAACGGAAGGAACGCGGAGGCTTCGTTGGATTTATCCAGTAAAAAATCCAGGATTGAGCCTCTTATGTCCATATGTGCTGCCTACGCTGCAGACAATCCAATCTAGCACAAGTTACCAGGTGATAGCCCCCCATTTTACTGTACGAAATCCAATCTAGCTCTACCTCACCGGCACAGAGAGATAGATTATGGTATCACTCAAAGATGAAAGCTGCCCCAATGTCAAAGAATGACTTTGGGACAGCCCCGTTTGTTCTAGCGATTAGGAATAAGCTTGAATCTCATAGAGGGATGGCCCGTATGGAGCAAACCCTTTCTCCGTTACATAGATTCGGAAATAACGGCCCTCTGCTAGTTGATCCAAGGTAGTTGTATCTGTAATAGGCGAGGTTAATTCATGCTCCTGACTCACATGTTTTACAGTCTCCCAGCTAGCTGAATCTTCCAGATCACTGCCCTCTTGCGCAACTTGAATATCATAGGTTTTGCCGTAAGCTCTTTCCCAAATGAGCGTAAGTGTTGATAAGGATACGGTCTCGCCAAAATCAATATATACCCACTCCGGCCCAGCGCCTGTTGCCGCTTCCCATCTTGTCTCCAAATTGCCGTCAGTTACCGCAGCCGCCTCACTATTATTAGCATCCGAGGAAGCAACAGCTATCTTGCCTAAGGCGAGATTAACATCGGCCGTGATCACTTGTGTTACTTCCGCATTGGTGTAACCTTCAGCTTCAATAACAATGTTATAGCTGCCTGCCGCTGTAAATACGTTTGGCGCAAGCGTGATTGTTCCTGCAGCGGCTGAATATTGATCCGCTGCAAGTACAATATTATTCACTTTAACCGTGTTGATCGCATTGACCCAAGCTGCATCATCCATGAAGGTCAGATCGATGCTGCTGCCTGCCTTATTGCCTGTTGTATCTGCGGTTATCGTCGGGGCAGATGTTAGAACGGGTCCCGTCACTTGTGACCCATACACTTCGAACTCCCATAGGGATGGACCATATGGCGGAAAGCCTTTTGTCGTGACATACACTCGGACATATTGGCCTGTTGCTGGAGTGTCCAGCACAATAGAATCTTGAATTTTGCCAGCTCCTGTCAATATGCGGTCCAGATGCTGCACTGTTGTCCAACTGTTCGCATTACTCAGATCAGCTCCCGGCTGAGCAACTTGAATATCAAAGGTTTTGCCGTAAGCCGTCTCCCATAGCAGGTTTAATCTTGTAATGGAATATACCGCCCCTAGATCAATATACACCCATTCCGGATCAGCTCCTGTTGCCGCTTCCCATCTGGTTTCCGCATTACCGTCAGTTACTGCGGCAGTCTGGCTATTAATAGCATTGGATGAACCAACAGCTGTCTTGCCTAAGGCGAGATTCACATCCGCTGTAATAGTCTGTGTCACTTCACTGTCTGCATAACCCGTCGCCACAATTGTAATGGTGTAGCTGCCTGCTGCTGCAAATGCGCTTGGAGCCAATGTGATTGTTCCTGCTGCAACCGTATATTGATTGGCTGCAAGAGCGGTATTATTCACTTTCACAGCTGTAATGGCATTTTCCCATACCTCATTGCTGGCAAAAGTAACATCGATGCTGCTGCCTGCTTTATTATCCGTCGAATCAGCTGTTAGCGCAGGTCCGGGAGGCAGCACCGGATCCGGGTTAGACGGATTGCCGTATACTTCGAATTCCCAGAGCGAATAACCATAGGCCGTTCCTCTTACCGTGCCATAGATACGCACATGACGCGCTTCTTCTCCATGCAGCGTAATGTTGTCGATACCTCCGTTGCCGGAAGGCTCAGTGAAAATTGTCGTCCAGTCATTATCTCCCGGAGTCTCCGCTGTAGAGACTTGAACGGTATAGGCCTTGCCAAATGCCCCTTCCCAGCTCAACGTAATGCTGTCGAGCTTGTAGAGCTTCTTCAGGTCAAGTGAGATCCACTGCGGATCTTCCGCAGCGCTTTCCCATCTTGTAGCCGTTTTGCCATCAATGGCATTAGCCGCCGGCTGATTGTTGGAAGAAGCCGTTGCTGTGCTGCCAATAGCGATATTTTTCGCGTTGGTCTTCACTTCCTGCGATACTTCCGCAGCCGCATAGCCGCTTGCGTTAATAGCAATCGCATAAGTTTTGATCGACGGGAACAGGGAGGCATCCAGCGTAATTATGCCGGCCGCTACCGTATACTTGCCGGCATCGACAGCAGCGCCATCGATTGTAACTCCCGTAATGGCATTCCTCCATGCTGCGCTATCCGTAAAGGTCAGTTCAATCGGATAAGTCAGTTTATTATCCGTCGAATCTGCAGCCACGGTTGGCGGAGAGACCTTCTCTCGAACAGCAATCTCATCAATATAGATTGTATGCTCGCCGTCCGGCGTCACTTGATCGCCGTTAATTACGTTGCCAAGCAAATATTTCACGGTCAACGTCAGATCGGCGGTTGGCTTCAATACTTTCGAGTAGACAGCTTCATCTCCCGTAATAAAGAACGCCACTTGCTGATTATTATTGTAGCCGGTCAGCTCGACCAGAATCGGACGGTCGGCGGAAGACTGTGCTTTAAAGCTAAGCTCATACGTTTTGCCGGCTTTCAGCTTAATGCCGGATTGCATGAATTGCGTAGACCAGGTATAAGGCACCTTCCATTGGGGGTCCAAGCCGCCGTTATAGTTGATTTGGATCTTCGCCTTCTCGTCTTCTACGGAAATAGAAGAGTAATCATCCGCGCCCTTCCAGGATTCCCAGTTCGCGATGCCGTTCGTAAAGCTGCCGTTCATAACCAGATTGCCGTCGCTGGCGAATACTTGCTGCGTAATGACAGCATCGCCATACCCGCTTGCGGTTACCTTCACCGGATAGTTGCCGTCCACGGAGAAGACATCCCCATGAAGCGTGAGTATACCGGCCGTCACCGCATATTGCGAGGTATTCAGAGCGGCTCCGTTTACGGATACCGATGTAATGGCGTCCCGCCAAGCTGCGTCCTCAGCAAACGGAATCATGATTTCCTGACCCGCCAGATTATCTGTGCTGTCCGCAACCATGGTTGGCGGACGTTTCACCGGCGCATTTTCAACCTCAAGCACAACATTGTCGATCCATACGGTGCCAACTGCTGCGTTAGGTGTTTTGCCCAGCATAATTTTTAGTGCAAGCGACTCATCCGCATTCGGACGAACGGTAAATTTGAGATGCGTCCAATCCGTACCAACAGACTGTGCACCAGAATCAAATTTACGCTCATACCCACCATTCTCGAGCGTTGCCTGCAAATCGCGGGCAACCGAAGCTTTCGCGTCAAATTCCAGCGTATAGGCTAAGCCCTTCTTGAAGCTCATGCCGCCTTGGATAAGCATATTGCTGTAACTTTCTGTACCAAGGCTTGTAACATTGATCTTTGCTGCTCCGTCTTCGATGCCAAACTGTGCTGCTCCGCCTGCTTGGGAGTTCTGCTCCCAATTCAAGAGGCCGGCGAAGAAATCACCGTTCTTCAGCGGGAAGATATCCACTCCCGTAAAGTCGAAGTTATTATTCGTTGTACGAATCAGGGATACATTGTCGATTGTTACATCCGCATTATCTCCGCCTAATCCGAATACCAGCTGTCCTTCCTCGTCCGTTACGCCCACCGGCATCGTGAAGGTAAATTCCTGATTTGCCAATGCCGCTGTGAGCGGAACAGCCTTCGATGCATATACGGTACTGCCGTCTTTGCTGACGAAGGAGACTGTAATCGAGCGTTCCGACTCCGCAGATGCCTTGAAGTTCAGCTTGTATGAATCATTTTGCAGCAGATTAATTCCTTTTTGCGTCAGTGTAATGTCCGACGGGCTGCCGCCGCCATCTGTAATCACTGCTTCAAGCTGTCTTGCCCCGGAATCAACCGATGCCGATGCCTGTGCATCTCCCGAAACTTCGAAGTTCCAATACGCCATGCGATCCATCGTACCAAGATCGAAGTTTCCGTTATAGACATGCTGACCGTTGCCAAGCGGTGCTTTTGCACCATTGGCTTCAGAGACATGGTCCACTTCCTCGATCTTAACATTGCCGATCCATACGGTATTCGTATTGAGGCCCAGATTAAGCTCCAGGCGTGCCGCAAGATCCGTATCATTATTCATTAGGAAGCGGTACTCATAATGCTTCAGATCGGTCGTCAATGCAGCATCGAAATTATCCGAATAAGCGCCCCAGCCGTTATCCGCATCGCCGCCAACCTTCAGACTGATGCTTCTTGCTGCCGATGCCTTGGCATCAAAGCTGATTTTATAAGCATGGCCTTTCGTAATGGTTGCATACTGAATCAATTGCAAAGCATAATTCTCGTTGCCTCCGTTTGTAATCGATACTTTGGCAAACTTATCGTCACCAATCGTATCTATAACAGCGGAGCCGATGCCGTCATAATCAGGCGTATGCAGGAAATTCCAGTAATTCGCATTCAGCGCCTGTGTTGAGTCCGTGATATCGGTCAGACCATTCTCAAAATCCTGATCAATGATCGCTTTCGCATTCGCCGGAATCTCATCCTTCGCATCCGGCTCCACCGGCGTACGGTACGGACGACCGGTTAATTCATAAGCACGGACATAATCAACTTGCATCTTCGCCGGCAGATCACTGTCGGCCGGCAATCGGTTGCCGTCAAATTTGCCGCCCACAGCCAGGTTCAGAATAATATAGAATGGTTTGTCAAACGGTGCTGGATAAGCATATTTATCCGGCTGATCCGCTCCCCAGCTGTTCCAGTTGTTCACCGTTTGATACAGATTGCCATCCACGTACCAGCGGATTTCACCAGGCTCCCACTCTACCGAGTAAGTATGATAGCCACTAATCGATTCACCCTCCGGGAAGTAATAAGCTGCTCCTGTCGCTTTATTGTTCGGAGCGTTCTTGCCGTAATGGATGGTGCCTCCAACTTCATGCGGCAGACGGCCTCTGGCTTCCATAATATCGAGCTCGCCTGAAGCTGCCCATCCGCCATATTCGCTATCCGCAGGCATCATCCAGAAGGCCGGCCAAATCCCTGTTCCTTCCGGAAGCTTCATGCGGGCTTCGAATTTGCCGTAAGCCTTTGTGAATGTATTGCTGGTCCATAGACGGCCGGATGTGTAAGGCTTGCCGTTAAAGGTTTCTTTCTTGGCGGTAATAACAAGATTGCCTGTATCCGGATCTACGGAAATATTTTGCTTGCGATAATATTGCTGCTCTTCATTCCCCCAATTTGCTACGCCATATTCCGAGCCGTTCCCTTCCTGATAGCCCCATTTGGACAAGTCCACTCCGTTTGTATCCGGATTGACGGCATCGCCGTTGAACTCGTCAGACCATACGAGCGACCACATTTGTTCCGCTTCAATCGTTTGGGTCACTTGACCCAGCTCATAACCGGAAGCCTTAATCACAATGACGTGATCGCCTGCAGTAGGGAAGACGCTTGCATTGATCGTAATGCTGTTTGTTCCAATGGTGTAGTCAGCTTTTGCAAGATCCGTACCGTCTACGCTAATCGTATGGATCGAGCTGCTCCAGCCCGGCTGGGATGCAAAGGTCAACGTGATATCCTTGCCAAGGCTATTGTCCGTTACATCCGGCGTTACGATTGGCGCCGCAGGAAGACGAAGATCATTGGCAGCCGGGGCGATCTCGCCAAGCGCTTCCTTAGCTCCTTTCAATTCAAGACGGACGTTGTCAATGAATACGTCATGTGCTGCCATTGCCGATTCGCCATTTGGCATGCCTAGCAGCCATTTGATACCTGCCGTATCGTCATTTGGCATTGTGAATTCGAATGAGTAGCTGTTTGTCGTTTCATCCAGCTGAAGATCCTTCGTCAGATAGAAGGTGCCTCCGCCCGCGTTCTCTACATTTAAGGTAAAATGCCTTGCCAACGTTGATCGGGCATCAAACTTCACGATATACGTTTTATCCTTCTCAAGCGCAATTGGCTCTTGAATGAGCATAATGTTCCAAGGCGCATTTCCTGCATCGGACACGGCTGCTTTCAGAGCACCGTTTACAACATTAAAGGTTGCCGCCGAAGTCCCTTCATAAATACTGTGCAAATAGCTGCTCCAGCCATTTAAGTCTTCGTTAAAATAACCGTTTTTCAATAGGAAGGCCTTGTCACGGGCATCTTTAAGCTCAACACGCACATTGTCGACAAATACATCATGAGCTCCCGCTACAGTGTCTCCCTCAATTTTACCGAGCAGCAATTTGAAAGAGACGGTTTTATCTGCCGGCATAGGCAGCTCATACGTAAACGTCTGGTAATCCGAATGCAAGGATACGGTTTTCGACAAATATTTGTAGTTCGTGCTATCGTCGATAACAATCTCGGCCAACCGGTCTTTTGTTGCTTTCATATCGACAGACACCAGATATGTTTTGCCCCTGTATAAATTAAAATTGTTCTGCATCAGCATGACATTCCAAGACTCGCTGCCTACTGAATTGACGTTAACCTTCATGCTTCCTGCATCTTCCGTATATCCGGTCACATAGTCCCAGCCGTCATAGAAGCCTTGCACATGCAAATTCCATGAAGCCTTGCCGTTAGAGAAATCGCCATTCTTGAGCGGGAATTGATCCGTCAATGGCAATTCGTCCATCGTGCGGAATACGGTAATGTCGTCCATGGTAACATCCGCATCATTGCCTCCAAGCATGAAAACAAGGATCGCATTGGCGTCAGTTACTTCACCTGCATTGAAGGTTACTGTCTGCACATCCGATACAGCTGTTAAAGCAACCTCAATTGGTTCAACGATATTGGTTCCATCTTGTTTTTGGAGTCCTACCTGAATAGCCCGGTTTGATGCTGCACTAGCCTTAAACGTCACTTGGTATTCATTATTAGCTTTAATATTTACGCCTTTTTGCAGCAAGGTAATCGAGGAGTCCTCTGTACCGCCGTTTGTAATATGGGCTGTAAACTCGCGGTCATCCGGATCAACGGAAGCCGTTGCTGCTGCTCCGTCCGCCGTATTGAAATGCCAGTAAGTGAGGCGGTCCAATCGGCCAAGATCAAAGCTGCCGTTATAAATATGGTTGCCGTTTAGCGGTTCCTTAGCAGCATCCTCATTATAGGGATCTACAGGCTCGACTTCCTCCAGCTTCACATTGCCGATCCAGACAGGGTTCAAATTCAAGCCGATATTGAACTCAAGACGAGCCAGAACATCCGTATCCGCGCCCATCTGGAAGGTCATGCTGTAAGTCTTGAATTCGTTAGTTAAGCTAGCCGACAGTACATCGGAATAAGTACCCCAGCCGCGTTCGGCACCTCCGCCAATCTTGGCAGACATCGTACGATTCCCTGTCGATTTGGCATCAAAAGACAGCTTGTAGTACCTGCCCTTGCCAACCGTCACGTTCTGAATAAGCTGAACCGCGTAATCCTGAGATCCGCCGTTTGTTATGTCTGCTTTGGCATAGGTGGTATCGCCAATGACATCGGTTCCGATGCTGCCATTACCGTTGTAGGTGGATACGTGAACAAAATTCCATTTCTCCGGATCGAGCGTATCCGTGTCTGTCGCTACTGTCTTGAATCCGTTTGTGTAATTCACATCATGCACATAGTTGCCGTTAATCGCTTCTTTATGATCAGCAGGCAATGGTTCCTGATCTACCTTCGGCTCCTGCAGATCAGCAACAGAATATCCGTCTTTCTTGTCATACACGCGGACATAATCCACTTCCATCGTCCGGGGATTGTCATCCAGCGGCATTCTTTTGCCATCGAAGTTGCCGCCAACCGCCAGGTTCAGGATCATATAGAACGGTTTATCAAATGGTGCCGGATAAGCATATTTCGCCGGTTGATCGACACCCCAGCTGTTCCAGTTGTTCTGCGTCTGATAGACCTGTCCGTCTACCAGCCAGCGGATTTCGCCCGGCTCCCATTCAACGGCGTATACATGCTCACCGCTAAAATCCGATCCATCCGGGAAGTTGTATTTGTTACCCGTATAACGATTGCCAGGAGCTGCTTTGCCATAATGAATCGTTCCGGAAACCTCGCCAGGCAGTCTGCCGATTGCTTCCATAATATCGATCTCACCGGAGGATGCCCATGTGCCGTATTCGCTTGTTGCCGGCATCATCCAGAAGGCTGGCCAGAAGCCTTGCCCCTTCGGCAGCTTCAGCTTCGCTTCAAACTTGCCGTAAGCCTTCGTAAAGGTATCTTCCGTAAAAATCCGGCCGGAGGTATAAGGCACATTATTGCTGTTAGCTTCTTTTTTCGCAGTTATAATTAGCTTGCCGTCTTCTACTTTCATATTGTCAGCTTCATAGCTCTGCTGCTCTTCATTACCCCAGCCGTTAAGCCCGTATTGCGAGCCTGTACCAAGCTGGTACCCCCACTTATCCAGGTCCACGCCGTTTGTGTCCAGATGGCTGCCTGTCCCGTCGAACTCATCATTCCAGACCATCTCCCACTCGTCTTCCGGGGTTGGCGTTGGCGTTGGTGTCGCAGATTCCGTCGGCTCCGGTGTCGCAGAAGTTGTTGGTTCCGGAGTTGGCGTTGCCGATGCTGTTGGAGCTGGTGTCGGCGTACCGCCGCCGCTTCCACTGCCTCCGCCGCTGCCAGGTTTTGTTCCGCTGTCTACGACATAGCTCTGATTGTTATTCAGGCCGCTGCCGTTCCATGTAGAATCAGAACTATTGCTGTTCAAATGATCGATATCCGTGTTGTCTGTTTCAACAACCGTATCCGAATCGAGGTCCATCGTATCAATCTGGGAATCCTCGATCACAACCCTTACAGGTCCTTCTTTCTTATCAACGACAACACGAGGTGCTTTCACATTGTGCAAATGAATACTGTGAACACCGCCGCCGCTGACATAGATGATGCCTTTCACTTCGGAATTATTCAGCGTGAAATCGCCTTCAGCAATACCCGCAGTTAAGAACAGATTACCGCCAATTGCGGCATTCTCAAGAGTTACGCCATTCGTATTTACAAGTGCATTACCCTCAAGCTGTTGATCCTTGAAAGTACCCGCTTTCGTGTATGCTTCGCCAGAGAGACGATCAAGCAGCACAACCGCCTCTGCACGCGTGATTGCTTTAAGAGGCTGTATGGTTCCGTTAGGGAAGCCCTTCAAATACCCCCCGCTCACTAATTGGCCAAGCGGCACTTCTGCAAATGCGCCAATCTGTGCTTTATCCTCAAAAGCGCTTAACGGGTCATCCCCCGCTGTTGCAGGCAGCCGGAACAGTCCTGCTGCAATCTTGGCAGCCTCCTGTCTTGTAATTGCCGCATTTGGCTTGAAGGTTCCATCCGGATATCCGTTAATAAAGCCAGCATTCTTGCCGATGGCAATCTGATCCGTGTACCATGCGCCAGCAGCTACATCCGTGAAGCTGCTGCCGCCTGTTACCGCGAAACCAAACAGGCTGTTAATCAATTTCGTGAATTCTGCGCGTGTAATCTGCTGCTCCGGCTTAAAGCTGCCATCCGGATAACTTGCGACAAGCCCTTTCGAAGTCCACTCGCCTACTTGCTCCGCTGCCCAATGCCCGGTTATATCAGCAGGACCAACATTTGCGGTTTCTGCTGCAGCCGATGAAGCATAAGCTGCCGAAGGCAGATAGCTTGCCAGAATCATGACCGACATGACAAACGACAACATCCGTCTTATACGAAGACGACTGCTTTTTCTCTTTCTTTGTATCAACGCTGTTTCCCCTCTCTTACGTTGTTCTTAGGGAGTTACTCATGCTGTTAACGTTTTCAGAATATTGAAAAAATGAATATTGGCATAGAAAAGGAACGCCTGGCATAAATATGGCGTTCCTTATCCTGTTACTGCTGCTTATTGCTCATTGCTCCATTATTTCGAAGCCGAAGCGTACCATTCGTTAACTTCCTTCGTTACCTGGTCGCCGCCGGATTTCTTCCAGTTCTCAACCATTGTATCGAACGAATCGATTGGTGCTTGACCGTAGATGATTTTGGAGAACGATTCATTAACAAGCTTGTTCAGCAATTCGTTCTTCGATTTCATCGTTTCTGTCAGAGGTCCTTGGAAGTAGTTTTTCATACGGATATCTTTTTGATCCATTACGATTTTCATAGCTTCCAGGTTTTCCGGCTTGCGCACAGCTTTCGTTTGCTCCTCGTAAGGCGTGGATGGAGCTTCACCATTGTACAGCTTAATCATTGTATCTGCGTACAAGGAAGGCTGGCGTGCGCCTTCGAATGTCAGAGAGTAGTAGATCGGCTCTACAAGATGCGTACGGTCCGCATAGTTCGGGAACAGGTCCGGGTATTTTTCCGGATCTTTCGTGATGGTGCCGTCAGGCAATTTAGCCCAGTCATAGCCCTCTGCGAAGCCGTTCTCAAACTCGCTGCCCTTTTGCGGGTTCGCCCAGTTATCGAAGAAGAAGTTGTAGTAACGAAGCAGCGCTTCAGGATGCTCTGCTTTTTTATTAATCAGCATCCAGCCGTTAACGGACGGGTTGCCGCTTTGGGAACCAACTTTGCCGTCTGGACCGGACGGAATCGGATATGCTTTATATTTCGCGCCTGGAACATTGTTGATCAGATCGCCAAACGGCCAGTCCGGCAGCCAGTTGCGGCCTACGATTGCGCCCGCTTGACCTTTCGTGAAGAACTCGGAGCCGGATGTGTCATCCTTCAGACCGGAGTCTTTCGAGATCCAGCCTTTATCCATCCAGTTTTTCAATGTGCTGAGCGCTTGCTTCGAAGCTGGATCAACCGAACCAAATGTCAGCGTACCGTCAGCAGATTTGTTCCATTGGCCCGGCATAGTACCATAAGCGCCAAACAGCCAGCTTACGTCTGTCATCCAGTTCAGGAAGCCGTTCTTGAAGCCAAGAGCCATACCAAATGTATCCGGTTTGCCGTTGCCGTCCGGATCCTTGTTCGTAAATGCATCCAGGATGACTTCGAGGTCTGCAACGGTTTTTGGAGCTTGAAGACCGAGTTTATCCATCCAGTCCTGGCGGAGCCACAGCACCATATCATCGTTGTAGGCATAGTCAAGAACCGGAAGTGCCATTTTCTCGCCGTCGCGGGTTACAGGAAGGAACGTATCCGGGTTGAGACCGGCTGCTTTCTTATACTCATCGCCTGCATACTTATCGAACAGGTCGTTAACCGACATGAATTGACCGGAGTCAATCAGCATGTTAACGGTCTCCATGTCACCGCGGTAAGTAATAACATCCGGCATTTTCTCGCCGGAAGACAGCATCAGGCGAAGCTTTGTTTTGTACGCATCGTTTGTATCCGTTACAACCCAGTCATATTTCACATCAATGCCAAGGTTGTCTTTCATATACTTTTGCAAAACGTTGTTTTCCATCGTTTCGCCAGTCTTGAAGAAGTAGTTCGTACCTACGCCTTTTACCGTTGTAAGTGTAATCGGCTCCGCATATTTTTTACCGTCCCAGCCTGTTTCGTCCACACCGCTGTCTGTACCGGTATTGGTTGTGGCTGCTGCGTTGCTGCCGCCGGAGTTAGAAGGCTTTTCGCTGGCTGGCTGGTTGCCGCCGTTATTATTGTTCGATCCGCATGCCGCGAGGCTTGCCGCAAGCACACCAGTCAACGAAACGAGCATCAACTTTTTCATTGAATTACGCATTGTTTTCCCCCCGTAATATGATTATTCATAGATGAGAGCGCTTTATTTCCTCTCAAGTAATACTATAATCCTGGTTATCACTGATAGAAATACCATAATTTTGAGTAACATACCAATTTATTATCTTCTTAAATTATTACTCTTTTACTGCGCCAAGGACAATCCCTTTGACGAAAAACCGCTGCAGGAACGGATACACAAGGAGCACCGGAAGCATGCCGATAAAGATCTGCGCAGCCTTCACCGTACGCTGGGAGATGTTCTTCAGCTCATTCACATCCGGGTTCAGCTTGCTGAAATCCTGCTGCACGATAATCGTCTGCAAGAAGGTAGCAAGCGGGTAATTGCGATAGTCGTTAATGTACAGCAAAGCGTCGAACCAGGCATTCCAGTTGCCTACAATAGTAAACAGGGACATCGTGGCAAGAGCCGGCATTGCCAGCGGCAGATAGACCCGGAACAGAATGGAGAAATGCCCCGCTCCATCGATAAAAGCGGCTTCCTCCAGTTCCTTCGGCGTTGCCCGGAAGAAGTTCATCAAGAGAATCATATTGAATACGGCAACCGAGCCTGGAAGAACAAGCGCCCAGATCGTATTCATCATATGAAGATTGCGGATAACGATATAAAGCGGAACGATACCGCCGCTGAACCACATCGTAAATACGAAATACCAGGCATATCGCGAACGGGCTTTAAATGCTGTCGTATCCTTCGATAAGGCATAGCCCCCCAGCGTAATAACGATTAGAGTAATCGATGCGCCAAGCGCTGTCCGAAAGATAGAAATCCAGAATGCCCGGAGGAAATTCGGGTTATTCATTGTTTTCGTATACGATTCGGTATTGAAATCTACCGGCCACATCCCGACCAAATGCGCATTCGCAGGGGCACTGGCACTAAAGCTGATCGCAAGAATATGAATAATCGGTATAATGCACAGCAGTCCCGCAAGACTTAAGAGAAGATAGTTAAAGACAGAGAATGCACGGTAACCTAATGTTTTCTGATACATGTACGCAGGTACCCCCTTCTAGAAGATTTTATAATCCGCATATTTTTTAGCGAGCTGATAGCCGACAATGATGAGCACAAAGCCAATCAGAGATTTGAATATGCCCACCGCTGTTGCCAAGCTGTACTGCCCGTTCAAGATACCGGTACGGTAAACGAAGGTATCAATAATATCGCCTTTACTGTAGACGAGCGGATTATACAAGTTGAAGATTTGGTCGAAGCCTGCATTCAGAATATTGCCGAGTGCAAGCGTGCCTACAACAATCACGATTGGCAAGAGAGATGGAATCGTAACATGCCATGTTTGCTTCCAGCGGGTAGCTCCATCCACTTCTGCTGCTTCGTATAGAGAAGGATTAACCCCTGCCAATGCTGCCAGGTAAACGATTGTGCCGTAACCAAACTGCTGCCAAACATCACTAAGGACAACGACAAACCGGAACCAGTTACCGTCTCCTAGGAACAGAATCGATTCCTTCACGCCAAACCAGTTATGAAGCACCGTATTAATGATCCCGTCAGATGACAGCATATCATTCAGAATACCGCCCAGGAATACCCATGAAATAAAGTAAGGCAAGTAGACCAATGTCTGTACCGTGCGCTTGAACGGATTAAAGTTCACCTCGTTAAGCAACAGCGCAAAAATAAATGGCACGATAATACCGCAAATAATTTTCAAGGCGGCGATAAAGGCCGTATTCGTAATAACCTGCTTGATGTCCGGATAATCGAACATAAACTTGAAATGCTCAAGCCCAACCCATTTGGAATGGAAAATACCATCGTAAGGCTTATAGTCCTGAAAAGCGATTACCAGTCCTCCGAGAGGTATATACACAAAGATAAATTGCAAGATGACGGCAGGCAGCAGCATGATATGCAGCGGCCATGTCCTCTTCAGGAAACCTCTTGCTTTTGTTTTTTCAGTGTTCTCTCCATAGACCTCATTACGGGTTATCGCCTTTGTTGTTGTCCCCATCCCCATTGTCCTTTCCGCTATTCTTTTTGTCGATTGACAGAGTTTCATCATGATGTATAGTAAGTATAGCAATCGGGGAATCGGCTAGTCTGCGCCAATGATTTTAGAACGATACCCATTTCTTTTGTTTTCATCCACTTTGATGCGGGGAGACGGACAAGAATGTCGCTGAGATTGAATACGTTTACAAAAATAGTCGGCATCATCGTTTTGCTGCTTATTCCGATTATCGCGCTCTACTGGTTCTCGAATAAAACAAGTATGGATGTTGTCATGAATGAAGTGGAAATATCCATGCATAAAGACTTGTCTTACTTCGCTGACAAAACCGATGAAACGGCCAGCCAGCTTGCTAGAAGCGGTCTTATGATCACAGAAGACATCAATGTCCGCACCCTCGAGTTCCTGGAGATCGCCACCTTATATGAGCAAACCGATCAAAAGATCCGAATTTCCGACAAGCTCCGGCTCATTAACGCCTCTTCCCCATGGGATACAACCATAAGCATCTATGCGCCGGCTACCAATACCTTCGTTTCAACCGACTTCCATCTGGAATATGATAAAGATCTCGTAGCGAAAAATTATTCCAAAGTGTGGAAATATACCGAGAATGTCGCCCCCTACTATCAAAACAATCCGAGATTCGTCCGGTTTCTCAGCGAGCCTTACGACAGTTCTTCCGAGAACGCGGGCCTTGTCGTAGAAGTCAGCTTTGCGGCAGATGAGCTGGTCAAAGGACTCGAGCGCTTTAAGCAAGGCGGCAAGGGAGATGCCTTCTTTGTGTCGCCCAGCCAGCAAATATTAGCCGTGAAAGGCTCGGATCGAGCGCTTCAGCAAACGTTGCTCTCTAAGATCGATCTGAAAAAGCTGTCTCATGCCCAGTACAGCCGTATTAAGCTCAACGGAACCGAATATACCATCAACAGCGTGTACATGCCCGAGCTTGGCTGGTATCTGTTTGATTATCTGCCGATTGGCGATGTGGTCAAACCTATTACAACGAACAGCAATCTCTTCTACATTTGCATCGTATTCCTGCTTATCGGCAGTACAATTGCGGCTTATATTCTGTATACGAATGTGCAGGTTCCGATCCGTGAGCTTATCCGCGGCGTGAAGAAGCTGAAGAAAGGTGAATATCCGAAGCTGAAGGTATTCCATCCGAACAACGAGTTCCACTTCCTGCTCGTCAGCTTCAACGATATGGCCGTCCAGATCGAGCAGCTGATCCAGAACGTCTATCTCGAGCAGATTCGTTCAAGGGATGCTAACCTGAAGCAATTGCAATCCCAGATCAATCCGCATTTCCTCTACAATTGCTTCTCTCTCATCCGCAGCTTAACGAGACTTGGAGAGAAAGAATCGGTGATGGAGCTTGCTCTTCATCTCAGCCGCTATTACCGCTATACAACCAGATCCGAAAGACAGCTGGCCTATTTGCGGGAAGAAGTAGAGCTGGTGAAAAGCTATCTCGCTATTCAAGCGATGAACGTCCAGGATATGACCTATGTCATCACGATTCCGGAGGCGATGGAAGAGCTCGAAATTCCAAGACTTATCCTGCAGCCAATCGTAGAAAATGCCGTTGTGCACGGTCTCGAGCCAATCGGTACCGGCGAAGTCCGAATCATAGGCTCGCAAAATGACCGCTACAACCTCATTACCGTCACGGACAACGGCATTGGCGTTACCGAGGAGCAGTTGGCCCAGCTGAAGCTTCAAATGTCGATGCCTCCGACGGAGGATAAAGGCTGCGCCTTATGGAACACACGTCAACGTATGCTTCTGCAGTATGGACAAGAAGCAGGCGTGCGCTTAATCCGCGGTGATGACGGGGGTCTTACCGTTGAGTTGTACTGGCCTAATGGGACCAACTGCAATCTGTAATTCAAAAGGAGGAAACTAACATGCGCCAACTTCTAATTGTAGATGACCAATCGATACTCGCGGACGATCTGGCAGATATGCTGCCATGGAAGGAAGCCGGCATTGATATTGTGCATAAAGCCTATTCCGGTCCGGAAGCGATTGAACTCCTGCATGAGCATGCCATTGATGTCGTCATTACAGATATCCGGATGCCAGGCATGACGGGGCTTGAGCTTATTCAGGAAATTAAACAGAACTGGAAGCATACCAAATGTATTCTGCTGTCCGGCTACTCCGATTTCGAGTATACGAAGCAGGCACTTAAGCTCAAATCCAGCGATTATCTGCTGAAGCCGGCAGCCGACGATGAGCTGATCACCTCCGTGCGCCGCGCGATCAAGGAGCTTGAGCAGGAATGGCTGGAGATCAGCTCGATGCAGCGTGCTATGTATTCCCTGCGCGAGCAGCTCCCGAAGCTGAGAGAATATCTGCTGCTTGATATGATAAGCGGCAAGCAGTCATTGTCCCCGCAGCGTCTGTCGAAGAAGCTGGCTACGTATACGATTCCTTTCCGGGAGGACGACAGCTTCCATGTGATGCTGCTCCGACTGGATGATGAAGACCATCTGTATGATGACGGTGAAAGCGAAGCCTTAATTGATTACGCGATTGCCAATATGACAGAGGAAGTATTCGGGGATCAGCTGGATATATGGCATTGCAAGGATACTAACGGTTTTATCGTGTGCCTCTTGAAGGCCAAAGCGGGCTCAACGGTATCAGGCGATCTGGATGGGTGGATTGAGAGCCATGCCTTCCAGCTGCAGCATGTGGTGAAGTCTTATCTCAAAGTTGGCATCTCTATTCTCACGAGTAAAAGAGGCTCATTCCCTCATGATGTCAGCCCTCTCTATCAGGCTTCGATTACGAACTTCCGTCAGTTCATCGGCGGTGAGCGGGAATTGTTTGTGTCGCTGGCGAAGGAGCCGACACGCGGAACACCTCAGCTTCTAGGCGAGCTTTATCGTCCGCCTTCCGTGCTGCAGATGCTGGAGCTTGGCCAGTGGGAAGCCGCAAATGACAAGCTTGAAGCCATTTTCCGGGAAATAGAGGTGGAATGGCGGGATTCCCAGGAGCATGTGCTGGAAGCCTACTTCTCGATTGCTGCAACACTGGCCGCCTTGGCGCATAAGAACAAGAAATGGCTATCCGATATGATTGGTGATGATTTCCATGCCTTTGCGAATGGCAGTCCGATCAACTCGGTTGAGGATCTGCGCGCATGGACGTCCCGGTCAATATCTTCCTATCGCAAATCGGTTAATTCCGAGGATAAGGACTCACGCTCGGGCATTATTCGCAAGGTCCAGGAATATATTCATAGCCATCTGGAGCAGGCATCACTCCACTCTATCTCGGCTCATGTCTATTTGAATCCTTCCTACCTGTCGAAAATCTACAAGACCGAGACGGGCGAAGGCATCAGTGAATATTTGCTGCGCGCCCGGATGGAGAAATCCGCCGAGCTGCTGACGCAAACGGATGAGAAAGTGTATGAAATATCCGTGATGCTCGGCTATCAGAAGCCAAGCTACTTCATTCAGCTGTTCAAGAAGCATTTTGGCATTACACCGCAGGAATACCGCAATAAGGTGATGGGCTAAGGAAATGAGAAAAACGCCTCTCGGCGTCCTTTAAGTCGCACTGCTACTTTTGAATATGCAAAGCAACGGAGTGTTAGAAGTTTCCTTACGTTCCGTTGCTTTTTGTATCTTCTATTCTGTATTCGTATCCGTGAACGCTTTTGTAATACTCCGGCGTCATAACGCCCATGCATGCCTCATATTGGAATTGTGGCGGATGCAGGGGGACCCCGTCATCCATCGCATCCAACTGACGGACTATTTTCCTCGGTATCTCCTCTTTCGAGCCTCCCGCCTATGCTGCTCATCATGCAGCATAATGATGCGTTTGAGCTCATGTATGGGATTGACTACTAGCTGGCTAACGTTCCTCCCTCCTTCTACATTGCACCTATTGCAGCATTATTGAAGGTTTGGACTCCATAATGAGAAGGGGCCGTCTCAAAAGGTGATTGCTCACTGTAAAGATGGCTCGCATAGGTAAATAAAAACGTTTTTTATGAAAATATCGCTGCAGAGGGTTACCCTTGCAGCGATATTTTTGCTCTTGCTGCTTTCT
>Ga0065721_10050460_pt1 | contig 19992 bp, 11 predicted proteins | sample Mesricmetagenome_FD_59108 | JGI IMG/M metagenome (GOLD analysis project Ga0065721, IMG submission 59108) | Mesophilic microbial community from rice straw/compost enrichment Sample: eDNA_1 v2 (version 2) | ecosystem: Engineered > Solid waste > Grass > Composting > Bioreactor | place: USA: Davis... | reverse complement strand
CTTCACCGACATTGCGAGCCACTGGGGGAAATCCTACATCGACTTCGTTACGGAGCGCGAAATATTCGTAGGCACATCCGACAGCGTGTTCTCCCCGGACACGGGAATGACGCGCGCGATGCTGGCTACTGTAATCGGCCGCCTTTACGAGAGAAGCTACGGCCCGCTTCAAACCGCAGCAACGCATACCTTTACCGATTGCAGTGATAACAACTGGTATTGCTCTTATATAGACTGGTCCTCGGAAAAGGGCATCATTCTGGGCGTAGGGGGCGGCAAGTTTGAACCGAATCGTCAGGTTACACGGCAGGAGATGGCGGCCATGCTGTATCGGTTTGCCAAGTTCATGAAGCTCTCAACGGAGATCGGCGCCGGAGCCAAGCTGAACTACTCCGATGCCGACGACATCGCTCCGTGGGCAAGGGAAGCCTGCCTGTACTTCCAGGAAACCGGCATCATCACCGGGCGCGACCAAGACAGCTTCGTCCCTGAGGGAACGGCGACAAGAGCCGAGGTAGCGACAATTCTGAAGCGTTTCATTGAGGTAGTCGTTTAGATTGAAACGGAGAAAAATGCGTTCACGCGAGAGGGCCCTGAAGTCATGCAAATGGCGGAGGGGCCCTCCGGTAGATAGATTCGCAGAGACGGGCCGTGCTTTCCAAGCACGGCTTATTTGCGTTTTTGCTTCCATCTGGAGCGGAAGGGGAGCCCGCTTGTCCTCTTTTAAACTTTGTGGAATATGACCAGAAATGAAAGGATTGCCTTCTACTCGCCCGGCGTTCTCCTCCCTACAATGGAGTCAAGACAGAGAAAAGCAGGTGGAGCACATGAGCAGACGAGACGGGGGAACGGCGGGCCGGCGTTGGAAGTTGATTCGAGGCAATCTGGATATGTATTTGCTGCTCGTTCCGGGCGTTGCGTTTATGCTGCTGTTCAAGTACGCCCCGATGTACGGCATCGTGATCGCGTTTCAGGATTTTAACATTTTTGCGGGCGTTGCCGGCAGCGAATGGGTCGGGACGGCGCAGTTCGAGCGGCTGATCCGTTCGGACGAATTTTTGCAGGTGCTGGTCAATACGCTGCTGATCAGCTTGTACAAAATTACGATACTGTTCCCGATTCCGATCGTCATTGCGCTGATGTTGAATGAGGTGCGGCGCATGTTTTTCAAGCGGACGATCCAGACGATCATTTATTTGCCTCATTTCCTTTCCTGGGTCATTATTTCGGGGCTGTTCGTCAACATCCTGTCGCCGACGGGCGGCATTGTCAACGTGATGATCCGGGCGCTTGGCGGGGAGCCGATTTCGTTTTTTACCGATAACGATTTGTTCCGCAGCCTGGTCGTGTTTACCGCGGGATGGAAGGAGATCGGCTGGAATGCGATCGTATTTATCGCCGCCATCGCGGGCATCGAGCAGGAGCAATACGAAGCCGCCGCCATCGACGGGGCGGGACGGCTGCGCCAGATGTGGTCGATTTCGCTGCCGGGCATGCTGCCGACAATCGTGCTGATGTTTATTTTGCGGATCGGCAGCTTGCTGGAGGCGGGCACGGAGCAAATCTTGACGATGTACAACCCGCTTGTGTACGAGACCGGCGACGTCATTGGCACCTACGTATACCGGATGGGCCTCGGCCAGCAGGACTACAGCTTCAGCACCGCGGTTGGCTTATTCAACTCGGCGGTCGGGTTTCTGCTGATCGTGATCGGCAACATGCTCAGCCGCAAATTTTTGAATCGCAGCATCTGGTAGGGAGGGAGAAACCATGTACAGAAAAACAATCAAAGACTACGCGCTGGACGGCACGATTTATACGCTGCTGATCCTCATGGGACTGATGACGCTGCTCCCGTTCGCCAACGTGCTGTCCAAGTCGTTCAGCGAGGAATGGGCGATCGTGTCGGGCAAGGTCGGCATTTTACCGGTCGGTTTCCAGTTCGATACGATGGCGTTTGTTGTCACCAGCAGCCAGTTTCTCCGCTCGCTCGGGATTTCGGTGCTGGTTACCGTGATCGGCACGCTGGCGTCGCTGCTTGTTACAGCGCTGACCGCTTACCCGCTGTCGAAGCGCGAGCTGCCCGGCATCGGAGCCCTGATCGTCCTGTTTATTTTTACGATGATGTTTAACGGCGGCATTATTCCGAACTATTTGCTGATTCGCGAGCTGGGCTTGATCAACCATCTGGGTTCATTGGTTTTGCCCGCATTGGTTAGCGTGTTTAATCTTCTTGTCATTAAAAGCTACTTCGAAAACTTGCCTCCGAGTCTGGAGGAGTCGGCCAAAATCGAAGGGGCGCGCAATCTGACGATTTTGTTCCGGATCATTTTGCCGCTCAGCGGTCCCGTGCTGGCGACGATCGGACTGTTTTACGCGGTGTATTTCTGGAACGACTACTTTAATCCGATGCTGTACATCAACAGCACGTCGCTGAAGCCGCTGCAATTGTACTTGCAGGACATCGTGATGAACGCGGATACGTCCTCGGCGCTCGACAAAAGCGCGGACGATCTGATGAACGTGCCTGCGGAGGGCGTCCGGGCCGCGACCGTTATCGCGTCTACGCTGCCGATTTTGCTCGTATATCCGTTTCTGCAAAAGTATTTTATCAAAGGCGTGCTTATCGGCTCCGTCAAAGGGTAACGCATTAACTTTTTCGGAAGCGGCGCGCTTATCGGCTCCCTGTACCGGTCGGCGGAGGCGGTACGCGAGTCGCATTACCGAAAAATTAATGATATAGATTACAATACATGCAGGAGGGTCTCACGATGAAAAAAGCATTTAAGCTGATCTCGGTTATCGTTATGGCTGCGCTTATGGTGACAACGGCGGCCGCATGCTCGGGCAATAACGGCAACAACGGCGGCTCCGCGCCCGCAAGCGCGGGCAGCGAAGCAAGCGCCAAGCCCGATGCGCCGAAGCCGACGCTGAAGCGGCTGAACGTCTGGACCAACGAGGATTACAACACGTACCCGGTCGCCAAGCTGCTGGAGGAAGCGACGGGTTATAAGATGGAATACGATATGCTGCCCCAGGACAAATGGGCGGAGAAGCTGAACCTGATCATGTCGTCCGGCGAGGCGTACGATATGGTGACGTCCTACAGCGACATGGCGCTGTATTCGGACTACGCGCAGAAGGGCGCGCTTGTCGATCTGACGTCGCTGATCGAGGAGTTCGGGCCGAACATCCAAGCGGCGCTGAAGCCGGAATCGATCGAAGCGTTGAAAGTAAACGGCAAATTGTATGCGATTCCCGTATCGATTACGTACGAGGTCAACAGCTCCATCTTGATCCGCACGGATTGGCTTGAGAAGCTGGGGCTGCCCATGCCGACGACAACCGACGAGCTGACGCACGTGCTGCAGCAATTCAAGGAACAAGACCCGGGAGGCAACGGCGAACGCAACGTGCCGCTGACGATCAAAGGCGATCAGGCGATGATTGACAATATTGTAGGCGCTTTCGGCATTCCGAACGGCTGGAACGAGGTCGACGGACAGATGGTTCCAAGGGTGCTCGACCCGTCCTTCAAGGATTACGTCGCTTATGTCGCCGATCTGTACAAACAAAGACTGATCGACCGCGAATTTGTCGCCAACAAAGACGCCACCGCCAAAGAAAAGTTCGCAAGCGGCGTGGCCGGCGCAATTGTCGTTCACTGGGCGGACATTCCGGGCATTCACGAAGCTCTGACCAAAAACTTGCCGGACGCCAAATTCGCTTACGTGCCGCCGCTGAAAGGGCCGAACGGCGAAGCGGGCTTTACCGCCAACGCCGGCTTCGACCGGCTGACGTTTATTCCGAAATCGGCCAAACATCCGGAGGACGCGATCAAATGGATTAACGCCAGCCTCGAGCCGGAGACGTTCAAAACGATGGCGATCGGCGTGGAAGGCACGCACTACAAGATGGAAAACGGCGGCTATACCCCGATTTTGCCGATCTTCAACGACGAGCGCAATTTGGCGAACAACTTTATGGTCGGCACGGACGAAGAGCAGTACCCGAAATATTGGCAAGCGCGCGTCCGCAAAAATCCGGTCATGTTCGAAGCGTTCGATTTCCTGAACAACCAGCAGCCGGCCGAGGTCAAACATTTGAACGTGCTTGGACTGGCGCCGTACATGCAGCAATACGCGAAGAACAATCAGCAGCTTCATACGATGTCCAACGACTATACGGTCAAGCTTATTGCGGGAGCGGAGTCGCTCGACGGGCTGGCGGATTTCCAGGCGAAATATTTGGCTGCGGGAGCCGAAGTCAGCTCCCAAGAAGTTAACGAATGGTATCAATCGGTCAATAAATAACGGGATAAGCGGCGGCGAAGGGAGAGTTCGCCGACCGCTTCCTTCCATTGGGGAGAGATTGCGATGCAAAAAACGGCGTATTCATTCGAACGCGAGGTCAAAACGCATAAAAAAGCGGATGTGATCGTAGTCGGAGGCGGGCCTGCGGGCACAGCGGCGGCGATTGGCGCGGCACGGCTCGGCAAAAAGGTCGTTTTGCTGGAAAAATCGGCGCAGCTCGGCGGCATGGGGACGCTTGCGAACGTCAGCATTTTTATGCCGGTCGGCAACGTGACGGGCATTTACCGCGAGATGATTAAGGAGATGCTGGCCGACGATTTGCCGGCCGGGCATGACGAATCGATTGCGCCGCAATATTCGCCGTTTCTGCTGCGGCAATATTTGAACGATAAAATGAAAAAGGAAGGCGTCGACGTCTATTTCCATTGCGAGTTTGTCGGCGCCGTGCGCGAAGCCGGCGCCATCCGGGCGGTTATCGTCTCGACCCGCGAAGGGCTGCGCGCGTTTGAAGGAGAGCGCGTCATCGATTGCACCGGCGACGCCCGCGTGGCGATCGACGCCGGCGTGTCTTACCGGACCGGCAGGGAGGGGGACGGTTTGACGCAGCCGATGACGCTGATGTTTACGATGCAAAATACGGGCAAGCCGGTAAAGCCTTATCTGCCGGAAGGATGTTATTATTATGAAAACGTATCCGATCTGCCGCAGGGACGGAGGCTTTATTGGGAGCAGCGCGACGACGGCGTGCTGCTGGTCAACATGTCGCGGGTCAAGGCGAACGGGGCCGATATGGAGCAGGTCAATTATGCCGAGACGGAAGCGCTGAAGCAGGTGTTTTCGATTGCCCATTATTTGCAAAGAACCGGCTTTGAAACGTACGCGATCGCGCATATCGCGCCGCAAACCGGCGTGCGGGAAACGAATCAGATCGAAGGGCGTTACACCTTGACGGAAGAGGACGTCGTAGGCGGCAGCCGCTTCCCCGACGCGGTGGCGCAGACGAACTACGAAATCGACATTCATAGCCCCGATGCGCAAAAAACGACCGATGAGCGGCATGTCGACGGTTACGATATTCCGTACGGCTGCATGGTGCCTGCGACCGGGCCGGACAATTTGCTGGTGGCGGGAAGAGCGATCTCCGCGACGCATGTCGCGATGTCGTCGATGCGCGTGCAGGCGACCTGCTATGCGCTCGGCCAAGCCGCAGGCATCGCGGCGGCGCTGTCGATCGAAGACGCGGTGCCGGTCGGCGACGTCGAAGTCGGGAAGGTGCAGGCGGAGCTGAGCAAGCAGGACGCGCGTCTGCTCGGCAAGCGCGACGCCAAGCAGACGCAGTAAGGCGAGAGGCATCGAACCAGAGTAACAGGCATCGAACCAGAGCGGACGGATCGGCCGGCAGACAAGGAGGACATGGCGATGTACAGATTGCTGATCGTGGACGATGAACCGACGGTGAGAGCGGGATTGCGCTCCTATTTCGACTGGGCTTCCTACGGCATTGAAGTGGCGGGCGAAGCCGACGACGGCGACGTTGCGCTGGAGATGATCGCGCGGGAGCGGCCGGACCTTATTTTGACGGATGTCCGGATGCCGAATATGGACGGCATTGCGATGTCGCAGCGGGTGGCGGAGGCGTATCCGCATATCAAAATCATTTTCGTCAGCGGGCATGACGACGTCGATTATTTGAAGTCCGCGATGAAGGTGAGCGCGGTCGACTATATCTTCAAGCCGGTCAATCTGCAGGAGCTTGGCGCGGTGATCCAACGCGTCGCGGCCGAGATGGACGCGGAACGGTCGGAGCGGCAGCTGCGGCAGGAGCTTCTCGTCAAGCTGAAGGAGGGGATGCCCCTCCTTCGCGAGAAGTTTTTGCTGTCGCTGATCGGGGACGGCGCGCCTGACACGAATATCGGCGAACGCGTCGCTTTCCTTGAGCTGGATCTGCCCGTCGACGCGGCGTATTGGGTGCTTGTCCTCTCCGTCGACGATATGGCCGACGTGCTTGGCAGCCGCTCCGAGCGGGATCGCCAGCTGCTCTGGTACTCGGTGCTGAACATCTATCAAGAGCTGATCGACACGTATTTCCGGGGGTACGCCTTCGAACACCGGAACGGCGAATTCGTCGGCGTACTGCGCGCTGCGGATACGGATGCCGCCGCGTCGGACATGGCCGAAGCTTTGTTGGCGCTGGCCGGAGACATTCGTTCGAATCTGGAGCGCTGGCTGAAGCTGAGCGTGACGATCGGCATCAGCGACCGGGCAGACGGCCTTGCCGATTTGGCCCATGCCTACAAGCAAGCTCGCGAAGCGGCCGATTACAAATGGTACCTCGGCAAAAACCGAATCATTACGATGGACAGCCTGGAAACCGCCGGATCGGAAGCCGACGGCGCTCCGAAATACGATCACGAGCTGAACGCGCAGCTGCTGTCCGCGCTGAAGGCCGACGATGCCGATAAGCTTGGCGAAGCCGTGGACCGGATTTTCGCGAATCTCGCCCATAACCGGCCCGGCGGGCTGAAATACGGGCGCAACATGTGCCTGCAGCTTGTGCTGGCGGCCGGGCAGCTGCTGATGGAGCTGGGAGTGCAGTCCCCGGAGCTCGAAGCGATGGAAGCGGAGCTGTGGGAAGCGCTGTTCGACAAAGAAACGCTTGGCGAAATGAAGCAGCTGCTGGAGTCGTATCTGGCTTCGGCGATGGGGCGCATTCGCGAGAAGCGGACGGGCAAGGTGGCCAACGTCGTCGAACGGATCCGCAGCTTTATTGAGCAGCGTTATTCGGACGGCAATTTGACTGTTGCCGACATCGGGAAGGCGGTCTATTTGTCGCCGACGTACGTGAGCCTGCTGTTCAAACAGGAGACGGGGCAGACAGTCGGCGAATATTTGACGCAGGTGCGCGTGGACAAGGCGAAGCAGCTGCTGCGCGACCCGCAATACAAGTTTTACGACATCTGTTACGCCATCGGCTACACCGATCCGAGCTATTTCACCAAACTGTTCAAGAAAGTGACGGGCGTGACGCCAAGCGCCTACAGGGATTCGCATGCGTAAGGCCGTCGCCGCCGCAACCCGCTTCGTTGCGCCGCTGCGCCGGCTTTCGATTCCGCGTCCGTGGCTGATCGCTTATTTGCTGCTGATCGTGCTGCCCGCCGGCGTGTTTCTGTACGGCTACTACGAGCGTTCCGCCGTCATTTTGAAAAACGAGGTTGTCCGCACGATGCATCAGACGCTGAAGCAGGCGGGCAGCAACTTGTCCTACCGGCTTGAGCGCATCGAAGATATTAGCAACGCCGCGTTCATGAACGCCAACCTGCATTCGTATTTGTCCGTCGGGGCGGACGACCAGTCGATCGGCATTCAAATTAAAGTGATCGAGGATTTGCGTTTTTTGGTGGAAACGGTGCAATCCAATTCCGACGTGTTCCGGGTCCGGTTGTTTGTCGACAAATCAAAGCTGTACGCCGGGGAACGGGTCAACTTTTTTTCGCTCGACAGCTTGATGGCACGTCCGTGGTTCGATGCGATTATTGCGGGAAACGGCGGCATCGTATGGACGGGCGTGTACGACGAAACGTTTCTGGAAGGCGGGGAGGAGACGGTCATCTCCGCCGCCCGGATGCTCCGCGATCCCGACAATTACGACAAGGTGTCGGGCGTGCTGATGATCGACATGCGGCAGGACATCGTGTCGGACATTCTCTCCGAGCTTGAATTCGCTCCGGGCACGGCCGTATATCTGGTTGCGGAGGACGGGCGAATCGCGTATCATCCCGATCCGACGATGATTGGCACGGCGCTCGACGCTTCGATATGGGAGCCGGTGCGCGGGCAGACGGAGGGCACGACGTCGCTGAGAATGAACAACGAAGTTAACGACGTTATGTTTACGACGATTGGCCCGAACGGCTGGAAGCTTGTGGCGCAGGGCACGGAATCGCAGCTGTCGCCGATGACGGTCAAGCTGACCAAGCGTTCCGAGTGGCGGTCGCTGATCGAATACGTCGCGCTGTTTCTTATTTTGCCGTTTGTTCTGCTTGCGATTATCGTGAGAGGGATGAACCGCCGGGTGAATCGGGTCATTACCGCGATCCGCAAGGAAGGCAAGGAGGGCGGCCGCGACGGCATCGACGGCTTGCACGATCTGCCCGCCGTGAACGGCGATTTCCATATGCTCGAACGGAGCGTCGATCATCTTATTTTGCGGGTGCAGACGCTGGTCGAGGAAAAGTACACCGTGGAAATCAGGGAGCGCGAAGCGCAGCTTCAGGCGCTTCAAGCGCAGATCAACCCGCATTTCCTGTACAACACGCTGGATACGATCAACTGGATCGCCATCGGCAAGGGCGCAGCCGACATCAGCCAGATGATCGACAGCCTGGCGAAATATTTCCGCCTCAGCCTGAACAAAGGCAAAAGCATCGTCAGCGTGCAGGACGAGCTGCAGCTGGCGGAGGTGTACCTCGAAATTCAGCAAAGCCGCTTTACGGGTTCGTTTGATTTCGAGCTGGACGCGCAGCCGGCGCTCGCCGCGTACCGGATGCCGAAGCTGATTTTGCAGCCGATCGTCGAGAACGCGCTGCTGCACGGCATTCGCAAAGCGAAGGACCGCCACGGCCTGATCCGCATTTCGGCCCGGGAGGAAAACGGCGATCTGCTGTTTACGATTTCCGACAACGGCATCGGCATGGAGGAAGAGCTGGCCCGCAAGCTGCTGACCGAAGCGCGCTCGGAGCCGAGCGAGCATTCCGGCGGCAGCTCCTACGGTTTGTTTAACGTCAACGAGCGCATCAAGCTGTACGCCGGCGAGGAATACGGGCTGGGCATTTCCTCCGAGCCCGGCGCCGGCACCGTCGTTACCGTCCGGCTCAAGGCCGCGAAGGAGGGGGCGTCCTAAGCTCGGTACGCTTGAGCTTGGCGTTCCCGGGGCGGGACGCCTCTTTTTCGCGTTGTGTGACTAGCATCTCATCCTCACTCCGCCGCCGAAGTCCGGTTGTCGATCGGAACCTCCGCGCCGAAGAAGACGATGGACGAGATTTCTTTGTCGTTAATGACTTTATCGAAGGTTTTGATCGTCAGGATCTGACGAGACAGGAGATCGCTCAGGTGCAATCCGGAGAAGACGCCCGTCGTTTCCGACGTGCCGTCCGCATAGCGGATCGTAATCGGATATTCGTCGGTCTCTTCGTCTTGGGCGCTTTCCCGCCGCTCTCTGGCGGCTTCGCCGATCTCTTTCGCGAAGTCGCTTTCGATTTTTAGCGCGATCGAGATGGGCGACACGGATACGGATTTCAATACGGCTTCGTAGCCGTACAGATCGATTTTGCGGTTCGGCTGGTAGAGCGAGGAGTACGCCTTGAAATCCAGCTTAAACTCGGCTTCCCAAGCTCCGGCGATCACCGTCTTGAATATGCCAGGGAACGGATCTGCCTCTTGCAAATTCGTAAACCGGAAGCGGGCCGTTTGGCCCTCCAACGAATTTTCCGTCATCACGCTCATGACCATGCTGATTTTATTGTCGTTGGGGTTGCCATCGTCCAGCAGCTTAAAGCCCGTGCCGTGAAAGCTTTCATTCGTCGTCGTATTGGGATTCTCGAAGCGATAGCGGGCCGCGTTCAACGCCGTGCCCTCCGGAGCGATGAAGTCCATTAAAATGTAAGCGAGATTGCCGTCCCCGATCGCTTGCTTCAGGATGAGCGTTCCTTCTTCGTTCGCGACTTGTTTGTCGATCGTATAGGCGCCGTTGGATAAATAAGCGGCCTGTTCGGGAGTGGCGGGACCGAGGAATTTCAGGAAGGTTTCGTCCAGTCCGCGGTACGCCGCAGCCAGAGCCGTCGTCGTCAACAAGACGGTCAGCAGCGCCGCCATAACCGCAAACCGGGATCGTCTCGCCGAGACGCCCTTTCTTCCTAGCTTCGTATCTTCGCTCCGACTATGCGTCAGAAGGTTCCGATACATCCTTTCTTTTTGTTCATCCGTCGGCCCTGGAGCAGCTGCTTCGAACAGTCGTTTCATCTTGTCGTCGTTCATGGCGAATTCCTCCCCCAATCGATTCTCAGTCTTTCCCTGCCTCTGGACAGCCGAGTGAGAATCGCGCTTTCCGATCTTCCCAGCAGCTCTCCGATCTCTTTGGCCGTGTATCCCTCGTAGTAGAAGAGATAGAGTGCGGTTTTGTATTTTTCCGGAAGCGAGAGCAGTCTCGCCAGCACTTCCTCCGATGCGTCTCCCTCTTCGCGGGAAGCCGGTTCCGGCAAAGAGTCGATATCCGTTCGGCGGGTTCTCCACCAGTGCTTCAGAAGATCCTTGCAGTGATTGCGGGCTGCAACGATCAGCCACGCTTTCTCATGCTCGAAGTCCTTGAATGCCGTGCAGGAGCGAATCAGCTTCAGGAATACGGATTGAACGGCGTCCTCCGCATCGGCGGCGTTGCGCAAGTAGAGATAGCACAGTCTGTACACCTGATCGACATGCCGTCGATAGAGCTCGGCCCATTTTTCGTCCGGATGTAGACAATCGTTGTTCATTTATTCTCCTCCTGCATACAACACGATCGAAGGCTCCGAAATATCCCATTCCAATATCAGGAAACCGGTGGTAAAATGTTGATTTAATTCGAGTTCATAGGCGGAGCGGGTGACGGGATGTTCGGGATAGCGATATTGCTGGTGCTCGGTTCGGGCTTTCTTCATTCGGTATGGAATCTGTATACGAAGAAGAGTCTGAACAAGAACGTGTTTCTTTGGTTTTGCCAGCTTGTCGCCGTGATTGCATTTTTGCCGTGGACGATTCTGGAATGGGACAGCGGCTCATGGGACGGAACGGGCATCCTGATCGTCCTTGCCTCCATGCTTTTGCACGGACTCTATGTCATTTTACTCGCGGCCGCTTATTCCGCAGGGGACCTGTCGCAAGTGTACCCGATCATGAGAGGGACAAGCCCACTGTTGGTTCCGCTCCTCGCGGTGATCTTTCTTCAGGAGCAATTATCTGTAATCGGATGGCTAGGCGTTGTCTCGATTGTACTAGGCATTGTCCTGTTGAGCGACGTCAAATTCAAGCGAGACGGCTTGTCGTCGTCGAAAGCGCCGCTATTGGCACTAGCCGTGGGCGTATGTATAGCCGGCTACATCATAGTGGATAAAATCGCCCTCGACTACGTATCCCCGGTCGTGCTGAACGAAGCGACGAACATCGGCAATCTGTTGATTCTTTCCTGGGCGACTTTTCGCTCCGGGGCGATCGGAAAAAAGACGAATCCTGACCTCCCTTTGCATTACGGCCGGAGTCGTTGTTTTGGGGCTATGGGGGTAGGGTCTGCAAAAAGCGCAAGCTTGGGGGGAATCAGCCCCGAGCTTGCGCTTTTTTTATGGATGAATACGTTGCCGTAGAATACTTAAGAGTTTGTGTAGGAAAGTAGATTTATGTTGGCAGCTCTTCGAAATACAATAGGAGCAGTCTTGGAATAATAGCGCTTTCAAGAGAGAGGGGAAACAATGAGACAGAAGCTGGGACTACTCTTCATTTCATTCGCATTGCTGGCGGCGAGTGTGGCGTCGGCAGGTACGGCGGAGGCTGCGCCGCCAGCGCAGACGCTTTATGTATTTGATTTGAAAGCTTTTATCCGCGGCAAAGGGATGATCAGTCAGAAGGTTGCCTACGATTATCAGAAGCTTGCGACAGCGCTGCAGGGCATTGCGAATCGCGATGCGCCTCGAATCTATTATGAGTACGAGAGCAATAGCATGGCGACGGAAGCGAATGTGGAGACCGACAAGTATTGGCTGGAGAAGCTGAATCAACCGGGCGAGTATTTACACGATTATGCGAAGGATGACAGTCAAAGCTTCTCCGACTTGCTCTCCATCTTCCGTTCGTCGGTCAACGGAGTGGTGGTCTGGGACGAGGAAGTGCCTGCGACCTCCAACGTGGCCTCGACCATCGCAGGCGTGGATAATCTGCTTCCCGTCCGATACGATCCTTCGCCCGGGAGCGCTTATACAGAGCTGGTTACCGGTCTGGGGCTCCCTGTCGTTGTCGACTTAAGAGGCAAATTTACCGGTACGGGCGTCATTCCGGATATTGGCCGAGCAAGTACGGGGAGCGCCAAGAACGACGCTTATTTGTGGGCTAAAGCGCTGTACCTGGATACGGGCAAGACGAATCCGATGCTGATGACAAACTCTCTTGACGGGGTGTCATGGAGCTTAAACGACGCAGAGGGAGAAACGCAGTACGGGGCCAAAGTCATTTCCGCCTATATCCCGGAGCAGATTGAAGCCGGAGCGACCGCAGCGGTTTCCTTAACGATTAAGAATACGGGGACGGCGACCTGGAAGCTGGACGAATTGTATCGTCTGGGGGCGCTGCCCAATAATTCGATCCTATGGACTCATATGCCGGATGGCGGTCATTCGTTAGCGGTGAACGATCAGAGAGTGTTTCTGAATGCTGCCGATACGATTGCTCCGGGCGAGACGAAGCAATTCCGCTTTTCGCTCAAAGCCCCTGACGAGGAGGGCCAGGTCGTTTTCTCGGCGAATGTCGTCAGGGACGGCGTCGCGTGGATGGCCGGAACGGGAATCACGAGGACGATTGACATCGCGGCGCCTTCGTCGCCTCCGGTCGGACCGCCTCCTGCAATCGATCCGCCGGACGATCCGAATCGAATTCCGGCGACTATTGAAGATACGCCTCCGGCAGAAGCGGACGGGCTGACGCTGGCGGCTCAAGCGATTGCCGAGAATCTCCCGAATGCGATGGAGCCGGGAGTCGTGATGAACATTGCGATTACCCTCAAAAATACAGGAACCCAGACGTGGGCGGAAGTACTGGCCGGAGAGCCTGTGCATGTTCGCCTTGCCACGCTCGATAACAACGGGTTTCAGTGGGGCGAAACGAATGGCGGATATTCGTTGGCTCCCAACAACGCCCGAGTGTTTATGAACGGGGAAGTCGAGCCGGAGGAGGAATACACCTTCAGGTTCACGATCGAAGCGCCGCAGCAGGCCGGCGTGTATACGTTCGGGGCGCAACTGATTCGAGACGGCAAAGCCTGGTTCGGTCCGAAGGTGACCAAGTCGATCACAGTAGGGGAGACGCCGGCGGAACCGGTTGAAATTCCCGTTAACAGCGATACGTTCTCCTACCCGGATCTATTTAATAATGCCTTGCCGAACGCGGACTATTACATCGCCAAGCAAGCCTTCTTTTTCGACCTGAGTCCCGACCAGACCAGTATTCCGAACGATGACAAAAGTCAGCCCTTGGGCACCGATTATCGCACGCTGATTGAACTGCTGGCCGCACAGAATGCCAAAGCGGGAGAGAATATTTTCACCGTAGGGGGATTTGTTCCCTGGTTTCTGAAGTATACGAATTTCGCCGATCCGCTCGGCTCCAATCTCACGCCGGTAGAGGCAGAGTGGACGTATGCGGATATCGTATCCCGCTATAACGCGCAGAAGGATGCGGATGCTTACGGCTTAACCGGCTTGTCCAACGCTTCGGTCTTCAGACACGTGCCGCTGGCGGCTGCTTACGAGCAGAACAACGATAAAGGAAATAACGGTAAAACGCTGGAGGAAGACAAGAAGTACGTGACCTTCTTCATGGGCGATTTCGATGCCGGAGCCTGGACGTCCAGCGCGCTGCCGATATTGTGGGACGATCCGCAACGAGGCGAGCTTCCGCTTGCCTGGTCGTTCGTGCCGAATACATCGGAGCGCGTGCCGCAGATGTACAACTATTTGTATGAGACGATGGGGCCCAACGATTACTTCGTGGCCGGAGACAACGGGGCGGGCTACTTGAACCCGATGATGCTCATGGCGGAAAATCGGCCCGACGGACTTCCGGATTTCCTGAACGTATGGGAGAGCTACAATATCGCTTTGTACGACAAGTTCGACTTGGACATTACCGGGTTTCTCATCAGCGGCAATTCCCAGAGCACGCCGTTAAGAGTACAGGAAGTGTACAGCCGCATTTCGCCGGCCGGAGTCGGGAATAACGCCGGGTTTGATCAGGATATCGTCAACGGAACGCCGTTTGCTCCGGTTACGGACATGGGGCTGTTCCGATCCGATACGGAGCAATTCGGCAAGGACTTGGCCAGAGCGTTAAAAAGAAATCAGTTTTTGAACATCAGAGTCATTCTGACGAAGCCGTCGGACATCGTGGCAGCCGTTCAATACGTGCAAACAAATCATCCCGAGCTGAATTTCGAAGTCGTTGACCCGTATACGTACTTCCGTCTGTACAAGGAAGCCGACGCGAATACCGGGGAGATCGATGAAACGAAACAATATCAGGCCGTTAAAGCGGGAGCTCCAATTACGATAGACGGAGTAGCGAACGCTGCGGAATGGGAAAAGGCGACGGAAATTGTCGTCAGTCCGCTTTCCGACGATGTCGTTGCTTACGGCACCGTATGGGGAGAGGAAACGGATGCGGCCGATCTGACGTCCCGGTATCGGATTCGTTGGGACGATCAACATCTGTATTTGCTGGAAGAGAGAACGGACGATTCGCTTCATTTTACGGAAACCGGCGCCCAGATGTACTTATCCGATGCCACGATGCTTTTCCTGGACCTGGGGCATGACAAGCAAGGCGGCATCTACAAGAACGGGGACTACGCCCTGTTTCTGACGCCGAGCGGGCCGGATGAACAGCCGCACATGTTTATTCGCGAAGGCCGGAACGACGGGCAGATCGAGCGCGAATTCACGGACGGTCAGATTGCCGGGGTTATCACGGATTCCGGCTATACGATGGAAGTCGCGATTCCGTGGTCTGCTTTGCAGACGATGCCGTTCGTTCCTGGAGTGGACCGCAAAGTGGGCATGAGCTTGCTGGCAACCGATCAGGACGGCCCCGGCAATTGGGGGCAGATCATGTGGGTTGGAGACGGCGACAATCAGGCCAACTGGGCGGATATGAAGCTTGTCGGGGCGACGAACCCGACCGATCCCGGCGGTCCGACAGGTCCCACAGGTCCTGGAGGCTCCTCAGGTTCTGGAAGCTCCGCAGGCCCGGGCACACCGCCCGAGGTTGAACAGCAAAACCCCGATCAAGAACCGGTGGATAAGCAGCTTGTCGGAGACCTGCTCCGGAAATCCGAACCCTCCGAAGCGGCAAAGCTGAGAGCGGTATCCGAGGGGATTAAGGTGGCTGCTGCAACAGCGGCCAAACCGGTGAAAATCACGCTTCAATTGCCGACGGAGAATTCGGTGCATCCCGTCCACCTGTACAAAATCGGCGAAGACGGCAAGCTGATCTATGTGCCGAGCAAGCGTTCCGGCGGCGTTGTGGAAGCGGAGGTAACGGAGCCGGGACTGTACGGATTAATCGAATACGATAGAAGCTATTCGGACGTTCCGGCCGGCTATTGGGCATACGATGTGATTCGCGATATGAGCGCAAGGCAGATCGTGACGGGAGTCGGCGCCGAACAATTTAATCCGGCCGGTTCGATTACCCGCGCCGAATTCACGGCTATGCTGGCCAGAGCGGCAGGACTGGAGCCTGCGGAAGGAGCAGGCTTCGCGGATGTCGCGGCCGACAAATGGTATGCAGGCTATATCGCTGCAGCTCAGCAAGCGGGTTGGGCGAGAGGAGAATCCGCGGACAGCTTTAATCCGAACGGCTTCATTACACGCGAGCAGATGGCGGTGATGATGACCCGAATGCTGAAGATCGTATCTTCCACGGAAGAACGACCGGCCAAGTTCAAGGATGACGGCTCCGTCTCCTCCTGGGCCAGGGATGCGGTCAGAACGGCTGCGGAGCTTGAGCTGTTGCAAGGCAACCCGAACGGGAATTTCCTGCCGGTGAAGATCACCTCTCGAGCGGAAGGGGCGCAGGCGATCTATAATCTGCTTCGCTATTTGGCGAAGTGATGAAAAATCAGTATTTATCGGAGGTACACCGTGATTAACGTACACATTGTTCCGCATACGCACTGGGACCGGGAGTGGTATTTGCCTTATCAGGAGTTTCGGATTCGATTGACGCGGCTGGTCGGCAAGCTTCTGACGATTTTGGAGCAAGATCCCGAGTACGTCAGCTTTCATCTGGATGGGCAGAGCAGCGTGCTGGACGACTATTTGGAAGTTCATCCGGAAGATCGCGAACGTCTGAAACGCTGCATTAGCGATGGGAAAATCAAGGTTGGCCCCTGGTATGTGCAGCCGGACGAAGCGCTTGTCAGCGGCGAATCGCTGATCCGGAATTTTCAATTGGGCATTCGGATGGCGGAAGAGATGGGGGGAAGCCAGCGTTTCGGATATTTGCCGGATATGTTCGGCCATATTTCGCAGCTGCCGCAAATATTGGCCGGGTTCGACATGAAGGAGGCCGTGTTCTGGCGGGGGCTTGGAGACGTTGCCGCCAAGTCGGGCACGGAGCTGCTGTGGCAGGGCGCGGACGGAACGACGATGTTCGCTTACCGGTTTCCGAATGCGATCGGCTATAACAGCGTCTTTCGTCTTCATACCGATGTGGACAAGGCGGAACAGCAGTTGCGCGAGCTGCTCGACGTTCATCTGCTGCCGCCGACGCAAGCTTCTTCGGTTCTGGTGATGGTGGGCGTAGACCATATGGAGCCGCAGGACAATTTAACGGAAATTGTTCGGCAGCTTGCCCCGAGGTTTCCGGGATTTAAGCTGATTCACAGCACGATGGAGCGGTTTCTGGCCGAGACGCGAGCGGATGTGGAGGAAAAGGGAGCTTCGCTGTATACGGCGGTTGGCGAGTTGAGAGATACGAATCGGATGGCGGGCAGCGCGATCAACTTCCTGCTGGCTAACGTGCTGTCTTCCAGAATGCCGCTCAAGCAGTTTAATGCGAAGGTGCAGCATGAACTGGAACGATGGGCGGAGCCGTTCTCGGCTGTGTGGCACGGGATGGGCGGCGATTACCCGGGCAAGCTGCTGGGGCAGTCGTGGAAGTATTTGCTGCAAAATCATCCGCATGATTCCATCTGCGGCTGCAGCCGCGATGAAGTGCATCGGCAGATGATGACCCGGTTCGAGTGGGCGCAGGAAATCGCGCAGCAGCTAACGGATGAGTCCCTCCGCTCAATTGCGGCCCGGATCGACACTTCGGCTCTCCCGGAAGAAGCCATCGTCTTTCATGTGTTTAACCCGCTTGAGCATAGCCGCAAGGACACGGTTACGGTAGAGCTGCTGCTTCCGGATGCCGATGCGGACATTCGCTTCTTTGAAATCCGCGACAGCGACGGACGCCTGCTGCCTTCGCAATGGGTGGATCTGAAGCGGGAGCTGATTGCCGGGAATCACCATGACGCCGAGGTGAGGGATCTTGGCTTGCTGGAAGCTGCCGTGCCTCCCGAGGAGAAGGGCATTCTCGTCGGCTTGGCGTATGTTCGCAAGGCCACGGTGCGGTTTGCCCCCGCTGAGCTGCCTGCCCTGGGCTATGCAACCTTCACGGCCGTGCCTGTTCGCCATGCGGCGATGGACGAACGCTCTCTGGTAGACGGTTATGCGCTTGAAAATGATTGGCTGCGGATGGAAGCGAACCGGGACGGAAGCGTTCATCTGTGGGATAAGGCGACGGGGCGAAAATATGAAAACCTGCTCGTATACGAGGACGGCGGAGATATCGGGGACGGCTATACGTTCTCCCCGCCGTTGTTCGATGAGCGCTTCTCCACTTCGGGTTTGCAAGCTTCCCTATCGGTGGCGGAGGACGGGCCGGCTCGCGGGACGATTCGGATCGAGCAGAGCTGGCAACTGCCCGTCGGATTGGATAACGACCGCCGGCGGCGCTCGGCAGCCAAGCGCGAATGCCGGCTGACGACAGAAATCAGCCTTGGCCGGCACGATCGCTGGGTCGGCGTGGTGACGCGCTTCGACAATCGGGTGAACGATCATCGCTTACGCTTGAAGCTGGCAACAGGCATTCAAACGGAGCAAAGCTGGTCATCCTCTGCGTTCGATATCGTTAAGCGATCGACGAGGGTTGTTCAGCCCGCAAGCGACCAATGGATCGAGGATGCTGTCGGCGTTTATCCCAATCAGGGCTTGGCGGGGATAACGAGCGCTTGCGGAACCTGCGGCTTTGCGGCAGCGCCTTACGGGCTTCCCGAATATGAGGCTACTCCCGAGGGCGAGCTTGCGGTGACGTTGGTTCGATCCGTAGGTTATCTCGGGTCTCCGGATGTCCGCACGATCCGCGGCGGGGCGGGACCGGGGTTCGCTGCGCCGGAGGCGCAATGCCAGGGACAATTGACGTTCCGTCTGGCGCTGATCCCGTTCTCCGGCGACGGAGCGCAAACAGGAGAAGCGCGGCGGGCATCCGCCGAGCATCATCTGCCGGCCCGAGCGGTTCAAATGCGCAGACATGCCGGAACGATGCCGCTCGTGCATTCCTTTGCCCGCTTCGATCCGCCGGACAGCCCGGTTGCTCTGTCTGCCGTGAAGAAGGCGGAAGCTCGCGACGGAACGATTATTCGCTGCTTCAACCCGACGGAATCCGAGCAGACCGTTACCTTGCGGCTCGATCGTCCCGTTAAGGAAGCCTATGTGCTGGATTTGGAGGAAAACCGCAAGGAAGCGGCGGTGCTTGTTTCAGCAGACGGCTTGGCATTGACGCTGCGCTTCAAGCCGAAGCAGATCATTACCGTGGAAGCCGTTCAAGATCAAGCGTTTCGGACTAACGGAGGGTAAGGCCCATGAATAAGAAAACCTATCATTTTATCGCGCATACGCACTGGGATCGGGAATGGTACTTGACGTTCGAGCAGTTCCGTTATCGTCTGGTCCATCTGATCGACAAGCTGCTTGATCTGCTGGATCGCGATCCCGAATTCAAGTCCTTCCATCTGGACGGGCAGACGATTGTGCTGGAAGACTATTATGCGCTCCGCCCCGGGCAGAGGGAACGTCTGGAACGCTATATCCGGGAAGGGCGAATTTTGATCGGGCCTTGGTACGAGCAGAACGATCTGTATTTGACGAGCGCCGAATCGACGCTGCGCAATTTAATAGAAGGAATTCGCACAGCCCGCCAGCTTGGCGGCGAGATGAAGGTCGGCTACTTGCCGGACCATTTCGGACTCATCGGGCAGATGCCGCAGATTTTCAATGACATTGGCATCGATAACTGCGTATTCGGGCGCGGCTATGATGTGCAGAAGCACGGCAGCCCTTGCTTCCACTGGCAGTCTCCGGATGGTTCCGAGGTGACCGGCCTGCTGCTCTATCATTGGTACAACAGCGCTCAGCGGCTGCCAAGCGATGCCGACCAGCTTAAATCGGTGTTCGACGTCATTCGCCGGCGTGAGGAAGCGGTCAATCCGACGCCGCATTATCCGATGATGAACGGGGTCGATCATCTCGAAGCTCAAGAGGATTTGCCGGAAGTGCTGGAGCAGCTCCGCAGGCTGTACGGGGAAGAAATTGAGGTCGTGCATACTACGCTTCCAAGCTATGTGCAGCACGTTCAGGCGTATATGAACAGTCAGCCGGAAGGGACTTACCCGCTCGTAACGGGGGAGCTGCGCGAAGCGTTCGAGTACAGCATTCTGGCCGGAACGTTGTCGAGCCGGATTTATGTGAAGCAAGCCAACATGCACGTTCATGATCTGCTCGAGAAATGGCTGGAGCCGCTGTCCGTATGGTGTGCGATGCTGGACCTGGATGCCTGCGACACC
>Ga0065721_10050461_pt1 | contig 19993 bp, 17 predicted proteins | sample Mesricmetagenome_FD_59108 | JGI IMG/M metagenome (GOLD analysis project Ga0065721, IMG submission 59108) | Mesophilic microbial community from rice straw/compost enrichment Sample: eDNA_1 v2 (version 2) | ecosystem: Engineered > Solid waste > Grass > Composting > Bioreactor | place: USA: Davis... | reverse complement strand
TATCCCCATGTGGATATTGGTTTCAAAATTTCGCTGGTCCCACTCCCACTTATTCACAGTTGTTGATCCGCTCCTGGATGATCGCCACCGCATTCTTATGCGCTTTCGAAATTCAGGATAATATAAGCTGGAGGTCATTTCTTAATTTGTTTCTTGTTTATTTTAGTTGCCATCTTGATTTGTATTATGTTCATTGTTAAATACAGGATAATACGGAACAGGATCAAAAATCACCCTCTGATAATGATTTGAAGAAAGTATCTATTAGAGATATTGATCGTATGGAGGATGGTTCTGAGTTCGAAATGTACCTGTATAGGTTATTTATTGAACTTGGTTTCACTCTGGAGTGCATAAGACAGTAGGGAGTCGAGACTTTGGAGCCGATGTAGTGTTTACAGACCAAGAAGGAATGCGAAATGTGATTCAGGCAAAAAGGCATGCAATTGATAATCCAGTTGGTATTAGTGCTGTACAAGAGGTATTTTCTTGTATGAGGTACTACAAAGCAAAGAAAGCAATTGTTATCACAACATCTAAGTTTACAGAACCATGTGAAACTTTAGCAGAAATAAATCATGTTAAACTATTAGATCAAAAGGATTTGATAAAAATTATTGATGCTTTTAAACGGGATGATATACTAACGGCGAAGAACTGGATCGAAGCTGAGCCAAGAATGATTCTTTAATCGTGGAGCGAAATCAATAATACTGATTATAGTGAAGTTCGGAAGGATTATAACGCTGAAAAATATGTTCAAAAAGTGATGGGAAAGTAAATATTTATTTTATAAAGGTAAATGACATTCGACAAAGTGAGGGGAAAGTTTGAATCAACAAGCCATATCGAATCCTAAAGTGTTTGTTTCTTATAGCTGGACTACTCCTGAACATGAAGAATCAATATATGAGTATCGTGAAAGCAAGAAGCAGAGGAAGTTATTTGCACGCGAGCTTGCCTTAAGTGGAAATGGTTAAGTACTGGAATGTACCTGAATGGTTATCAACTAGATCCTAGCGGATGGATAAGGATCAAGAATTTCACTAAGATGATATAAGTCATTACGAAGGCGATTAAGTTGTCGGAACAAGTATCGTATGTAAGACCTAATTGCAGAGCACCTTCACCGTTAAGGGATAGGTGCTCTTATGCATTGATGGTTTGGGAGGCTTAGTTATTTGTTCTGCTCAATTGAGGAACTCAGCATTGATTTTAATTGATCTATTGTGAGGCATGGACTTGTGCGATGAATCATTGAATGACAGTTTGAGCAAACGAGGGCAATATCCTCGACTCTGGTTTTTGCGTTATTATCGAGCGTGTGTACAGGAATGGTATGGTGAGCTTCAATGAAATCTTCACCTATTGACCCGTATCTCTCTTTAAAGTCGAATGTACAGACCTGACATACTAGCTTTCCCAGTCTTTGTTTCATGTTTCGTTTTGCTAAAGCAATGACTTTTGAATTACGTTCTTTTTGTTTATGCAGTTTTTCAAACAAGCGACCTTCGGGGAACTCAACCCTTCGATCAGGAACATTAACTGATAATTCATCTGCCTTTAATCTGTTGCTGCAGAGGGCAAAGATGTCGTCAAAAAAGTCATTAACGTCAATAGGGATTTTAGGTAGTGCCACATTAACTGTTACGTTGCCAAAATAGTGTTTAAAGTAAGCTTTCCGTTCTGGATTCCGTCCATCACGCTTCGTTGGTGCATACTTCCAAGTAAGGTTTTCACCCCAGCCATTAACTTCTTCTGTCTTATGCAATTCAGCGATTGGCCGTGATTTATCATCTGGAAATATTACAAGATAATAGTCATCTTTATCTTCACGCCAATCAATTATCATAAAGTAGTATCTACCACCAGATGAAGAGCTTACTAGGGTTAAATCAAGAACATGTTTATTATCCGCCCATTGATGAAATGATGAGACTGTTTCCCCAACAAGGTCAATTGAATCGATAGAGTAATTCTCAAGGATATTTTTACTATCCGATATTATCTGAATTAATTGCTCCGCTTTAGTTCTACGCATATTACACCCCTATGAATGATCAAACTATTAACCTTTTACCGTTGGAGTATGTTAGGATATCCCATATTGGCATTATACAATATATGGACCTCAATGGCTGAATTGATTTTAGTCCGATAAAGGAGCTGATAAGGATGGAAGAAGGTTTTTCCAGTGTGATTTCAGGCGCAATCGGTGCCATTGCAGGTTTAGCTGGTGGGTTTACAACTAGTTGGTATCAATCAAGACTCTCTACCAAGAAAGAAACAAAGGAGAAGAGATTCCAAGTATATAATAAAGTGCTCGAAAATGATGGAATTGCATGTGTAAGGAAGAATGTGGGGGCGAAGATCATAATGGATATACAAGAATATTGTGACAAAGTGAGACCACACTTATTTGCTGGTTATCATTTATTAAGCGATCAAATGAGGGAACACATGACAAATATTGACGATAAGATCGTGACAATGAATCTCGCTGAAGATACATTCGAAGAAATGCAGGAGTATTGCGCCGTACAATACATGCAACTTATCGCACTAATAACAAATTCATATAGAATCGAAGTAAGTGAAAGCAAGCAGTAGTCTCAGTCTGACTAGAAATCAACTTTTAAAGTCTGTATTCCACGAACTTAAGCTAACCGATGTAAACAAAGGAATGCTTGATTATTACCAAGAGTACGATCCGTTCAAGGTATCTTTTGATATTACTTATATGGACGATGGACGAGTATAGTATCGACAATAAGATTGAAGGTACTGAACTGGCTTCCCTCAGCTTGAGCAAGGATAAGAACAGCCTTACTTACGAATCCGATACTTCGAATGAAAAACTGACTAGGCAGTAATGGCGCCCACGCGGTGCCTTTCTTTTTTGCAAAGAGGGTTATTCGCCGATTCTGTCGAATATTAAGGCAGGAAAAGGAAAGTCGGAAATATAGAACGTCACTACTAGGAAGTGACGAAACTTGGTTATTTGTATCAGTATTGTATTGATGGTTCAATAGCTTCTCATGAACTCAGTATATTTTGTACAGTGTTCGCAAAATCAGTGTTGGTCTCAGATCAGCCGAATTTAGATTCATTTTATTGCGAATAGAGGGGAGTTCTGGACTTGCTAAGAATTGTGAATGCAACTGATCTAAATTCTTGGGCAAATACTAGAGTTTCACAACAAGAGATGCCTAGGCTAATACGCATGTTAGTTTCCGCAACAACCGAGTCAATTGAACGGATAGCTTTTCCTTCAGGTGATAGTGTACAGTCTGGAGGATTCGATGGAATGTTGATCACAGCAAACGGCAATGCCTTCGTTCCTCAAGGAGTATCTATTTGGGAATTTGGTACGGATAGAAATCCAAAAGGTAAGGCAGATAGCGATTTTCAGAAGCGTACAGAGAATCCACTGGGCATCGACAAGTCAAATACTACTTTTGTTTTCGTTACACCCAGAAGGTGGGGGAATAAGGAAAGATGGGAGACTGAAAGAAAACAAGAAGAGCAGTGGGCAGATGTAAGAGCTTATGATGCTGACGATATTGAACAATGGCTCGAGACGGCTCCAGCAGTAAATATCTGGTTTGGGCATCTAATTGGTAAAAGACCTGAACATTCTCAAGATATAGCAACATTTTGGAATGAATGGAGATCAGAAACAAGACCTGAATTAAGTGAAAGGCTGCTAATGAGTACCCGTGAAGCAGCAGTTGAACGACTTCAAAAATGGTTGGATGGCGGTCAAGCATTAACTGTCCAATCAGACACAGTGGAAGAAGCAATTGCATTTTTTGCTTCGTACATTGAGACGTTGCCTTTATCAGTGAAAAATAACCTTCATTCGAGAATTGTAATCGCAAATAACCCTGATGTCTTTCGAACCTTACTATCAACTAATGATCAGCTTATCATAATACCGAAATTTACTGGGGCAATTTCTTCTGGCATGGCCTTACAAAGAGGTCATAAAGTATATTTGCCCATAGATAAAAGCGTGAGTTCATCAATTGAGGCAGTAGTTCTTCCATCTTATAATACAAGAACTTTAGAGGCAGCACTTGTAGATACTAATATACCTCTCGAACAAGCTCGTGAAATGGCTTTAATGTCGAGGGGGTCTCTATCGATCCTAAGAAGACTTACAGCGGTAATACCAGAAGCATACACTCCATTATGGGCAAGATCAGAATGGGCTAGAGATTTGATTCCCTTTTTGTTAGTGGGAGAATGGGATCATGGGAACGAAGAGGATCGAAAAGTAATCGTTACAATCACTGGCAGAACTTATGATGATGCGATTGCTATTTTTACTCGCTGGGCTAATGAACCTGATGCACCAGTTAGAAAAGTTGGGAACATTTATCAATTAAAGTCCAGAAGAGATGCCTGGCAAAACCTAAATCAATACATTGACTTAGATGACATTCGAAAGTTAAGTGAAGCAGTTAACGTAGTCTTAAATATCCTAGACCCGAGATATGAGCTTCCAAAGGAAGATCGTCATTTTGCTGCTATTTACAAAAAGTTACTTCCCCATTCTCGTAACCTTAGAAACGGCTTAAGTGAAAGTTTAGCCATGTTATCAAATCATAGTAACAGCCATGTAAAGGATAGAGTCAGAAGGATAGTATGGGACTTATTTAGAAATGGTGCCCATTGGGTTTATTGGGCGTCATTCGATGGGGCGTTGTCATTCTTAGCAGAAGCAGAACCTGATGCAGTGCTAACAGGACTTGATAGGTCACTGAGTGACCCTAGTTTTGAAATCGGTGATATCTTCAAGCAAGAAATCAGTTGGGGGGGGTGTGCTCAAAGTGACTTGCTTTGGGCTCTTGAAGTATGTGCATGGAATCCAAGCTATTTAGGTCGAGTTGCGATATTGCTTGCGAGACTAGATAAAGTTGATGAAGGTGGAAACTATTCCAATAGACCCTTTAACAGTTTAGTAGACATTTTTTTATGCTGGCACCCACAAACGATGGCGAATGTATCTAAGCGGTTTGAAGTAATTGATTCATTGCTTCGGTATGAAGAAACAGTGGGGTGGAGATTACTACTGGAGCTTTTACCATCACAACACAGTACCACTACAGGGACCCAGACCCCTAAATGGAAAGATTGGGCTAAGGACTACAAACCTGGTATATCCAACATCGAACTTTATGAAAGTATTGAAATGGTTTGCCAAAGGATAATAACGTATGTCTCTGCGGAAACTTCTAGATGGGTGGATGTAATTGATAAGCTAAACGAAATGCTTCCAGAGTATTGTAACAATCTGATTAATCTGATCGCGTCGATTGACATTCAACAACTTAACCGTGAAACTAGAATGAAATTGTGGGAAAAGTTAAGAGAAGAGGTTCATCGAAATCGTAAATATTCAGAAACTGATTGGGCTCTGCCTGCTGAAGCAACAGAACGCTTGTTCGCTATCTATCGCAGCCTTGAACCTGATTCGTTTATCGATAAATACGGATGGTTGTTTACTTGGCATCCAGATCATCCAGATTGTATTGAAGAAGAATGGGAAAAAGAGCAAGAGAGAGTAAAGCAAATTCAAACAACAGCAATTCAAGAAGTAATGAACCAAGAAGGTGTGGCCACACTTATTGAGTTCTCTAAATTTGTTGAACGACCATCAATACTGGGGAATTTAGCTGGGAAGTTTGAACTCGTTCGTTCAAATATTATTACCATCTTAACAACAACATTAGGTTCTGATAATAATAAAGTCACTGAATTTTCTGCTGGTTTAGTTGGCTCATTCTTTCAAGAGGTAGGTTGGCAAGGGACTGAAGAGGTCATAACAAAAACCTCGAGAACATGGAATAGTGGGCAACTTGCGGAGTTCTTTCGATATTTACCGTTTGATAAAGCAACATGGGAGCATTTTTCTAATTATCCAGAGATACGAGAACTGTATTGGAAGGGATTAGGTTCTTGGTTAAGGCCAACAGAAGATGATTATCTAGAAGCTATCTCTAATTTGTTGGAATTTGACCGACCATGTGCTGCGTTTTTTATAATTAGTCACGTTGAACGTGCTAAAATGACCCCACCAACCGAACTAGTTATAGAAGTGCTGTTTCAACTTATTAGAGACATTCCCGATTCAAACGACTGGAAATCTATTCAAGGCAGTTTTGATTACGAGTTCAATCGTCTCATCGAATATCTTGACGGTTCGGGAGTAGCTCACGAAGTACTAGAACGACTTGAATGGATGTATTTACCGTTATATAAGTATAGGAGAAAGCCAAAATATTTAATGCACAAAGTTGCAAGGGAATCAGATTTTTTTAGTCAGGTAATTGAAGTAGCGTTTAATGATGAAACAGGTGAGGATTTGGTTGATGAATCTGAGAAAGAGGACAAAAAGCGCTTGTCGAGACTTGCCTACGAATTATTGAATGAATGTATTATTGTTCCAGGTGCTACCACAGACGGATGTCTACATGGTGAAACTCTAAAGAGTTGGATTAGCAATGCGAGGCAATTATGTAGTAAGATCAACAGGATTAAGGCTGCTGACTACGAAATTGGCAAGCTGTTAGCATATTCGCCTAATGGAATGGATGGTCATTGGCCTCATGAGGATGTTAGGGAAATAATTGAGGAACTTCAAAGTGATGAATTAGAAGCTGGCTTACGAACAGAGCTATATAACAAACGTGGTGCTGTTACGAGATCTATAGGTGAAGGTGGCCGCCAGGAGAGGATTCTTGCAGATCGGTATAAAGAAGATGCAGTAGCATGTGAAGGAAGATGGTTTCGCACGTCTACTATAATGCATCGAATTTCCGAAAGATATGAGGAAGAAGCAAAGCGGGAAGATGAAAGAGCTGAGCTAGATTAAATTCATTAATCGAGTGAACATATTATTGAATAGAATTTGGTCAATGATTTATGTAATTCTTAAGGAGGTGCAAGTTTGTTCAACTGTAAGGAATGTGGGTGAATACATTTGTAATTGGTGTCGAGATTCCTCCAGAAGACCTATCAAAACAGGAAAAACTACTTTACAATCGAGTTTGCGACGTCCAATGTTCAAACTGCAAGAGAATTTACTACTCGCAACCTTATGACTTCGGTACGAGGTTGAATAGTGTACGTAACGTAAACAATTAACAAGATGCATCGAAGCATGGTTGCCGCCTTTTGGAAGGTTAATCTCATAAAGAGATAACTACGGGGTTCCCTTGTAAACTGATATTTGCTTTTCTATAATAATGAATTATGGAACATATGTTTGATGGAGGGTTCGCATGAAATCACTTGAGCTATTTGCGGGCGCTGGCGGGCTTGCACTCGGTACGGAAAAGGCAGGATTTGAACATGTTGCAGTAATTGAATGGAATTCAGATGCTTGTGCAACATTACGAAGGAACAGACCGAGTTGGGACGTCGTTCATGCTGATGTTAGGAAAATTCAGTATAACCAGTGGGGAACTGATCTAGAACTTGTTTCAGGAGGTCCTCCTTGCCAACCGTTTTCGATTGGTGGAAGGCATAAGGCTTGGGATGATACAAGGGATATGTTCCCTGAAGCCATTCGAGCAGTAAGGGAAGTCAGACCAAAAGCATTTGTATTTGAAAACGTCAGAGGACTCGCGAGAGAAAAGTTCACAACTTACCGAGAATATATCCAACTTCAGTTAACATACCCTTCTTTAGTTCGGAAACCGAAAGAAGATTGGGACAGCCATCTAGCAAGACTCGAAAAACATCATACTGGTACTGGTGGCAGACGTCCTGAATATAAAGTTATTCCACCACGTGTTCTTAATGCTGCTGACTATGGAATTCCACAAAAAAGGGAACGAATCTTCTTTGTGGGGTTCAGATCAGATATAAATGCGAATTGGTCTTTTCCAACTCCGACTCATTCCAGTGAGGCACTAGCATATGATAAGTGGGTTACAGGGTCTTACTGGGAGTCGAGGGGTCTTAGGCCAACACAAGAGATACCGAACAAAAAAGTGCTTGAACGCATCATAAACAATCGAGAGCAGAATGTAATTCTGAAGCCGTGGGTCACTCTAAGAGATAGCATTCGTGATTTACCTGATCCTCGACATCCATCAGCAACAGAGTTCATGAATCATGTTTATCAAGCGGGAGCCCGACCATATCCTGGTCATTCAGGTAGTGTACTTGATGAACCTTCAAAGACGTTGAAAGCTGGGGATCATGGTGTACCAGGTGGAGAAAATATGATTGCATTTCCTGATGGAACTTACCGTTATCTCACGGTCAGGGAATCAGCAAGAGTACAAACCTTCCCAGATGATATCATATTTGAGGGCGCTTGGAGTGAAGCGATGAGACAACTTGGTAATGCTGTTCCAGTTGATTTAGCTTCTCAGGTTGCTTCTCAAGTTTCAACCGCATTAATTAATGCCAATGTTATTCCATTGGAGAACAGAAGGTGCATGTAGTGAATGTTCAAGGGTTTGACGAGTTTGAATTAGACTTAGAATGGGCCTTTAAAAGAGATTTGCCACCATTCATTGATTCATTGGAAGCCGCTCCATTAACTTTTTTGAACGTTTCATCTATACCTACTAAGAAAAATGGTGTTTATCTACTTCTACAAGAAGACAGGGTTATGTATATTGGGAAGACTGATTCAAAAGGAGGGTTTCAGAATCGACTCTTAAGACACTCAGAACATGTAAAGCATAGGTGTAATCTCGATCCAAGCACAATGTTCTTTAAGGCAATCGCAATTCCAGTGTTTAAGAATGCCGACTTAGAAACGATTCTTATTGATCATTATGGAGCACCTTGGAATAACTCAGGATTTGGTGGCAATGATCCTGGAAAAGAAAGGGACACCCAAAAACCAGCTGACTTTGATCTTGAACACCCAATTGATGTAAATGTTGATCTGGATTTTCTACAGCCAGGGCTAATCAGAGTTCAAGAGCTGCTGAAGCAGTTATCTTCGAACCTTCCCTACACCTTTAGGTATGAAAAGAAACGGTATCAAGATGAATTAGATTTCTATGTTGAAGTTAAATCAACTGGTACTTCAGTGAAGGATATGTTAGCACTGATCCTTGAGGGATTACCAGGGGGAATGTGGCAAGCAACGATTCTATTCGGTAGAATCATTCTTTACCGCGAGAATCGAGATTATCCATTTTATCAAGAGACCATTAGATCATAAAGCGCCTAAGAGGCGCTTTTTCTTTTTCCATTTAGCAGGGAAATGTCGGATAAAGTCGAAGTGAATTAGATAGTAATAGTCCATAAGGGGAAAAAATGTCACAGACTTAGGGGATCAAAAGAGGTAAAGAGGCTCTGGTGAGCGAGCAGATATGCCCAAGAAATAAATAGAAGGCATGTTGAGCGATAGGGTAAGAAGTGAACGTTTTATGTTGCAGTTATCCAAGGTGTCGGTTTTCTAGTAGTAGACAATTGTCTAAGTTATATATAGATTCAAGGTATTTCCATTAAGAAGGATAATGCCATGGCAGAGGAATGTAATCCCGCTGTAATTGTTTGTTTTCAAAATAAGAATAACAATAATAAACCCGCAGGATGCTTTCCTGCGGGTGACCGATGCTTTCGGATTTGACACCATCGTACAACATACTAGAATATATGTCAATCGTTTCTAGGGACTCTTGAGAATGGCTTTTTGTCCACTATTGCCGATTGGATCTTAGAATTAAAGAAATCGACTAAAGTTAGATTCCCATCAAGTATTTCTAACACTTCTTGAAGGTCACATAGAACGACAACTGCTCTACTTAATGCGTCTTTGCACATGGAAATTGCTGGTTCAGTAAATCCGTTGACTGAGATGAATATACCTCTTGCTTCTCCGCGAGTAAACACTCTTATAAGATGCTTGGCAACTTCATCGGGGCCTACTGCATTACCCCACCATTTCATCTCTACAAGGTAGTAATCACCATTTAGTTGAACTACGCCGTCAATTTGCTCGATTATCCCTTCTTTGTTATCTCCGTTTAATGTAAATGCGTCCCTAATTAAGATACCAAATGTATCGAATAATCTATTTAGCACACTCTCAAATTGTTTGCCGCGCTCTTGAGGATTCTTGTTGAAGTAAAGTGCGCTTATCTCTTCTTTAAATTGTTCTTTAGCTTTTATTAACTTATTAGCATTGGCGACTTTCTCCAGATACTCTTCTCTTCTTTGTTGGTCAGCTTTCTCTTTTTCTTGCTTCATCCGCGTAAAGGAGTCCTTCACGTTCACCAATTTACTGATTTCATGTACCAATCCTTTTGCCTTCAGACGGTCATTATCCCAGCAAGATTCAAAACTTTCAAACTCAACAACACGTTTGAGCACTTCTCTTCGCTCCCGCAGTGTCGATTCACCACGTTCATTAAGCCTTCCAAGTACAGTTCTTGCAATCTCGTATTTATTTATTGTTGATTTGTTGTATATAACTGCCTCTGCAACGTCTCTAAGAAGAGCGTCGGGAACACCGGCTCCTCTAAAGAAAATTATTACATCCTTCTTGCTTCGATTAAGTAGTGGAATTGTATCAACAAGAAGGTTAAACAATTCGGCAGGGTAATGATAAATTATATTCATATGTGTCACCTTTTAGGGGAGTTTTGGAAATTCTTAGTTCTGAAGTCCCTAGTTCCATATGCCCTCTCGATTATATTATAATACTATTATAGGGATTTCCAACGATACCATCAATTTCTTGGGAGTGTTAGGAATGTCACAGGATAAGGTTAAAGCGGGATACTGGTCGATTGCAACTCAAAAACACTTAAAGGAATTTAAGGCTGATAGCTCCAATATTGATGAATTTGATGCTCTTAATACTGCTGGTAAGGCTGGTCGATTTTTAGGCGTTATTAGAGGTAACGGGCAAATAAATAATATCAAGAAAATAGAGAAAATGGCGAATTCAGTAGGTATATCTAGACAGGAACTACACAAGATAGTTTTGCCCTTGCTTCAGAATGCTTCAGACCAGCGAGTAGAGCTTATCACTGATGCAGCAGGCATTGTTACTGGTATTCAAGAGTATGTCTTTACAAATCAAAATGTATTGGGAATCGCTGGTGATGTGTTTGAACTTGCAAATCCATCGAATATTGAGCGAGTCACCATTGAGACAATGGATGAAACCAAAAAGATTCCATATCTTCAAAGTGAGTTGATTCAGTTACTGGAACAACAAGGTTTCACTGAAGAAGATATTAGTTTAGCATTTGCGTTGCAGAGTCAATTTAAGCTAATTCAAAAGTTGAACAAAACAAAGAGTAATGAGGCTATCATTAGCAATGAATATGTCTGGGGGCCGAATCATAAGAAAATTGCACTGGCAATATCGAGTTTAGATTTTGGCAGAAAGCAAAATCTTAAAGAAGTTATTGATATAATCCAAAAGGCACAGGGGCACCCCTTAGAGAAGTTACCTGATATCGACCCTGATTTGCTTGCTATAGCTAAAAAAACTGGCATGATTAACCCAATTACCATCTTGTCGAGTAGAGGCATTCAAAAAGATTTTGGCTTCAGTTCTGACCTTATAAGTAGCGCAGGTTATGAAGATGATATATTAGATGATGTGAAGCTATTGCTTGCTTCTTTGCGTTTTGGAGAGAACTACACTTTACATTCAAGGATTGAACAAACTGATAAATTCCTCAGTTTTCTTATTAGGAACGGCAAAATCGGGCCACATGCTGCAAATGAAACTGATTACACGTTGCTTGAGAAAAAAGGTATTGTCAAGGTGACATACGGCTCAAGATATAATTACTATAGAAATAGAACAGAGGAAGGATACTTCCTTGAGTTGATTCGAAAAGATGTTGCTGAAGCAGCATTAAGAATTATTCGAAGCCCAGATTATCATATAAGTTCAGAAATTGATGTCACAGATTACAATTCGCTTGCAGATACTGGTTCCTTTATAACAGCCGAAGAATCTAGAATTCGTTTAGGGGAATCGCCTGAGCACATAAGGGAAGCGGAAGAACACTTGAATAGAGTGCTGAGAGATGAACTTCTATAACTTGAGGTGATGTCAATGTCGGATGTAAATGGCCAATCGGATAAACAAGAAAAAAAGGATGCTCAAACTAAAATAGAGGCATCACAAATCCAAGAAGATAAGATTGATGGTAAAAGATTGGGCATTAATTCGGACAATCCTTATGACATGTCTAGCTCCGATGAAACAATTAAAGTTAATGTAGCTGAGCAAGTCGCTATTGATGAGCTAATAAATACTCAGAGCAGCGAGGAGTCAAATGCATTATTGGGCAATTCTGCCGATGAACTTAAGCTACAGTTAACTGGCAGTGACAGCAATGGTATTCGACACGACTCGCCGAGTGTCTCGGGGAAAGAATATCAACCCAACAAAGTAACGCATGATTCTTTACCTGCTATTGAACGCGATGCTTTGCGCGAAACTGCAATTGAAGAGTTAAGTGATGCTGCAATTAAGGAATTGAGTGACAAAGTAATTGAATCAATGCGTGACAGTTCTACAATACGTGAAACTATGAGTAATACACCACGTGATACAACACGAAATTCTTCACGTAGCAATTTTCGTAATTCCACTCGGAATACCGGTTCGAGTTTCCAAGCGAAATCGGGAGCGAGGATATCGGATGGTGAGTTGCTAGAGTTTAGATTGAAACGATTAATATTCTTTATGGGCTATTTTCCAAAAATGGGGGTGATTTTAAAATCCTCTCAAGATGATAATTTTGACATAATAACTGATTTGGATGTGTATGGTATTTACATCCATCGAGACTTTTCAAGTAAGGCAATATGGGCTGATTGTAAATCTGGTCAAGCAAGACCACATGATAGAATTGCTTGGATAAAAGGTGTTAAGACTTCTATTGATGTTAACGATGTTATCTTCGTTAAAAGTGGAGTAAGAGCGACTACTAAACAATATGCTCGAAAATCAGGTATTCAAATTCTTGATATACGGATGTTAGACAAAATCGAGCATGATTATGGGATAAAGAGTAACGATTGGCGTGGTTCTTGGAATTTTAATGCGCTAAAAAGTAAGCGGGTAGCATTCTCTAAAATAAGCATACCAACGAATGAAGTCTTTAAAAAGATAAGTTCGTTCATTACAACTGATTACTGGACTCTCGATAACTTCTCTAGGGTCAAGAAATCAATTACTGCATTAAGAGACATATCTACGTATGTATCTATTGAGTTAGATTCTGAACAGATAGCTGCAATAAAATGGGCTATATTCGAATTAGTAGGGTTATTCACACTTGCAAGTTTGAATATTGCTAAAGAGGTGTACTATTTTACAGACGACGAGAAGAGAGAAACAATTGCTGAAGGGCTGACATCAAGTGAGATTCCTTTGAAGAAAAGGACAGAGATTGTTGATGCATCGTTTAAAATTGTTTATAACTTTGTGAAGCAACAATTCCCTGATTTTATTCCACCTACAAAGGGATTAAATTTGACCCCACCGGGGTATTTCGACGCTTATTTTGATTTAATTTTAAGAATCACCAACAATCCTCATGACTATTATGATGTTTTAAGGTTTGTGGATTTCACAATGTTTGAATATGATTTGCAGGGTAAGAAGATAGACGAGAAAGAGTTAAGTCAACTGTTTAGTAATGTGCGAGGTAATACAAACAGCTCGAAAACAATTTTACATTTCATTCATCAATTCACGGGTGTACCTAGAGAATTGTTTGGATTTTTTCATTGAGATAAGAGGGGTGACCCTCTTTTTCTTTGCTTAAGGAGAGAGATGAATGATATTCAATTCAGGAAGTAAATATTCAAGAAAAGATATTTATCGACTGCTCAATGTTCCAGAACGCCTGCAAGGTGGTAATTGGGATACTGGATACAATAGCTATTTGGATGATATTTACATCTTCTCGAATGTCAACACTACAGGTAGAACGGGTCATGATTATAATAATCATTTTGTGGGAAACGATTTCGTCTGGTATGCAAAGAACAAAACTCACCTCCGACAGCCTTTAATAAAGCGAATGCTTAAACCTTCCGGAGCAATCCATGTCTTTGTAAGAGAGGATAACAACAATCCACAATTTCTTTATGTTGGTAAAGGAAGACCGATAAAAGTGTTTGATGAATCACCAGTAAAGATTATTTGGAGGTTTGACGAGACACAGGACGCTGGTCATATAGAAGATGATGAAGAGCATTTTGAAGGAGCGAGTAAGCGGATATTTGTAAACACATACGAGAGAAATCCACTTGCCAAAATGAAGTGCATTGACCATTATGGATTGAGTTGCATAGTTTGTGGTTTTAACTTCTATGAAACATATGGTGATATAGGAAGAGCATACGTACATGTTCACCACTTACTTGAACTTTCTTTGATTGGTAAAGAATATATAGTTGATCCAGTCAAAGATTTGAGACCAGTTTGTCCGAATTGCCATGCAATGTTGCATAAGAAGAAGCCTGCCTATACTATTGAAGAACTGAAAGATATGATAATTAAGAAAAAGAGCTTATAAGAGCTTAACAAAAAACAATATTGCTAGTTTCGTTTGCAGTTCCATACGTTTTGTGTAATAATGTGGTTGTGGAAAAATTATCCATATATCATGCGGGATTTGCCACTAAGAGTCCAATTATTTCAAAGAATCCTGTTGAGTCTAATCCTTACAGATACTGCAAACTGTTGATATTATAAGCTTTTTACATGATACAAGCACGCACAGGACTTAAAATCCTGCGATGGGTGACATATTGAGTGCAAACAGATGTCGTCATTTTGAAGTGTCGACTGACGAGGACTTATACGATGCTTCAGTGCTTACCTGATCAAGCGATGACGACTGGAGCCAGTACTAAGTCAGCTAGATTAGCAACAAACATCACGAACGAAGAGCCTATTACAATTAAATTGTAAGTAGGCTCTTTTTCTATTTCTTTATCGGAGGAGACGCAGCAGCTTCAATATCAGAGGCAGAGACAGTCGAGGTAGTTATGCGTAAGAAGAAATACGCAAAGAATGGGTTTGGTTGTGCTCTCTGCTATCATTGAACATTGATCGTAGCTGTACTACACTGGTATCAGAGACGATCTTTCTGTTTGGAAGCATTTGCTGAACCATGTGCCTGATTGATTTTATCTGTAAGAAGCCGCCTAGCTGATTGAAGCTGGCGGTTTACTGTTTCTATTGAGTTTGATTTGTATAGCCTCCGGATTTATTCAGTTTTCCGCCGATCTTTCCACTCTTCAATCTCGCGAGGGTCAACATCTAATATTTCGCAGATATGCAAAGCAATGTTGACTGTCGGAGATGTAATGCCATGCTCGATATTTTGGTAATGCTTCAGCGATATATTAATGGCGCGGCAAACCTGCTCTTGGGTCAAGCCTTTATCGTTTCTTGCTTCACTCAGTTTTTTGATGGGAAACACGCTCCTTCCTGTGCTTCCTTCATCCTAGACAATTGGCGAAGAATCATCCTCGTATTATACTTGGCGAAGTATAATACTCATTGTATAATTGAAACCATGTTCCATACTTTTGCCATAGAAGGAGGCATTTCGCGGAAAGTGGCGTTCAGCCCTCCAAACTTAATGCCGAAGTCAACGACCTCTCGGTATCGGAGGATATTGCAATCCTTATTGATGGCGTAAACAGTCGTTACCTCAATCGACAGTTAAGAAAAACGGTTCCACGTTGTTTTCGATGCGATCCATGATTGAAGCGTTTGGTGCTCAAATTGAATGGAATCAGCAGAGCTTCTATCGTAACAGCGACGAAGGGTATACAGCGGATTAAGTTGGCGTTGGGCAAAATCAACGGGAAATCGACGATTAATGCGACACCAAATGAATTGGAGCTACGGTATCAAGCTTTCCCATTATAACCGCTATTTAGACAGTATAACGCTCGATATTGTGTTTAATTTGATCGACATGGCGAGGAAACACGAAGGAGCGCTCAATGAAGGAGATGGAGGGCAATACAATGGGAGACTTACATAGTAAGTTTGAGGAGGAGAAGAGGAAATTAAACGAGCTGGGCCAGAAATCCCTTGAGCAAGGGATCCCTTTATTCAAGAATGAGGCGGTTCAGACTCAGAGTCGGAAGGTGGACGACTTGATTAACCGGCTCCATCAAAAGAAGGACGAACGAAAGCAACGGTTGCCTTAGTCGATGTAATGAGGAGGTAGAAGTCGGTGGAATTTCCGTCCTGGTTCCAGAGCGGGATGCAGTCTAGATTGGATCAAGTCACGACTTGGATTCAGAGCCATCCCGAACTTCGTAAATTTCGTACCGAAGAGAATGCGGCTTTTAATGCTTTGTTTTCCAGTGCGGATAAAACGAAACTAGCGGAATTCATGGCTTGGGAGGACAAGCATCATTTCCTGCGGGCGTTAGAAAATGAACACTTGTATTTGCAAGGAATGAGGGATGGGGTGCAGCTGATCCTTGCGCTGTTAGCTGACCCCATGACCGCAACTGAACAGGGGAAATCGAAAGACTAACATGATGCGCTAAGCTGTGCTAAAATGAAAACGCAAAAGGAGTCGTGCGCGAACACGACTCCCCGCAACAGCCGCCTATAAGGGCGGTAGGCTTATGGATAGTGGCCAGAGATAGACCGATTCCTTGGCGAGGGCGGTCTATTTCTTTTGAACCCGAACAATTCTCGGGTCTGTAAATAAATCCTTATCGTCCAGACTTAAGGAGGAGAATTCGCTTACGACGGCCCCTTCGTCGCCGGCCTGAAACCAGTGACGGGTATTGGGCGGAATCGTATACTGTTCTCCCGGTCGCAGCACGACCTCGTGCCAAGCCGTATAATAAGGCTCGTCTCCCTCGGGCGGAACAGCCCGCGGATTCGGTGTCGGCTCTCCTTCTACATATAAATAGACGATGCCCATACGGCAGCGGAACGTCTCCTGCTTGCCGGGATTACCCGCGTCCACCGGCGGATGGCGGTGCTCGGCGCATGTCTGCCGCGGGAACAGCACCAAATCCTTGGCGCAGTAGCGGAGCGTATTCACATAAGTGAACAATTGCAATCCGGTATTCATCAGCTTACCCAACCCGAAATCCGTGATTTCGAGGCTCTGGTAATCCTCGGGAGTAAGCACGACCCCGGCCTTCCCCAGCATCTCCGCGGTCATTTTCCGGGCTTCATTGACCGATTCGCGCGTAATCATCCTACACCTCGTTGATATAAAGATTCCTTCTGCCGACGGAACCGAACAATTGCATCTTCTTCAGAATAAGCGCTTTGGCCGCTTCGATTGCGGAAGGGAACAGGACAGTGGGCTCAACCTGCTTCGGCATTTCCTCGAATTTGGCGCGAAGTTGGCTGAAGAAGGCTTTTTTCATTTCTGTGGAAATATTTACTTTGCTGATCCCCAACTGAATCGAGGCCGCAACCTCGTCCGGGGAGTTGTCCGAACCGCCGTGCAGGACAAGGGGGACGGATACCAGGGAGGCGATCTCTTGTAATCGGTCCAGTTGGAGCTTGGGCACCCGATCCTTCGGATACATGCCGTGTGCCGTTCCGATGGCGACGGCGAGCGAATCGACCCCGGTGCGTTCTACGAATTCCCTGGCCTCCAGAGGATCGGTATAAAGAATCTCGTCATGACCGCCTTCCATGCTGCCTTCTGCCTGGCCAACCGTACCCAATTCCGCTTCGACCGATACGCCGACGGAATGGGCGATGGCGACGGCTTCCTTCGTGATCCGGATATTCTCTTCGAACGTTTGCGTTGAAGCGTCGATCATAACGGAAGTGAATCCGCAGCGGATCGCACGGATGATCTGCGCCGTGTTGCCGCCGTGATCGAGGTGAATGACGACCGGCACTTTGGCATGATGAGCGACGTCGCGGCAGTAGGCCACGAAGCTGTCGGTCAGGAATTCCAACTCGGAAGGGTGGATGGCCAGAATGACCGGCGAATCGTTCTCTTCGGCCGTCTCCATAATGGCTCGGAGGAACTCGCCGTTGCCGACATTAAAGGCGCCTACGGCGAATTTGTTCTTGTAAGCGACAGCCAGCAATTCCTTCATCGTAATCAACATCGTTTGTCTCTCCCTACGTTTGTAATTTGATCTTTTTGTTTGATTCATGTTCATATTAATGCCAATAATAGGAGGTGTCAACACGATATGAACCTTTTAAGCCGACAAATTTTTGCGTTGTGTTTGTTTTTGGTGTTCGATTTTGACGAATTGCATTGACGACTCGAAAAACATTCATCTATTATATTCACATACACATACGCGCTGGCGTTTGAATTGTCGGGTTAATAAGAAGGGGATGAGGGAAAGGCTCATGTTCACCAATAAACGGTTGGAGAAAGCTTCGGAGTTGATCAAACAAAGAGGCACCGTATCCGTTCAGGAATTAATGGATTATTTTCAGGTGTCCGATATGACGATCCGCCGGGATCTGCAGAAGCTGGAGGCGTCCGGCAAATTCGAAAGGTACCACGGCGGCATCCGCATCCTGGATGAAACGCCGCTGGATAAAAGGGAAACGGTGCAGTTGGACGAGAAAAAACGAATCGCGCAGTATTGTTTGAATTTGCTGCAGCCTAAGGATACGATCATCCTGGACTCCGGCACGACAACGTATCAGATCGCGATCGCCATCGCCGAAGCTCAAATCCGGGACATTACAGTGATTACCAACTCGCTGACGGCCGCCTATCGCCTGAGGGAGCAGGAGATGGTGTCCGTGGTTATGTGCGGGGGAGAATTGAGGCACAGCTCCCAATCCTTCGTAGGAAGTATCGCCAGAGACTTCTTCGAGAATATTTACGTCAACAAAGCGTTTATCGCGACAGGCGGGATCACGGAGAAAGGGTTCAGCACGACCAGCTTCGCCGAAGCGGAAATCAAACAAATCATGGGCAAGTCGAGCGCCGAAACGTATGTCGTGGCGGATTCCACCAAATTCGGCAACCGTTCGCTGAATTTTTTCGCGCCGCTTAGCCAAGCCAATCAGGTCATCACCGACTCCGGCGTCTCCGATGAATGGAGCGACTTGTTGAGACAGCACGGCACCGAACTGGTCACAGTAGGATAGGCGACTAGATCCGTATTCTTAAAAGGGATGTAAGGGAACGGCTATAACCGTTCCTTTTTGGTTTATACAGGTGTCGATCAAATCAACAAAACGAACATAGATTTTAGCTAATTTATTAAATTTATGTTCATATTGATTATTTTGTATTGACAAAAAAACATATTGTGTTTACTCTTGAGGTGTGAACGAACAAGATAGGGCAAGGGGTGAAGCCAAGGGGAGCGAGCAGAGAGATGGATTTCGGTATGAACGGTTCGACAAGCAGAATCTAGCGGGGAGGCATTCGCATGCTGACGACAATGGAAAAATTGCTTCGCGTAGCGTACAGGGAGAAATTCGCAGTGGGGGCCTTCAACATTGCGAACAGCGAATTTGTAAGGGCTGTCATTCGGACGGCAGAGATAGCAGATTCTCCTGCCATTCTTCAAATTCATCCGAATGAAATCAACCTTATGGGAGACGACTTCGCCGCCTATTGCGTTCAAGCGGCGCATCGGGCTAGCGTGCCGATCGTCATCCATCTGGATCACGGTCGCAATATCGACGATGTGGTTCGAGCTATTCGGAATGGGTTCACATCCGTTATGATCGACGGATCTCATTTGCCTTACGACCAGAATGTGGAGCTGACCCGAGAAGTCGTGACCATCGCTCATGCCCAAGGGATTTCCGTTGAGGGAGAGCTCGGTACCATCGGGAACACAGGCACGAGTTCGGAAGGCGGAGCGGAGGAGATTCTGTATACGGACCCGGATCAGGCGAGAGAGTTCGTGGATCATACGAATGTCGACACGCTCGCCATTGCAATCGGTACCTCTCACGGGTTCTACCCCAAATCGATGAAGCCTAAGCTCCAGATCGATCGTTTGTCTCAAATCTATGAGAAGGTAAATATTCCGC